>Ga0105047_10005187_pt1 | contig 22445 bp, 23 predicted proteins | sample MAT04_FD_78384 | JGI IMG/M metagenome (GOLD analysis project Ga0105047, IMG submission 78384) | Freshwater microbial communities from Lake Fryxell liftoff mats and glacier meltwater in Antarctica - MAT-04 (megahit assembly) | ecosystem: Environmental > Aquatic > Freshwater > Ice > Liftoff... | reverse complement strand
CGCCGCCATTGCGCTGCTGGAGTGAACGGGTTGGTCAGAACGCTGCCAAACAGAGATAGGCATTTAGTGCCAGATAGAGCAACGCTGGTGTCGTCTGGGGCAGGGTGTCTTTGATTTTGATTCGGACACCGACTGCGACCAGCATCATTAGGGCAAGCCCGCCCGACGCAGCGCGCCCAATCCACGGTTGGTGCAGGCCAGCGATCAAACCGATGGCCGCACCCAATTGCAATGCGCCGACCAGCGCGCGCTGCGATCCAAGGCAGTAGCGGTCGAACTCCCTCTTGAGGTAGGTCGACAGAAAGCACGCCGCGCCGTATCCGAGAAAGGACAGGGCGGAGAAAAGGATCAGGGCGAAGTTCAAGAGCGCCACCCTAGGGTGTCCGGAAGCCTGCGGACACCCAATTCCTGCAGCCAATCCTCCTGCGGCTGAAGCGCCACCTCCAAGGCCAAGCGTCGTAACCCAACCCGCTCAGGGGACCTCCAGTGCGTCAGGCGCACGAGTTGCTCGACCGTTCCCTGGCAGACGCAGCCCGCGTCGAAAATCGAATTTCCAATCCGTTGGCAAGTGTCCGGACGCACCGAAGGATCATTTGTCCAACTTCTTCATCACCTGAAGGGCCGCCCAGAAGGCGATACCAAACAGGACCATGATGAGCGATGCAAAATAGGGTATTAAGTCACTCATTCTTCGTGGTGCCGATCAGTTTCAAATAGATTCCAAAAGCGAGTATTGTTGGCACCCAAATTCCCACGAAGATCGCATCCTGTTTCTGACCTAGGAAATAGATGATTTCCGAAAAGATGAGGGAAAGGAATGCGGCGATGAACAATAATTTGTCGGTTAACGAGAATTTCTTGAACATTGGAGAATTGGCTCAATCAAACGTTGGAGAATTTGGGTGGTTGAAAAAATTCTTGTTGGCGTTGTTTGGCGGTAGGTTGGCCGGAAGGTGTTCTGAATTATCCGCCTGTCAAGTTCTCGTGGAGCCCAGGTTGGATGCATCCGCCGAACGCATACTCGCGTAATAGTGTCGAAGCCAGAGCCAATCAGGCGGCGGTTTCGCTGGAAAGAAAACATCCCACTGGTTTCCACGAAATTTCGCTTCCTCCTCGCCTTCCTTGCCTGCTGCGGCGGACTCGTCTCCCTCGTTCCGGCCAAAACCGTCGTCCTCCCTTAATGAGCTTGCTGTCCCAGTTCGAGGATTCCCACGATTCATCCAGGGCGGAGAGAGAATCCAGCGACCTCGCCGCAGGAATAAGAAGCCGCCCCGGTCTGCGCTTCCGAGACTACGTTTTCATGACCCTTTCCGAACGAAGAGTTTTCTTTTCCTGACTGCCTTGATTGCCTCCGCCATGACCGTTGATCCGCCGGCCTCGCCCCGCGCCGTTGATTGGGACGCACCGTTCACGCCCGGATTTCTCCGTCGTTTTGCAGTTCCCGGCCCGGTGACTTCGGTGGGCCAAGGCCATACTCGCCTGGCGCACCCCCGTGTTGAATCGCGCCCAGCTCCGGACGGTATGACTCGGTTGACTGAAAAGCGTCCCTGCCGTCCCCGTTCGCCAGCCGGTCGCCGACCTTCGCGCAGCGGTCCGACCTGCGCCGGCTACCCGCCGGCCGGGCGGTCGGGCGGCAGCGTTGGAATCGATAGCTTTTTGCGCACTGGATCGTCGATCCGGGTGCGGTTTAGGCGACTCTGCCGCGTGGCCTTCATGTCGATACGTTTGAGGGGGCGGCGTGCCTCGGGGTTGTGCGCCGGATTCCGCCTGAACGGCAGACCGGGGCCCGGGCTCGCCGCGCTCCCGGTTGATGTTTCCATCTTTCCCCTCAAGCCCAACCAACCCTCTGCCCCATGAACGAAGTGAACGACCCCCCCATCTGGCTGGCGACGGATTTTACCACGGCCGGCGAAGCGAAGGCGACGCGATGAGCGCGGCGAAAGCGGTGCGTTCGCTTGTGCTGGTGCTCGGGGATCAACTCGACGCGGAGTCGGCGGCGCTCGACGGCTTCGATCCGAAACGGGACGCGATCTGGATGGCGGAGGTGGCGGCGGAATCGGAGCACGTCTGGACGAGCCAGCCCCGGATCGCGGTTTTCCTGGCGGCGATGCGGCACTTTCGCGAAGCGCAGAAAAAACTGGAGCGGCGGGTCGATTACACGGAACTCGACGCGGCCGGGAACACGCAGACGCTGGCGGGGGAGTTGGCGCGCGCGGTGGCGAGGCTGAAGCCGGAACGGTTGATCATGACGGAGGCGGGCGAGTGGCGGGTGCAGGAGGCGATGACGGCGGCGGCGAAGGCGGCGAATCTGCCGCTGGAGGTGCGGGACGACCTGCACTTCTATCAAACCCGGGCGGATTTCGCGGCGCACGCGGAGGGCCGGAAGATGCTGCGGATGGAGTTTTTTTATCGGGAGGTCCGGCGAAAGCACCGCGTGTTGCTCGACAAGAATGGAGAGCCGGAGGGAGGGCAGTGGAATTTCGACCCCGCCAATCGCGGGAGTTTCAAGCAGGGCGGGCCCAAGGCGGAGAAGCTGCGCGCGCCGGTCTTGACCAAGCCCGATGCGATCACACGGGCGGTGCTGGCGCTGGTGGAAAAGCAGTTCGCGAGCCATCCGGGAGAGCTCAAGGCTTTCTCCTGGCCGGTGACGCCGGAGGATGCGCCGGCGACGTTGCGGGATTTTATCGAACACCGGTTGCCCCACTTCGGGCAATTTCAGGATGCGATGTGGACGGAGGAACCGTGGCTGTTTCATGCGCGGATTTCGGCGGCGATGAACTTGAAGTTGCTCAACCCGCGCGAAGTCGTGGCGGCGGCGGAGGGGGCGTATCGCGAGGGGAAGGTGCCCCTCGCCAGCGCGGAGGGATTCATCCGCCAGATCCTCGGATGGCGGGAGTATGTGAGGGGAATTTATTGGCACCACATGCCGCGCTACGTCGGAATGAACGCGCTGGAGGCGCGGGAAAAATTGCCGGAGTTTTACTGGACCGGAAAGTGCGAGATGAACTGTCTGCGGCAGAGCATCGGGCAGACCTTGGAGCACGGCTACGCCCATCATATCCAGCGGCTGATGGTGACGGGGCTTTATGCGCTGCTGCTCGGGGTGGAGCCGCAGCAAGTCCATGCGTGGTATCTGGCGGTCTACGTGGATGCGGTCGAGTGGGTCGAGTTGCCGAACACGCTCGGCATGTCGCAGTACGGCGATGGCGGCATCATGGCCTCGAAGCCGTATGCGGCGACGGGAAAGTATATCGACCGCATGAGCAACTACTGCGCGGGGTGTCGGTTCGATCCGGCGCAATCGGTGGGGGCAGAGGCGTGTCCGTTCACAACGCTGTATTGGGATTTTCTGCTGCGACACGAGGCGTTGCTCGCGAAGAATCAGCGGATGGCGTTGCAGGTAAAAAATCTGGCCCGGCTCAAGCCGGCGGATCGAACGGCGATTCAAACGCGGGCCATGGCGATCAAGGGAAATGGCGGAACACCCGCGGCGGCGGGTGGACTTTTGGCGCTTTAGGGGCGAGGGGTGAACGATGCCGAAGATGCGCAAAAAATCCGATCTCCCGACGAAGCCCTGCGTGAGGTGTGGGCGGCCGATTACGTGGCGGAAAAAATGGGAGAAGGTTTGGGACGAAGTGAAGTTTTGCTCGGATGCGTGCCGGATGCGCAAGAATGGAGGCACCCGTGGCTGACGGAGTTTTCAAGCGGGGTGTGCGGATTGCACGGCCGGCGGCGGGGACGATCGCGGCGACGGAGGGTTTTTATGGCTCGCGGGGCGATTCTCGGGTGGGGGCGGCGGCGCCTTTGGTTTTGGCCGCGCGAATGCCGGCAAAGGTGGGCGCATGAAGGAGGTGGTGATCGTCGGTGCGGGTCTGGCGGGATTGACCTGCGCGCGCCGGTTGCAGGCGGGCGGGGTGGACTGCGTGGTGCTGGAGGCGGGGGACGGCATCGGCGGGCGGGTGCGGACGGATGTGGTGGAAGGATTTCGGCTGGATCGGGGCTTTCAGGTGCTCTTGACGGCGTATCCGGCGGCCAAAAAGTGGCTGGATTACGAGCGACTGGAGTTGAAGAAATTTTCGGCGGGCGCGCGGGTGTGGTGCGACGGCACGATGCACCGGGTGAGCGACCCGTGGCGCGAGCCGGGGGCGCTTTGGGCCACTTTGCGGGCGCCGGTGGGTTCACTGGCGGACAAGGTGCGGATCGCCACATTGCGGGCAGCAGCGCGGCGAGGGACACTGGCGGAGCTTTTCGCGCGGAAGGAAACCTCGGCGCTGAGTGCGTTGCGGGCGCACGGATTCAGCGAACGAATGATCGAGCGGTTCATGCGGCCGTGGCTGGGGGGTGTTTTTTTGGATGCAGAACTGGAAACCTCGAGCCGGATGCTGGAGTTTGTTTTTCGAATGTTTGCGGAGGGCGACACCGCGGTGCCGGCGACCGGAATGCAGGCGATCCCCGAGCAACTGGGGGCGGGGCTGACACCGGGAACGGTGCGGCTCAGCGCGCGGGTGGCGGCGGTGGAATCGGGCGCGGTGCGGCTGGTGAGCGGCGAGCGGATCGCGGGGCGGCGGATTGTAGTGGCGGCGGACCTGTTGCCCGAGGTGGAGGTGCCGACGTGGCGGGCAGTGACGGCGGTGTATTTCGCGGCGAAGGCGAGCCCTCTGGGTGAGCCGACGTTGATGCTCAATGGAACGGGACGAGGACGGGTTAACAGCGTCGCGGTGATGAGCGACGTCGCGCCGGGCTACGCTCCGGCGGGAGAATCGTTGCTTTCGGTCTCGGTCCTGGGCGAAGCGTCGCGTGACGACGCGGCGCTGGCGGCGGATGTGCGGAAGGAGCTGATGGAATGGTTTGGCGCGGTGGTGACGGAGTGGAGGGCGTTGCGCGTCTATCGGGTGCGGCGGGCGCTGCCGGTGCGGTGGCCTTTGGATCGGCGGGCGCCGACGGCGGTCCGGCCGGGGGTCTGGGTGGCGGGAGATTTTGTGAATTCGGCGTCGATCCAAGGAGCGATGGAAAGCGGGAACGGCGTGGCAGAAGCGATCCTGGGTGAATTGGACGCCTGAAACGGATGGAGCCGAAGCCATTCCACGGCCTGAAATCCGCTCGCGCGGACATCAGGGCTGTCCCACCACCGCCGCGCCCGGTCCGTGACCGATTGACCCGAATGGCGCTCAGTTAGCACATGAAACTTCATGATTGATGGAACTAAGAATCCGAGGCCACACCGTCGAGGAAACGGATTTCAGGTGAGGGACTCATCCGGTTCAGGGGAGGCGTTAGGTACCACCAGTAAGCATCAATTTCTGCTCTCTCGGGGCTTATCTTAGCGTCATTCGGGGCTGACCACTTGGCTCGCGCAGCTGGCTGAAAATGGATGACCGAGCCTCCAGTCGCGGCCTCGGCGATGTCACCTGCCCGGTAAGGGTTTGCGAGAGGGCGGGGGGCGAGCCGGGCAAAAGGGGGGAGGACTCACGGACGATGGCAGGTTGACAAAGGGGCCGCAGCAGCGTGAGCCTCGACCATCGGTCTCATGCTTTACCCTGTCCTCAGTCCCCGGTATCGCGCGCTTCGAGTGGTGTCTGGACTGATTTTCGTCACTTGGAGCATGGGCGTGGGGTGGTCCCAGGCAAGTCAGGGAAACGGCTCTCCGGTTTCGCAGCCGCCGTTGCCATCCTCGTCGCCTCAGTCCGGAAGCACGGTTCGGGAGGAGTTGGGGAATGCGGAACTCGTCGCGGCCTATCACAGTGTGCGAGATCAGTTGCGGGCCACCCAGGCGGCGCTGCTTTCGGAACGCGCTGATGCCGATGAGCGTGCGCGCACCCAAACGTTCGCCTTGAACCAAAAGCTGGAATCGTTGCGGGCCTCTCTCGTGGAAGTGAACAAACGCCAGCAGGATGATGCCGCACGGGCGGAGTATGAGCTCTTCCGACAACAGGAGGCGGCCCGGCAGGCGAGCCGACTTGCCCTGTGGATCGCCTCCGCAATCGGTCTCGCGGTGCTCATTGGCTCTCTCATCACGGCCAACCTGCTTCGCCGGGCAATGAACCGCATCGCGGACGCGGTCAATGTCCGGCCGCTGCTGCCCTCCCAAGCCGGTTGGCTCCCGCTGGAAGCCGGCATTCCCGGCGATCAGTCCGTGACGGCGGCCAACCAGCGACTGGCCTCCGCCCTCGAACGCATCGAGCAGAGGATCCAGGATCTCGAGGAAACCGGCCTCTTGAGCCCGAACCCGGAACGGCGTCCGGCCCCGGCTCACCCGGCACCCCGCCGCCTCTGACTGCCCTCCCACGCGTCGATTGACTCTGCAACCGCTACGCTCGTCCTCCCGCCACGGGACTGGTCTTCGGACACCGCGCTTGTTTAAGCCCTATGAACGAACGACCGAAACGCCCTGCTCATTGAGCTTCATTCCAGCCCGATCATTTCAGTCGCCGGTATGATGCCTTTACGAGTGCCCAACATAGCGTCACAATCAATTCGACGCGCCAATTTTGGAGGGTGCCGCGGCCGCGCTGGGGCGTCAACGTAAGCCCGATGCTTGTAGGCGGTCCCGCGTACGCGGGAAGGCTGCGGGGATTGGCATCTGATGAGAACCCGGATGACGGAGGCGGGACCGGTTGGTCCCGTCGCGGCCTCAGCGAGGCCACCTACGACGGAGGCGGGACCGGTTGGTCCCGTCGCGGCCTCAGCGAGGCCACCTACAACGGAGGCGGGACCGGTTGGTCCCGTCGCGGCCTCAGCGAGGCCACCTACAACGGAGGCGGGACCGGTTGGTCCCGTCGCGGCCTCAGCGAGGCCACCTACAACGGAGGCGGGGCCGGTTGGTCCCGTCGCTGGCCCTCGGCGAGGCTGAGGCCGTCTTAGAAAACCCGCGCGAGCATCCGGTTCAGCGTCCGGCGGTGCCAATCGAGTTGCTCGCGCGCCCGGTCAAACGCGTGGTCGGCAATCGCGAATTTGATCTTTCTACCAGCTTAGCCCGCGTGGTCAGACAGCGGTGGGGCGAGTCCCGAGGAAAGGAAACGAGAGGTTGGCGGTCGCTGCACCAGCGGTTCCGGGCCGGCTAAAGAACGGCTCATGAACGAGTACAAGGATCAGCCGCGAGAAAACGCCATGAGGCGGAGCACGTCGAGAGCTTGATCGAGCTCGGGTCCGCCGCTTGCCTCGGACGATCGGAGCGCTTTGGATCGGACGTCCATGGCTTTCCTTCGTCGCGTCTCCGCCTACTTGTTCCGCTATCCTGGCCTCTTCGCCCTCACTGTGGCGCTCGCGATCACCAGCACGCTCTTCCTCATCGCCGTACCCCGGGTCATTCAATGGATCATCGATGACGTGATTGCGCCCGGGCGTCGCGACTGGCTCCTCGTCGGTGTGGGCGTGCTCGCTGGATGTTATTTCCTGCGCGACGCCTTCAATACCTTGCGCATCCGGGTGAACAATCGTCTCGAACAGAAGGTTCTGCTCGATCTACGCACCGCCCTGCACACCAAATTGCTGGAACTGCCGGTCACCTACTACGATCAACGTCAGTCCGGTGAGATCGCCTCCCGCGTTACCGAGGATGTCCAGAACGTCGAGCGGATCGTGCTCGACGGCACCGAGCAGGGGACCGTCAGCCTGCTCACCATCCTTGGCATCGGGACGCTGCTTCTCTGGCAGAACCCCCTGCTCGCGGCGCTGACCCTCGCCCCGCTGCCCTTGCTGGTTTGGTTGGGCAGGGTGCACTTTCGTGCGGGCCGCACGCTCTGGAAAAACGTGCGCGAGGCCTCGGGTGCGATGAACGCGCTTCTGATTGAGGACATCCAGGGAAACCGCCTGATCAGTTCGTTCGCCCTTAGCCCTCGCGAGCGGACGCGTTTCCACCGGGCCGCGGCGGGCCTCGGTGAGGCGACTCTGCGCGCAATGTACCGCTGGTCCCTGCATGGACCTGGCACAAATTTCATCTCCAGTCTCGGGGCGGTTGCCGTACTCGGGGTGGGCGGGGTCTTTCTCATGGACGGGAATCTGACGCTTGGGGGCTTTGTGGCGTTTTTCGCGTACTGCTCGCTCCTTTACCAACCCGTCAGCCAGCTGAATAATCTGAACAATCTCTTCGCCTCCGCCCGGGCTTCCGGCGATCGGGTCTTTGAGATCCTGGACCACCCGGTCACGGTAGCCTCGCCGGCGATTCCCAAACCCTTCCCGCCCGCGATTCCGGGCGTAACCTTCCATGGGGTGACGCACGCGTATGACGGTCGGCCGCCGGTCTTGCAGGATTTTTCCCTCACACTGCCGGCGGGTCGGGTGACCGCCCTCGTGGGCCATACCGGGGCCGGCAAGAGCACGATCGCGAATCTGCTTCTCCGTTACTACGACGTGAGCGCTGGAAGCGTGCGCATTGGCGGGATCGATGTCCGTGAGCTGGACCTCGAGACGATGCGCCAGCAGATCGGTCTCGTCGCGCAGGAGCCCTTCCTATTCAACGGAACAATCGCTGAAAACCTCCGTCTGGCCCGCCCGGGAGCCACCGATGCCGACCTCGAAGCCGCGCTGCGCGGTGCCGCAGCCTGGGAATTTGTCTCGCGGCTGCCGGAGGGCATCACGACCCAGGTGGGTGAACGTGGCATCCGTTTGTCCCAAGGTGAAAAACAGCGCCTGACGATTGCTCGGGTGATCCTCAAGAATCCGCCATTGGTGGTGCTGGACGAGGCAACCGCCAGCGTCGATACGATGACCGAACAAGCGATCCAGAACGCGATCGAGACGCTGGTGGCGGACCGCACGACGCTGGTGATCGCTCACCGCCTCTCCACGATTCGCCGTGCGGACCAGATCGTCGTTCTCGATCACGGACGCATCCTGGAAAGCGGTTCGCACGTCGACCTTTTGCGGGCCGGTGGACGTTATGCCCAGCTCTGGCTCGCCCAAAGCACCACCCAAGGCGGCGACTTCGATCTGCTCCCGGCCGCATAAACCAGACCTGCGCATCCGCCGGCGGGCGGTCATCAGGCCGGCTCGCAGGAGGTTGTGATGCCCCACACTTTCGGGCGTTACGACGAAACGATGCAGGACTTTGCCGGCATGGCTGCCGGACGGGTAACGACGTCATCCCATTTCAACGCCGCTCACGACCTGCTTACGTTGAAGACGCTGCTCGCCGTGGCCGCGCTTTCGACTACCTTGCCAGTCCGATCTGAACCCTGGTCCCGTCTCGGTCATGCCCACCTTCTTCCGCCGAACGGCGCGATCGAATTCATCTCCCCTCAATCGCTTCATGAATTTCTGTCCCCTTGAGGTCGCCGCGCGCGTGGGCGTGGCCCCCAAAACCGCGTCGACCCCCCTGAACCATTCTGCGATGCGTGCGACCGCCGATGGGAAACTCAGTTTATGTTCGTTTGGCATGAAAAATAGTTGGCGTGCCATCTTTTGCGTGAGCGTTTGCGCCATGGCATTCGCCGCCGAGCCGGCGGCGGAGATCACCCCGATCACGCTCATTGCGGATGTACGTGGCATGGCCCGCGAGGAGGCCGCCCAGGCTCGTCGCGTGCGGGTGCGCGGAGTCGTCACGTGGCAGGCTATGGGGCGCGATCAGATCACCTTGCAGGATGATTCGGGTGGCATCTGGATCGCGATCGGGCGGGCCCGAAAAATCGGAATACTCGCTGGCGACCGTGGCTCCATCGACGCGATTCGCGTCGGACAGGTTTTGGAAATCGAGGGCGTGAGTGATCCGGCGGGCTATGCGCCCGTGGTTCTGCCGCAGCGCATCCGCTTGATGGGCGAACAAGCCCTGCCTCCTGCGCGCCGCGTGGATATGGCGCGTTTTTTCAGCGGAACCGAGGACAGTCTGCGAGTGGAGGTGCGCGGGGTGGTGCAGGGTTTCCAGCCCGCCTCAGGGGGGTGGATGCTCCAGCTGAACGCGCATCCCGGACGGTTTACCGCGGAGTTCCCCAAAGAGATCCTCGGTGATCCAGGTGCGCTCGTGGATGCCGAGCTGCGCGTCACTGGCGTGGCGGTGACGCGTTTTAACACCCGCGGGGAGATTACCATGCCCCGCGTCTTCAGCAGCCAGCCCGGTGAACTCGTGATTGAGGCTCCGGGCACGGCGCCGTTTGCGGCACCACTCGTCTCCCTCAACCGATTGATGACGTTTCGCCCCGTGCCGACGGGACCCCACCGACTACGCGTTGCCGGAACCGTGACCTTCGCTCTGCCGGGAAAGTTTCTCTATCTTCAAGACGGCGACAGCGCCGTGCGGGTTGAGACGCGATCCGCAGAGACGTTCCAGCCGGGAGAGCGCTTGGAAGCGGCGGGTTTCGTCGATATGACTCGCGCCATCGGTACACTCGTCGAGGCGCAGCTGAGGAAAATTGGCGTCGGTCCCGTGCCCGCCGCCCTTGCCATCAACCCCGAGGAGATTCTTGAGCTGAACACCGTGGCCATGACGTCCGGCCAGCTCGCAAAGCCGCATGACTACGACGGGCACCTCGTGTGCTTTCGAGCCAATCTCCTCGCGGTGCAATCCGCGACCAGCCCGAAGCAGCCCTGGCGGCGGCTCACCCTTGCGCGGGGCGACATGATTCTCAGCGCAATTCTGCATGCCGGTGAAGCCGCGCGCCTTGACGCTCTGCGACCCGGGAGTGAGCTGGCTGTGACCGGTCTCGTACAACTGGACTACACTCCGGTCGAGGCTCCCCGCCTCTCGCTGATGCCCACGCGGCTCGATGTGGTTCTACGCAGTGCGGAGGACATCGTCGTGGTGCGGGCGCCCTCTTGGTGGACCGTCGGACGGCTGCTCGCGGCGATGGCTTTGGGCGTGGTCGCACTCGGTGCGGCGCTGCTGTGGGCCGGACAACTTCGCCGGCAGGTGCGACGCAAGACGCTGCAACTGGCGACCGAGATGAAAGCGCGCCGCGATGCGGCGATCGAATTTCAGGCGACGCTGCGCGAACGGAACCGCCTCGCCGCGAATCTGCATGACACCCTGCTTCAGACGCTCGGTGGCATCGGGTTTCAGATCGAGGCCTGCGAAGCCGAGGCAGCCTCGACACAAGAGGCGGGAAAACAAGCCATCCACCTACCCGTGGCGCGGCGGATGTTGGACCACGCGGTCGACGAGTTGCGTGGTTCGGTTTGGGCTCTGCGAAGCCTCCCGCTCCACGGCCTCGCGTTGCCCGATGCGTTACGTGCGATGGCGGAGCGCGCGGGCGCCGGTCATGATGTTGAGATCGAGGTGATCGCTTCGGGGGATTTTGGCCACGTATCCGATTTCGTTGCGGGCAACCTGCTGCTGGCCGCGCAGGAAGCGCTGCACAACGCGCTCAAGCATAGCCGCGCCCGTCACATCACCGTCGAAGCGCGTCCCGACGACCGCTCGGAGTGGATTGCGCTGACGGTGCGCGACGATGGGCGTGGCTTCACGCAGGGCTCCCACGCGGGAGCGGCGCAGGGCCATTTCGGTCTCACCGGCATGCGCGAACGCATCGAGCGGCTCAACGGGTCTATTCGCATCGATAGCGCGGCCGGACTGGGCACGACCATCCACCTCGCCGTGCCTTTGCGCGCCTATGATGAAGAGCTCGCCTAAACCTCCCCGAATTGGCCTTTCGGCCAATTGCCTGGCTCGCGGGTGCACTGTTACCGTTCCGCCAGACGTGCTCTCATCATCGATCAAGCCCACCCCTGCGCCCCTGCGGCTTCTTCTTGTTGATGACCACGCGGTCTTGCGCGCCGGCTTGGCCAACGTCCTCAATTTCGACGCCGGCCTCCGCGTCGTCGCCGAGGCCGACGACGGTGAGGCGGCGATCATGGCATGGCGCGAACACCAGCCCGACGTCATGCTTCTGGATTTGAGCATGCCCGGGATCGATGGGATCGAGACCCTGCAGCGGCTGCGGCGCGAGTTTCCTTCCGCGCGAGTGCTGATGCTCACCTCGTCAGAAGCGCCCGAAGACGTGCGTCACGCCCTGGCCGCGGGTGCCTGCGGCTACGTCACGAAAACCGTGCGCCGCGCTGAGCTGGTCGCGGCCATCCGAGCAGTGGGCGCCGGCCAGCAGGTGATTGGCACGGCCGTAGCCGACCAAATGGCGGCCGCTCAGGAGACCGGCGCGATTTCCCGCCGCGAGTTGGAAGTTCTCGGACTGGTGCGCCAAGGGTTTACCAACGCGGAGATCGGACGCCTCCTCGGCATCTCCGAGCGAACGGCCAAGGCCCACGTCGGCGCATTGCTCGTGAAGTTGCAGGCTGCCGACCGCGCCGAAGCGGTCGCCCGCGGCTTCGAGCGAGGTCTGCTCAAGGCCTGACGCCGTGTCGGCCGATTGTCCGATCGGACAATAGCCGGATCCGGAAAAGTGGCGCAGAATGACGCCACTTTCTGAACAGTCCGTGAATCCAGCCCCACCCAGCCCCATGCTTCTTTCCCCTCCCAAGCTCCGCGCGTCTGCACTTTTCTCGTTGTTGCTCGTGGCGGTTGCGTCCGCCCCCGCGCAAATTGCGCCAAACCCCACGCTAGAGCCGACCGCCCCCGGCGAAACGGTCACTCTCTCCCCGTTCACCGTCACATCGGAGAAAGACAACGGCTACGCCGCCACCGAGACACTCGCTGGCACTCGCCTCCGCACCAACCTGCGCGACATCGCTTCGTCGATGTCAGTGCTCACGCCCGAAATGCTCCGCGACCTCGGCGCCAACTCGCTCGATGAGGCGGTCGATTTCGTGCCGAGCAGCGACAAGCTTACGACCTCCCAAGGCAACGTGAGCGGCAACGGAAATTTCGACGGTTACAATTTCCGCTTTGGCAACGGGCAGCAGTTCTCGATCCGCGGAGTTCAGGTTAACGGTTTCTCGAGCGACTTTTTTGACACCCAGGCGCCGAGCGACCTGTTCAACACCGAGAGTCTCACCATCTCGCGCGGTCCGAACTCGATTCTATTTGGCACGGGCGGTCCTGCCGGTACCGCACTGGTGACGAGCAAGCGCGCGCTGGTGAACCCTCGGAAAACGCGCGTGACCCTGCAGACTGACCGGTGGGGCACGTTTCGCAGCGCGCTCGATCACAACCAAGTTCTGATCAAAGGGAAAGCGGCTCTTCGGATCAATGCGCTGACCGAGGATCGCAAAGAGTTTCGCACCAATGAAGGCCAGATGCAGGACCGCCTGGCGCTCGCACTCACCGTCAAACCACGCGATGGCACCACGATTTCGGTGCTCCACGAGAACTGGGATTTCGCGCGTAACCAGGTCTCGATGAGTCCGTGGTTTTCTCAGGGCTTGTTGCAGTGGAACGCTTTTGGCCGCCCGACGGTGGACTTCGTGACGGGAGATCGCGCTTGGACTGCGGGAGGTCGCACGTTTGTGGATGCCAACGGCCAACGGGTCCCCGTGGCCGCAGGCGTTGTTGATGCGGACGGTTTGGTTGATGCGCAGGCTGATTTTGATCCTCGCACCCTTTTGATTCAAAACAACACTCCGGCAAATTACTATTTGTCGGGACTCGGGCTCGCGAAGCCGGTGTGGAATCTCCGGTATATGCCGACCATGCGAGACGAGATTTTCGATGGCATTTCGGGTCGCAGCTCCGCTGCCAATGCCCTGGCCCTTGTTGACGAGTTTAAAATTCCGCTGGACGCAAATTTCGTGGCGGGCGATCGGAAACACCCCGGCTATGAATCGTGGGGCGATTGGACGCAGGCATTCCTTGAACAAAAACTTGCCACCGGGCTGTACCTCGAGATCGCGGCGAACGTCTCGGAAAAGCGATCGTCCGTCACTGCAGTCCAGGACAATTATGTCAAAATCGATATCGCGAAATACATGCCCGACAATTCGCTGAATCCGGGCTACCTCAAGCCCTACACCGAAATCACCCCGCAGGTTAATCGGGATAAAATCCGGAGCCAGGATGTACGCGCGACCTTGTCCTATGAGTTGGATGCGACGCGTTGGAATCGTTGGCTGGGCCGGCACAGCTTTTCTGGATTAGGCCAGCAGACGGTTTTCAGAAGCGAGGTGGATCGGACCAAACTCTTCAATATGGCGAGCGTGGGTCTGACCGCAGGGGGCTGGTCGGTTGATCCCGAAGCCGCGCAGCACTTCATGACGATTCGCCGCTACGTGATCAATGGCGTGATGGAAAATCTGGCGGATCCGAAAACCTTGATCGAGACGATGAGTGTCACCGCGCAGCAAGGAACGGTCGCCGGATCGACCGCCACGGTACAACCCGGGATCAAACAGACGGTGCGTAACTTTAACGCCGCGCAGAAGTCTCGCGATGAAACCGAAAGCGCGTCCTTTGCCTGGCAGGGGTCCTGGCTGAAGGAACGGCTGGTGACGACCTTTGGCGTGCGCAAGGATAAGATTTCGATTCGGTCCATTCAGGGCGGACGGGAAGATTACAGTCCTGATATCCCGGTGCCAACGCCCCTCCCTGCCGGGCAAAGTCTGGCCAACTACAGCTACTTCACCCCCGCCACCGACTTGGTGCTGCCGACGACGGCGATCGAGACCTCGGGCATCACCAGGACCTTTGCCGGGGTCTTCCACGCCGCCGAGTGGCTCTCCCTCACCTACAATGCATCCGCCAATTTTACACCAGCGGGATCGACGAGCACGGACATGATGGGAAGACCGTTGAAGAATGCGGAAGGCGAGACCGAGGACATGGGGCTGCGCCTCTTTCTTCTCAATAATCGGGTAGTCCTCAGCATCAATTGGTTTGAAAACTCGGTGCTGAACAACGGCGTGAGTCCGAGCGCCATCAACGCCGGCTACAACACGATCATCCGCACGCTTCGCACCAACTACAAAAACCGGGGTGATTCCCATTTTGCCGGCATGCTGGATGATTATCCGGCCGAGTCTCCCAATGTGCGCACGTACCGGAGCATCAAGACCACCGGCAATGAGCTCAGTATAACAATCAACCCCAACCGGAACTGGCGCTTGCTGTTGAGCGCCAGTAAGAACAACATTCGGGCCTCTGACCTCTACCCCGACGGCTACGAATTTCTCTTCACCCAGAATCAATTCAGCGACTACACCGGCATCGCTACGTGGAAAGTCATGCAAGCCGAGCTCGTCAAGGTTTCCGGTGGCCAGGTGTCGTCGCAGTTTGACCTCAATCCCAGCGACGCCGTCCAGCGGCAGCAGGCCACCACGGATGCAGTGACGCTCGCGACCAACATCACCGCAGCTGAAAGGAAGTGGGATGACGCCAAGGCACTGGAGGGCGCGGTCCTGGCGCCAAATGGGGAATATGCGGCCAATGCGCTCGTGAACTATTCCTTCACGGAGGGAAAACTTAAGGGACTCGGTTTGGGCGTAAACGGTCGTTGGCGCAGCGGAGGAGTCGCCGGCTACTACCGGCTTCCGAATACGATCACGGGAACGCCGGAAGGACCCATCGACGTGAAACGACCCATTTTGGGTGACGCGTTTCTCGACTTTGGCGCGGTGGCCTCTTATCAGTGGAGAATCTCCCGACGCCTCACCTCCCGCATTCAGCTCAACGTGGAGAATCTCTTCGATTACGACAAATTGCTTCTGCGGGCAGTCGGCACGGATACCAACGGGGTCTTTGGTGAACAATACGCCTACGTTCCCTTGCGCTGGGAAATGCGCCGTCCGCGGAACTTCAAACTCTCCGTAGCGCTCGATTTTTAACGCTTACGACCACCACCGTCTCACTCAGTCGTTATCGTGAAATGTCCGCCTTCGCGCTGCACCCCGTCCGCCGCTGCAGCCGGGTCGCGGTCTGCCAGCTCCCTTTTCTTACATGAAAACTCGAATGAATCGTCGTGAATTTCTCCGAGCATCGGCGGCGGTGACGGCTGCGGGGTGGGCGCTGCCCGCACTCAGCTCGTGCGCTGCTCCCCCCGTGGCGCGCGTGCGCCGGCCAAAACCGTCCGAACGAATCAACGTCGGCATGATCGGTTTTGGCACCATCGCGCACGGAAGTTCGATGAACTTTCTTGGCGATGAACGGGTGCAGATGGTTGCCGTGGCCGACCCCGTGGCCGACATGCCCAACTATGGCTACAAGGGCGAGCTGCGCGGAGGACGTCTCGTTGGCCAGAAGAAGATCGAGGACTTTTACGCGCAGCAGACTGCGAGCGGTACGTTTCGAGGGTGCCGCGCTTACGAAGATTTTCGCGTGATGCTCGATAAAGAGGACCTCGACGCCGTTTATATCGCGACCCCGGACCATTGGCACTGTGCCGCGGCCGTGATCGCAGCCGGCAAAGGAAAACACATTTACGGACAGAAGCCGCTCGCGGTCACCGTGGAGGAAGGGAGGCGCATCGCCTCAGCCGTCAAGGCGGCAGGCGTCACCTGGCAAACGGGCAGCCAGCAGCGCAGTTCAGTTTTCTTCCGCACCGCCTGTGAATACGTCCGTAACGGCCGACTGGGCAAACTCCGTCGTATCACCATCGGTCTGCCCGACAGTGGGCACAACGATTGGTCTGGTCTTGCCCAGCGCAAAGCACCCGAGGCGCCGCCCAAGGACGTAAACTACGATCTGTGGCTCGGCCCCGCTCCCGAGCGCCCCTTTTGCCCGGCGCTCCTGCCGCTCAATTGGCGCCACAACTGGGACTTTTCCGGCGGCAGCATCACCGACTGGGGAGCGCATCATTTCGACATCGTGCAATGGGCGCTCGGCATGGACGACTCCGGTCCAGTATCGATCGAAAACGTGGTCGCGAAACTGCCACCGCAAACCGATCTTTACAACACGCCGACCTCCTACTCATTTGAGGTCGTCTATGCCAATGGCGTTCGACTGACCGTTTCCAGTGCTAACGAAGAAGGCATTCTGTTTGAAGGCGAGGGCGACAAATCGATTTTCGTCAAACGGGGGAGGATCGAGATCAAGCCTGAGTCGCTCCGCTTGGAAAAAATTCGCGACGACGAGATCCGGCTCTACGAGAGCAACGTGCAGGAGTGGAACTTCATCGATTGCGTCTACAGCGGAAAGCCGCCGATCAGCACGGCGGATATTTCGCATCGCGCCATCACGATTTCGCACCTCGCCAATATCGCGATCCGTCTCGGTCGATCGAACGTGCGCTGGAATCCCGCCGCGGAGCGCTTCGTCGACGATCCGGCCGCCGACCGTCTGCTTTCGCGTCCGATGCGTAAGGCCTATGCAGTCTGAACGGACACCGTAATGAAGCTGACAATCGTCTTTCTTCTTGTGGCCGGAGCGTTGCGCTTGAATGGTGCGGCCAGCTCCGAAGCCCCCGGCGGCCCGCCTCTTCGCACCCTTGCGGCTGCTCGGGGCATCGCGATTGGCACCGCCGTAGCGGACCGACCGCTCACAAGTGACGCGATGTACCGCGACGTCCTCGCGCGCGAGTTTTCGATCATTACCGCTGAGAACGAGCTCAAGTGGGTGACCACGCATCCGGCAGAGGGAACTTTCAACTTCGCCCCGGCCGACCGGATCGTTGATTTCGCGATGAAGCACCAGATGCAGATCCGCGGTCACACGCTTTGTTGGAACGCCGATCGCACGTTACCAAAATGGATGTTGGGACGGGAATTCACCCGGGCACAGGCGGAGACGCTGTTGCGCGAACACATTCGCACAGTCATGGAGCGCTACCGGGGGCGCATCCAGTATTGGGATGTAGTCAATGAAGCCGTGGCAAACGACAATCGGCCTGGAGCCCGGCCGCTCTTCGACGGATTCTGGAACAAGCACCTCGGCGACGACTATATCGCGATGGCGTTTCGCTTCGCGAAGGAGACGGACCCCGACGCGATCCTTTTCTACAACGACTACGACCATGGCGATTCGCTGGGGGCGAAGTCCGACCGCATCTACGCGTTGTTGAAGCGACTGCTCGCCGAAGGGGTGCCGGTCCAGGGCGTCGGCCTCCAAATGCACTGCAATCTGCGCAAACCGCCTGTCCGGGCCGCGATCCAGGAGAACCTTCAGCGCCTCGGCGCGTTGGGCCTGCGCGTCCAGATTACGGAACTCGACGTAGATATTAGCGGCGTGCCCGGTACCGTCGAGGATCGGCTCCAGCTGCAAGCGGAGGTTTATCGCGATGTTGTCTCCGCGGCTATGGCGAGTGGGGTATGCGAAGCGATCGTGACCTGGGGATTCACGGATCGATTTATTCAACGTGGCCTGAATCAACGGCGCAAATTGCCCGAAAACACCCCGACCCCCCTTTGGCTCTTCGACGCCGACTACGGTGCCAAGCCGGCTTACGCAGCCGTGTCCGAGGCGCTTCAGGTCATTCCCTGAACCACACGCAGCGGCCGGAAAGACGACTACGGGAGATCGGCGTCATCATGGAGGGTCCTTCCACCGGGCCTGTATGAAGCACGCCAGCAAGGACCGGGCTTTGTCGGTTGACCGCTCGCAATCCGATGTGCGTCCTTGCGTCTCCACCGTCACTTTACCAATCGTGACACTTATGCCAAACGTTCCCGGACTCCGGAGTTGTTACGCCAAAGTCGAACGCCTCGTTTATGTTGGGCGCATGTTCGACAAAATCCGTTTGCATGCGGCAGGCCGGTTGCCCGCCCCGTACGTGCCGAACCTCGGCAAGGGCTTCGACGGTCGCGGTTGCTCGTTCCTGCGCGTCGACTACGCGGACTTGCAGGCACAGGTCCTGGCCGGGGTGGACGACAACGCGGTGCTCGCTTGGGCGTGGCGGAAGTCCGGGCGGCGCAGCGACGAAGCGTGCGAGGTCTGAAGTTTCTTCATGATCAAACGTGGATGGCGCGACTCCTCGACGGCGGTCCTGCGTCAGCGCATTGGCGACTACGGCCTTGAGGGGAAACCCATCGAGACCTGGTTTGACTTGAATGACTTCGACGAGGGCCGCGATCCCGTGGTCGCGCGCGAATGGGAACACTGCTGAGGCGGCCGTCTCGATCGGACCGGAACCGCGACCGCGTTGCGATTCGGCGAGGGCGCGTCGGGCGGGCGGGCCGGCCTCCTCCTAGTGGAAATACATGCACGGAAACGCGAGGTAGACGTCCGGGGCCCTGCGGTATTTCACGGCTTTCGGCAGGTCGATGTCGGTGGCGTCCGGGTCAAACCCGTCCGTGGGTAGGAAGACGGTGGGCCATTCAATGCCGACGCCTCCGGGCGTGATCGGGCCGTTGCCCAGGTACCAGGGCTGGGCTTTGTCGAGGCGCAGGGTTGCCGCGGTTTTGGCGTAGTCGGTCTGGCGGACCGGCCGAAATGGCCAGGGAGTTTGCAGGCTGTTGGTCACTGTCATGACAAAGCGCCGCTCGGTCTTGCCGAAGTGATTTTCTCCCATGTCACTGCGGTGGCAACCGACGTATCGACCGCGCTGATCGTCATCGAAGACGTTGGATTGCGAACCGGACCAGGCGGAAATGGCCGCGGTCGGAACGCGCTGCCAGCGATTGCCGCCGGGGGAGGTGTGCAGGAAGATGCCCTGACCCTCGTTGCCACTGACGACCTTCCAGCGTTCTTCCGGAGCCGCGAGCGGATCGATGAAGACGGCCGGGGTGCCGGTGGTGTGGTGGGTGACGATATTAGGGTAGTCTGGCAGCAGGGTCGAAAGCAGGGGAGTCTCAAAGTTCAGCCCGTCGCGAGACGTGCGGACGCCGAGGCGGTCTCCCGGCCCAATGGGACGGTAGAGGCCGATTAGACCCTGTTCGTCCTCGAGCAGGGTGACGTGCTTGCGGAATTGGCCCTTCACCTCGAAGGCTTTCTCCACCCGGGTCGGTGGTACCGGCAGAAAGGTCACATTGGAATGTTGCGGGACAGCGCGTCGTCGATCAGCAGGTGTTTGCTCGATCCGAGGTCGACCAAGTCCATGGGGGCACGGTCGCCCGGAAAGCGTAATGGTTCCACCGGCCATGCGTGGTGAGGGCGCCGGCGTCCGAGGGAATTTCAGGGCGGGCTTTCGCGGGTTGATTGATGAGCACAAAACCGCCGTGGTCGGCGGTCAGTCGAAGCGCGGTGATCCCGTCATTTTCGCCGCGCGGGCCGGTGCCCAGTTCGAAAACGACCGCCTCCGTGGCGCCTGCCTGCGCCGGGACACCTTGGTACCAGAACTCCACCGTCCAGTCGAAAGCCCCGAGGTTGAGACCCGTCTCGGTCGCGTTGGGGTGGGGGAATTCCTTGCGGGGAGGGTTTTCGCCGGCGGTCATCAGCGCGGTGAACCGCGCATTGTGCCAGCTCAGCCGCACGTGGTCAGTGAGCAAGACGCGCTTCCCCGCCCAAGGACCGGGTCAGCAGCGTCCGTCACTCATCCGGTTGAGCAGCGGCCGGTTGTTCTTCGCCGCCGACTGGCTCAACGCCGCGGGCGAGCAGCCTCCGGGCATCAACCGAACCGGCGCCTAGGTTGCACTTTCCGACGACGATGGAGAAACCTGGATGGTCAAAGACCTGCCGCAGTTGCCCCCCCCCACGCTCGGTGGAGGTTTCGCGACCGAGCCGGCTATGTGCCGAGCCCACTCAAGGACGGTACGCTTGGATACAACTTCGCTGCTCAGTCAGGTTTGGGCGCACCAGTGCGGGCGGCGCCGCGGAGAGGAGAAAGCTTTGCGCAACGAGGTGGACGAACACGATGCCGAGCAGGGGGCGAACGCCGGGCACAAAGGGGGTTGATGGGGTCTTGGATCGGCGAAATGGGAGCTTGGGAGGCGACGCGGTCTTGACTGCGAAAGGGGCGTAATACAATGTTTTATGATGGTGAAGACCATCTCCAAAATCGGCAACTCTCAGGGTATCATCTTCGATTCCGCGCTGCTCCAGCTCGCTCGACTTAAAGTGGGGGATAAGGTGAACGTGGAAGTGCATCACGGGGGAACGATCACGATTAGCCCGATGGATCCTCCGGAGATATCCGCCGAGACGGCGGCCGAAACGGCAAAGCGTTTGATTCGGAACAACGCGGAACTTTTCAAGCGGCTATCCTGACCATGGAACTGAGACATCCAACGGTTGAAGCGGTCTTGGCGATACACGCGGAAGTTTTGGCGGCGCATGGGGGGAGTGCGGGCCTGCGATCTCGAGAGTTGTTGGAGTCTGCGGTGGCCGCTCCCCAGGCGACGATGATGGGGCAGCCGATGATTGCCGAACCGATTGAGATCGCTGCGGCTTACCTGTTCTATTTGTGCAGCAATCACGCCTTCGTCGATGGGAACAAACGAGTGGCCCTCGCGTCGAGCCTTGTCTTTCTCAGTGAAAACGGACTCCTTCGAAGCGAAAACCTGCCGGTGGACGATTGGGAGTCCCTCACGCTTGACGTCGCCTCCGGCATTCTTCGTCGCGATGAAGTCACCGAGCGACTGCGCAGTCTGGTGGGTGGAGCGTGACGACGTAAACGACACGGGCGGACGTGAGGGGGTTGCTAAGTATTCGGCGCGGCGGAGCTCAAGGTACTTCTTCTCCTCGAAGCCGGAGGCGTTCTCCGCGGAGAGAACTGCGGTGGGGCGCTCGGCGAGCTGAGTGGTGGCGAAGACGGCCTCCAGGGAGTAGTCGTCGCGTGTGGGAATCGGATCGAACTTGTGGTCAGGGCAACGTGCGCATTGAAGCGAGTGGGCGAGGAAGGTCTCGCCGACGTTGTGAGTGACATCGTCGAGAAAGCGCTGGCGCGCGACCTTGGCGACCTCCATGCCGGTGAGTTCCCTGGGACCCATGCGCAGGAAACCGGTTGCCACGAGCATCTCGGGGTCGGCGGGATCAATTTCGTCTCCGGCGAGCTGTTCGCGCACAAAGCGGCATCATGCGGAACATTCTGCCGTCAGTGGGTGCTGCCTGCCTCCCATTATCCAGACTGAAATACGTGAAACTAGGTCGCCGCCTGGTCGGGCGAGTGCGGAAGATTGGCGCGTCTCACCGATCGGATGAGGACTCATCGTATCCCGGTTTGCGCAGTCCACTCCCGGTCACGTTCTGCAGTGAATCTCCCAGATCGCGGCGGGCAGCGTCGGCTGCGGTCGTCAGACGCTTGACGATGTCGGGATGTGCGGCCGCAACGTTTCGGGTCTCACCCGGATCATCTTCGATATTGAAAAGAGACAGTTCAAGTAGCTCGACGCGATACCCGTGGCGGCTGGCGATGCCTTCCACGCCGGATTGAGTAATCGAGTTGGGAGCGAGCTTTCCCCAGTTCGATGGCTTGCCGCCGCAGCCGGGTTCGGCGGCGACGGTGATGTAGGGATGGGGAAAATGCAGTTTCCAGGGCCCGCTGCGGACGGCGTGCAACGCGGTGCCGGAATAGAAAAACAGGGCCTCGTGCGGTGGGCGGGCGCCCGGCACGCCAAGAAGAATGGCTTTCGCCGAGCGGCCTTCTGTCTTGAGGGTGGGTGCTTTTCCCCCGACGAGCTCGATGAAGGTCGGCAGCCAATCGAGCGCCATGAAGGGCGTGGCGGACACGCGCCCCGCAGGCACGTGACCTAGCCCTGCGCTTGCCCTAAAAGAAAAGACGGGACTTTCTGCGCGCGATCATCTATGCAGATGGGATGTCGAT
>Ga0105047_10005182_pt1 | contig 22461 bp, 22 predicted proteins | sample MAT04_FD_78384 | JGI IMG/M metagenome (GOLD analysis project Ga0105047, IMG submission 78384) | Freshwater microbial communities from Lake Fryxell liftoff mats and glacier meltwater in Antarctica - MAT-04 (megahit assembly) | ecosystem: Environmental > Aquatic > Freshwater > Ice > Liftoff... | reverse complement strand
TCCTGCGCGCCGACAGCTTCATCTACGACCGCGCGACGCGCATCGCCGTGGTGCGCGGCAACGTGCAGATCATCGAGGCCGACGGCCAGGTGCTCTATGCCGAGGAGGCCGAACTCGGCGAAGGCTTCCGCGACGGTGTGCTGACCGAGGTGCGCGCCCGCCTCGCGCAGAACGCCCGCATGGCCGGCAACGGCGCGCGCCGCACCGGCGGCACGGTCAATGAAATCAGCCGCGTGGTCTATTCCTCGTGCAATCTGTGCGAGCGCGACCCGACGCGCCCGCCGCTCTGGCAGATGAGCGCCCGCATCGGCACGCAGGACCGCGAGAGCCAGCGCATCTCCTATCGCGACGCCACCATCCGTCTGGGCGGCGTGCCGGTGCTCTACACGCCGTTCTTCTCGCATCCCGATCCGCAAACACCGCGCGCCTCGGGCTTTCTGTTCCCGACGCTGGGCTACACGCGCTTCCTCGGTGCCTTTGCCCAGACGCCCTACTTCTGGGCGATCGACGAAACGCAGGACCTGCTGGTCACGCCGACCGTGTCGCAGGATCGCCCGCCCAACCTCTCGCTCGAGTATCGCCGCCGCTTCAACAGCGGCGAAGTGCAGGCGCAGGGCTCGGTTGGCTACCTCACCCGCCGCCAGGCGACCGAACTGAATGCCGGTCTGCCGACGGCGGCCGGCGTCGCCGGCCACATTTTCTCGCGCGGGCGCTTCGCCATCAACGAGAACTGGCGCGTCGGCTTCGACCTGAACCGCGCCTCCAGCGATTCCTATCTGCGGACTTACCGCTTCGAATACCGCCGCGTGCTCACGAGCCAGATCTTCGCGGAGGGTTTCTGGGGGACCGAACATTACGCGCGCGTGGACAGCCGCTACTATCAGGGCCTTCGCAGCACCGACGACACGAGCCGCATCCCCCTGGTCGCGCCCAACGCGTTCTACGAATACGCGCCTCGCAAGCAGATCCTGGGCGGCTATATGACGTTCGATGTCGGCGCGCTCGGCCTGACGCGCTCCATCGGCAGCTTCAGTCAGCGCCTCGCCAGCCGCGCCGCGTGGGAGCGGACGCTCTACGGCACCTACGGCGATGTCTGGACGCTCCGCGGCCGAGCGGACGCGATCGGCTTCACGGCGGGTGGCCAGGAGCTTCAGCCGACCAATCTGCCCAACGCCAATGGAACCAACGTGAACGGCAACGTCCGCACCGCGGTCGACTGGTGGATGCCCTTCATCCGGCAGGCCGGCGAATGGGGCAGCCAGATCATCGAGCCGCGCGTGCAGCTCGTCACCGGCCCGAACATGGGCCAGCAGACGCGCTTCCCGAATGAGGACAGCATCGACTTCGAGTTCAGCGACGCGAACCTCTTCCAGCTCAACCGCTTCACCGGGCGCGATCGTCTGGAGGGCGGCACGCGCGTCGATGCGGCGCTGCGCGGTATCTGGAACTTCACGAATGGCGGCAAAGCCGAGGCGCTGGTCGGTCGGTCCTATCGCCTCTCTGAGCAGACGGCGCTGCCCACCGGCGCGGGGCTCGACCGTCGCGCCTCCGACTGGGTAGGCCGCGCCAGCCTTTCGCCGGTTTCCTGGATAGAGGTGCTGGGCCGAGCCCGCGTCGATGGCGAAACTGGACGGAACCGCGCCAATGAGGCCGTGGCCAGCGTCTCGCTCGGGAGCGTCGGGTTTCTCGACAACGTGTTCATCAACTCAAGCTACCTGTTCAGCCCGCCGCAGCCCGCCCTGGTCAATGACCGGGGACGCAACGAAGTTTCGGTGGGCGGCGGGGCACAGTTCCGCACGGCCGGTGGAGGCGTGTGGCGCGCCAGCGGCTCGGTCCGCTACGACCTGAAGCTTGAGCGGCCTGTGCTGATCCAGGGTGTCTTCGGCTATGAGGACGAGTGCTTTATCCTCGAGGGCCGCCTGCTGCGCCGTTTCGCGCAGGACCCGGTGACGCGGCAGGATTTCGTGGGCAATACCGTGTTCCTGATCCGCATCGGCTTCAAGACGGTGGGTGACTACTTCGCCCGCGCGATCTGAAACAGGCGTCGGTCTGGCAACCCCGCCCGGCATTCGTTCCTTCCATGCGGGTGCCCGGGCGTGAATTCCACTCCGGGTCGTTCTGATCTAAGAGATTGCTCACATGTTTCGTCTCCTCCCCCTGCTTGCCGTCCTTGCTCTCCCGCTCGCGGCCCCGCACGCCTTGGCGCAGCGCAATGCGGCGCCCGCGGCATCCGGTAGCGCGCCCGCCGCCCCCTCAGGGGCCACCAATCGCATCCTCGCGGTCGTGAACGGCGATGTGGTGACGCAGGCCGAGGTTCTCTCACGCTCGCGCCTCTTCGCACTGAACTCCGGCGTGGGCACCTCGCCCGAGGTGCTGACGCGGCTGCGGCCCCAGGTGCTGCGCCTCATCGTCGATGAGCGCCTTCGCATCCAGGAGGTGCAGCGCCGTCGCATCGCCGTGACCGACAACGATATCGCCGAGGCGCTCAGCGAGATCGAGCGCCGCAACAACCTGCCCTCCGGAGCGCTGCGCGCGCAGCTTCGCGGTGCCGGCATCCAGCCGCGCGTGCTGTACGACCAGATCCGCGCGCAGATCGGCTGGGGCCGGCTGCTGCGCCAGGCGCTCGGCCCGCTCGGCGAGATCAGCGAACAGGAGGTGGCCGACGCCATCGCCAACCGTCGGGCCCGCCAGGCGCAGACTGAATTTCTGGTCGGCGAAATCTTCATTCCGGTGGACGACCCCACGACCGAGCCAGAAGTGCGGCGCTTCGTGGACGAGGTGATCGGCCAGCTTCGCCGCGGCTCCGCCTTCCAGGCGGTGGCGACGCAGTTCAGCCAGTCGCAGACGGCGGTGCAGGGCGGCGACCTTGGCTGGGTGACGACGCAGCAGCTCGACCCTGAAGTGGCGCCGATCGTCGAGCGCATGCCCGCCGGTGCCATCAGCAACGCGATCCGCGTGGCGGGCGGCTACCAGATCGTCACGCTGCGCGGCAAGCGCGAGGGCGGCGCGGCAAACCAGATGTCCACCATGCTTTCAATACGCCAGTTGTTCCTCGCATTCGACCGCCCGCTGGACCCGCAGGCGCCGACGGACCAGCAGCGGGCGCTGGTGGAGCGCGCGCAGCGCCTCTCCCAGACGCTGCGCGGCTGCGAGCAGATGGACGCCCAGCCCCGCACGAGCGACCGCGCTACCGACCCCGGCCCGGTCCGCCTCGAAGGGCTGAACCCGCCCGCACTGCGAAGCATGTTGGCCTCGCTGACCCCCGGCCGGCCAAGCCAGCCGGTGATCGCGCCCGATGGCGTGCTGCTGCTGATGGTTTGCTCGCGCGAGCAGCGGAACCTCGACGAGTTCACGCCGGATGCCGCGCGCCAGCAGATCCTGCGGGACCGCGTGGAGCTCCTCTCGCGCCAGTTGCAGCGGGACCTGCGCCGCCGCGCCGTGATCGAGACGCGTGCCTGAGGGCGCGCCGCCGCTCACCCCGCTTGGCGAGGTCGTCGGCAGGTTCGGCTTGGATGCCCGCAAGGCGCTCGGCCAGCATTTCCTGCTGGACGAGACGCTCTGCGCGCGGATCACGGTTTTGCCGGGCGACCTGACGGGGCGCCATGTGCTGGAGGTCGGCCCCGGCCCTGGCGGGCTGACGCGCGCGCTGCTGGCCCGGCCCATCGCCCATCTCACCGCCGTCGAGCTCGACCAGCGCGCGCTGGCCGCACTGGCCGAGCTAGAGGCCGCCTATCCGGGCCGGCTGACGGTGATCCGGCAGGATGCGTTGAAGTTCGACGGCACCGCGCTGCCCGCGCCGCGGCAGGTGGTGGCGAACCTGCCCTACAATGTCGGCACGCCCTTGCTCATCGGCTGGTTGCGCCAGGCCGCGATGTGGGAGCGGCTGACGCTGATGTTCCAGGAGGAGGTGGCGCTGCGGATCGTGGCCGCGCCCCAGACGGAGCATTACGGCAGGCTCGCCGTGCTGGCGCAGTGGGTTGCGGATTGCGCGATCGGCATGCGGCTACCTCCTGGCGCCTTCCGCCCGCCACCGCGCGTGCATTCAGCCGTGGTGACGGTGACGCCGCACGCGGTGCAGCCGCCGCCTGAACTCTTCCGCGCGATGGAGCGCGTGACGGCCGCCGCCTTCGGCCAGCGCCGCAAGATGCTGCGCGGTTCGCTGAAGTCGCTCGGACATGCGGAGGCACTGCTTGCCGAATGCGGCATCGCGGGGGACAGGCGCGCCGAGGAGCTTCCGGTCAGCGCCTTCGACGCGCTGGCCCGGGCCTGGGTGGCGCGCGGCGCCGAACCGATTCAGGATGCTCCCGTCCAAGACGGAGAATGACACATGCAGCGCCTCAAGATCGGCGACGTCACCATAACCAGCCTCATCGAGCGCGACGGCCCCTGGCGGCGGCCTGAGGATTTCTTCCTCGACTACGACACCGCGGCCAAGGCGGCCGACGTGGCAGCGCTGGCGCCGGAGGTCTTCGACCGCGCGACCGGCAAGATGGTCATCACCTACCAGACCTTCGTGATCCGCACGGGCTCGCACGTGATCCTGGTCGATACCTGCACCGGCGAGGACAAGGGCTACCCCGCCCCCATGGACTTCCCGAAGCAGCCCTGGATGGACGCGCTGACGGCCGAGGGCCTCACCGTCGAGGACATCGACTACGTCTTCTGCACGCACCTGCACCTCGACCATTCGGGCTGGAACACCAAGCTCGTCGATGGACGCTGGGTGCCTACCTTCCCGAACGCGAAATACATCTTCCACAAGGGCGAATACGCCGCCTGGGAGGCGCTGGAGGCCGAGGGCCGCGAACGCGCGGGCGGCGCGGGCGGCGTGTGGCGCATGAACTGCAAGCCGATCGCCGATGCCGGGCAGGCGCTGCTGGTGGATGAAAGCTTCACGCTGGACGACTGCATCAGCCTGATCCTCACACCCGGCCATTCGCCCGGACATGTCTGCGTGAAGGTGCAGAGCGGCGGCCACACCGCGATCATCGCCGGCGACATGATGCACCATCAGTTGCAGTGCCTCGACCCGACGCTCTCCACCATCTTCTGCTGGGACCCGAAGGAGGCCGCACGCAGCCGCCTGCGCGTGTTCGAGGAGGTCGCGGAGACGGACACGCTGCTGCTGCCCATCCATTTCCCGACGCCGACTGCGGGGCGCCTGAAGCGCGCCACCAAGGGCTACGAATGGGTGTTCAACCGCGACTGATCGCCCAATCATCGCGCCCAATGATCGCGTATGAGCGCGCGGTGGGGTAGAAGGCGCGCATGTCCGTCATTTCCCTCACCGTCCCTCCCGCCGAGGACGACACGCGCCTCGACCGCTGGCTGAAGCGCCGCTATCCCGCCCTCACGCAGGGGGCGTTGCAGAAGATGCTCCGCACCGGCCAGATCCGCGTGGACGGCAAGCGCGCCGATGCCAACACGCGCCTCACCGCCGGGCAGGAACTACGCATCCCGCCCATGCCGACCAAGCAGGCTCCCAAGGCCGAGCCCAAGCCCATCTCCGACGCCATCGTGGATGAGTTGCGCGCGCGCGTGCTGCACCGAGACGACAGCGTGATCGTCATCGACAAACCCCCTGGCCTCGCCGTGCAGGGCGGCCCGGGCATCACCAAGCACCTGGACGGCATGCTCGATGCGCTCGCCTTCGACGGCGAGCGTCCGCGGCTGGTCCACCGGCTGGACCGCGACACGTCGGGCGTGCTGGTGCTGGCGCGCAACGTCTCGGCCGCCGCGCACCTGGCCCGCGCATTCCGCGGGCGGGACATGGAAAAGACCTACTGGGCCATCGTGGTGGGCGAGCCCGAGCACCCGATGGGCCGCATCAGCATGGCACTGACGCGGCAGGGCGGGCCGCGCGGCGAGCGCACCGCCCCGGCCGAAGCGGGCGAGACGGGCCTGCGCTCCGTCACCGAATACAAGACGCTCGACGTCGCCAAGCGCCGCGCCGCCTTCCTGGAGCTCCATCCGCAGACGGGCCGGACGCACCAGCTTCGCGTCCATTGTGCCGAGGCGCTGCGCTGCCCCATCCTGGGCGATGGAAAATACGGCGGCGAGGCAGCGCATCTGGAGGGCATCTCGGGGAGTTTGCACCTGCATGCGCGGTCCCTGCGGCTGCCGCATCCGGAGGGCGGCTGGCTCGACGTCACTGCGCCGCCGCCGCCTCATTTCGAGGGTACCATGGGCTTCTTCGGCTTCGACAATCCGGCCCCCCGCCCGCCGAGGCGTACGCGTTGAGCGCGCGCCCGTGGAAGCGCGTCCTGCTCATCGGGGCGGGGCTGCTGATCGGGCTGCCTTTGCTCATCATCGCGGGCTTCGTGCTCTTCTTCGACGCGGACGCCTTCCGCCCGCGCCTCGCAGAGGCAGTGCAGCGGGCGACCGGCCGTGACTTCCGCATCGAGGGCCCGCTTCGCCTCTCCCCCTCGCTGAGCCCGACCATCTCGGTGGACGGCCTTGTGCTCGCCAATGTCGAGGGCGGCAGTCATCCCGAGATGCTCCGGATCGGCCATGCCGAGCTTCGCCTGGCGCTCTGGCCGCTGGCAACCGGGCGGATCGAGGTGCGGCAACTCACGCTCGAAGGCGGGCGGCTGCTGCTGGAACGCGAGAACTGGCGCTTCGCCCGGCCCGCCGCATCCGGCGCGGCGCCGGCGGCAACCCCCTCCGCCCCAGCGCGTCCCCTTCTGCTCGACCTGCGCTCGGCCATCCTGCGCGACTGGAGCGTGAACTGGGCGGGCGAGGAGATCCGGATCCCCCAGATGCGCCTGAACTCCGCCGGCGCTGGCCAGCCGCTCGACGTGGCGGCGACGCTGGCGGGCCGCGGTACTGAAGCGACGGTGGAGGGCCGCGTCGCCTCACCCATGCTACTGGCCGAGACCGCCCCCTGGCCGTTCCGGCTCACCGCCACGCTGCCCGGCGCCCGCCTCACGGCCGAGGGCGAGCGCAGCGGCGCCGACTGGCGCGCGGCGGTGAGCGCCGAGATCCCGCGCCTGGACTCGCTGGACGCCTTGGCGGGGCGCCCGCTGCCGCCATTGACCGGGATCAGCCTGCGCGCCCAGGCGGCACTGGCAAACGGCGCGCCGAGCCTGGAGCGCATCGAGGGCCGGATCGCAGGCGGCGAATTCGCGGGCGCGACGCTGGGTTCTGCCACTTTCGCCCAGGCCACGCTTGAGGGGCCCCTCCGCGTGGATGCCGCTGGCCGCTTCCGCGAGCAGGCATTGACCGTGACGCTGGATGCGGTGCCCGCCGCGCTGATCGCCGGCACCGCGGCACCAATCACGCTCAACGCCGCGGCCGCCGGCGCCACCCTGGCGCTCACCGGCACTTGGCCCGGCGTGCTGCGCCTGGAGGCGGCTGTGCCCGACCTCGCGGCCCTCTCGCCCTTGGCCGGGCGCCCGCTGCCGCCGCTGCGCGATGCCGCGCTGCGGGCGGACGTGACTGCGGAGGGCCCGATGTTCCGTGAGGGCGCGCGGCTGGGCCAATTCAGCTTCACCTCTTCGGGTGGCGACCTGGCCGGGACGTTGGTGTTCCGCTGGGTGTCGCTGCCCTCCATCGTCGGGCGCGTGAACTCGACGCGGATCGACCTTGCGGCGTTCCGCATGCCCGCCATGCCCAGCGAAGGGGCCCCGCCGGCCGTTGCTGCGCCGGCGCCGCCATCGCCCGGCCCGGCGCGCGTCATCCCAGACACGCCCGTCGACATGGGAGTGCTTCGCCGCTTCAACGCGGACGTGGCCTTTCAATTGGCCGAACTCGTCGACGGGACCATGGTGTTGCGCGAGGTGCAGGGCCGGCTCGTGAATCAGGGCGGGCGGGCGCGCCTCGATCCCTTCGCGGCCACGCTGCCGGGCGGGCGGCTCGACCTGCGCGTGGCGGCCGATGCCACTGCCGATCCGCCGGCGTTGCAGGTGGCCGGCGGTGGGCAGGGGCTGGACCCCGTGGCGATGTTCGGCCCGCAAAGCCCCTTTACCGGGCAGACCGACCTCGATCTCGACCTGCGCGCCCAGGGCACGACGACGCGCGCCCTGGCGGCGAGCGCCACGGGGCATTTCGGCCTTGCCGTCACCGGTGGGCAATTGGCTGGCGCCCCGGCCCGCGCGCTGGCGCAGCTTCCAGGCTTCGGCGGCGGCGTGCCGGTGAGTTGCCTCGCCCTGCGCGCCGATGCCGATCGCGGCCTGGTGCGGCTGCGGACGCTGTACCTGGAGGGCGGCGCCGGGCGCCTCTCGGGGGAGGGGGGCATGAGCCTGCGCGACGAGACGCTCGCCATCCGCCTGAACACCGACCTCCGCGTGGCGGGCGTGCGGGTGCGCGCTCCGGTGCCCCTGACCGGCACGCTGGCCGCGCCGCGGCTGGAACTCGCCGGCCTGACCGAGGGCGCGCTCAGCGGCGACCTGGGCCGGCAGCTGGAACGCGCGGTGCCGGGCCTGGGCGCGCTGCTGCCGCAGCAGGTCGCGGGACCCGCGCTGCCGGATTGCGCCACTGCGCTGCGCACGGCCCGCAACGGGCGGGAGGGGCCGGTCCCCGCGCCCGTGCCGGACCCGGCGCCGCAGGGTGATCCCAGTCGGGCGGAAACGCCGCCCCCGCTGAACAATCTTTTGCGCGGGCTGCTGGGACGCTAGAAGGTGAGGCATGAAGCGTTTTTGGAACATGGCAACCTGCGTGGCGGAGGGAGACGGCTTTGCCATTCACCTCGACGGCAAGCCGGTGCGCCTGCCGACGGGCGCCCTCCTCCGCGTGCCCACCCGTGGCCTGGGTGAGGCGCTGGCGGCCGAGTGGCAGCGCGCCGGCACCGAGCCGGACGGCGAAATGACCTGGGAGGACGTGCCGCTCACGCGCCTGACCGGTACGGCGGCGGAGCGCATCGCACCCGCTCCGGAGGCAACGATCGCCGCCATCGCGAAGTACGCGGAGACGGACCTGCTGTGCTACCTTGCCGAGGATGACGCGCTGGCGGAACGCCAGGCCGCCGCTTGGCAGCCGTGGTTCGACTGGGCCGCACGCGAGTTGGGCGCGGAGCTGCGCGCCACCCGCGGCATCATGCCGATCCGGCAGGCTGAGGCCGCGCTGGCGGCACTTCAGGCGGCCATCGCGGCACTTTCCCCTGTGCAGCTCTCAGCGCTCGGCGTGCTGGTGCCGGCCTTGGGGAGCGCGGTGCTTGGCCTCGCGGTCACACGGGGGGCGCTGAGCTCGGCCGAGGCGCATGGGCTGGCGGTGCTGGACGAACTGTTCCAGGAGGAACGCTGGGGCCTCGACTGGGAGGCGGAGGAGCGCCGAGAACGTGTCGCAGCAGACCTCGCACTCGCCGCCCGCCTTGCCGAGTTGAGCGCGGGATGAGCGCCCGCCTGTTGCGCGTCTCAGGGCGTGTGCAGGGCGTGGGATACCGCGCATGGCTCATGCGCGAGGCGGAGCGGCACGGCGTCTGGGGCTGGGTGCGCAACCGCAGCGACGGCACCGTCGAGGCGCTGCTGGCGGGCGAGGAGGATGCGCTGCAGGCCTTGCTCCTGCTGTGCCGCCGCGGGCCGGCGCTGGCCCTGGTGCAGGGCATCGAGGAACGTTTCGCCGATGCCCCGCCCGAGCCGGGCTTTGTGCAGCGCCCGACGCTTTGAAGCGCTATCCGGGCGCCTGCGTCGCCGCCGTCGCTTCCTGCAACTGCGCGTCCAGTTTGATGCGAAGCACACCCGGCAGGCTGAGTGCCGCGGACAGGACGTCCAGGTACACGCGCTCGGACGCATTGTCCGCGCCGCCCAGAACCATGGCGGAGGCCAGATAAAGCTCGGCTTTCTGCGCCTCGGTCGTGGCGAGGCGGGCGATCGACGCGGGGTCGGGCATGGTGTCCAGAACGGCGAAGATCTCGGCCTTGTCGTCCGGCGAGAGTAAAAGGCGCTCCGCCTCGGCGAAGATGCGCTGGTGCTCATCCGCGTCGAGCGTTCCATCGGCGCGGGCGGCGGCCACCATCGCGCGCAGGACCGAAAGCCCGAAGGGCCTGCCCTGGCTGTCTGGCGCGTCGAGTTGGGCGAAGTCCTGCGGTGCCGGCTCGGCTTCGCCCTGCTGCTGCTTCCATTGACCGAAGGCGCGGTGCGCCAGCAATCCGAGCAGCGCCATGCCACCGATGCGGAACAGCCCGCCACCGCCCCGCCCGCCCAGGACCGAGCCGAGCAGCCCGCCCATCGCGGCCGCCTGGCCGGCTCCTCCCATGGGTGGACGCAGCCGGCCGAGGATATCGGCGATGCCGCCGCCCGAGCCGCCGGAACCGAAAAGGTCAGTCAGGCCGCCGGCCGCGGTGGGGTTGCTTGTTCCACTCTCAATCCCTCCCTGGGTTGAGCGTTGGGCTGCCCCTTGGGTTCCGCCGAGACCCCCACCGCCGAGCAACTGTTCCATGATCCGCTTGATGTCCGTCGCCATGTGGATCGCCTCCGCGCCTGTGCCACTTGGAACGCCGCAGCGTCGCGGCAGATGCACGGAGATTGATGGAGGACTGCGCGCAGAGCGGTATCTGCTGCCAGGCTACCGGATCGGCACCGCGAGATTGTTCGGCATGGGCGTGATCTGCGCCACTCCCTCATATCCGCCCTTCACGACGATGGCGCGGTCGGCCTCCCAGAACAGGCCGCGGCGGTAGAAGATCTTGCGGCCGGGCTGGGCCAGCAGGTCCGGGCCGCGCACCCGGATCACCGCGAACTCGCCATCGCCGCCGTAGTTCTGCGCGGCCACCTGCCACGGTTCCGGCTCACCCAGAAAGAAATAGACGAAGTCGGTGATGCCGCTTCCGGCCGTTCCCTGAAATACCGAAGGATCGACGATCCGGTGGTCGCGGAGCGTCGTGCGCATCAGGTGAAGCAGGCCCGAGCCTGTCTCGCCCGTCACCTTGATGCGCACATTGGCCCAGCCATCTCCCCCCGCGATCAAGCTTTTCACGACATGCCGGCGGGCGACATCGATGCTCACGCGGTGGACGAGGACCGATGCGGCGACGCGCTTGAGCACCTCGTCCGAAGCGGGCACGGCAAGCGAGAAGCCGGCCTTCAGGGCTTGCAAAGGGTTCATCGGGCATGTCCTTGACGGCGGTAAGTGTTTTCATTCCAGCAAGCGCACCACCTGTCGAGGGGCGGGGGTCGGCGGCGGCTCGGTCGTTCGCCGCCGGAGCAGCCGCCGGCGCCGCACCTGCCCAGGAGGACGGTGCCGGCAGATCCCTCGCCACCTGCACCTGCATGAACATCGGGGTGGCCTCGGCCACGAGCATTCCCTGGCGCGCCTGCTTGAGCCAGGCCCACAGCATGCTGCGGCTTACCTCGTCTCGGCGCGCCACTTCGACAAAGCAGGCGCCAGGGCGCTCAGCCTCCGCCACGATCCGGAGCTTGTCCTTCAACCGCCACTGGCGCCGGCGCTCGACGCCGCTGATGAACTCCATCCCACAATCGCCCCCGTCCCCAGCAACGCTCCCACGAACGTCGATAAGATCAGAAGACAGGTTCAGCGCCGGGCCGAAAGGCGGCCGTCAGCAGATGGACATCGTCCTTAGACGTCTGCACCGGTGTCCGTGCCGACACGATGGAGATGGACTTCACGCCGACGGGTGGGGCCACCGCGACCTCCGGCGGCATGCCAACCTGCGCCGCGTATACCCCGTTCAACCCGGCGCAGGGCAGCATCACGCGTGCCGGCTCCGCGCTGGCGCCGGTCACCACGCCACAGCTACGCCAACTGCATGCAGGCAGTGCGCACCATCCGCGCCGATCGCCGCGTCGAGGGCGCGGGTCCCGGCGTCGCCCGCTGCACCGGCGAGATCACCGTGCGCTTTGAGACTACGACGCTGTTCGCCCAGGCGCAGGGCCGGACCGCGGCCGTGCTCGCCACGGCCTTCACCATCGGCGCCAACCGCAGCCTGACCATCACGCAGCACGAGGTCTATCTGGCGCTGGCCAAGACCCCGATCGAAGGGCCGGGGGGGTCGCAGCCAGCTTCGATTTCCGCGCGGCGTGCGTGAGTTCGACACCCGGCCCCAGAGCTGCTTTTGGGACAAACCGGACCCTTCCTTGTCGCGCCTGCATCAACGGCGGGTCTATTGCAGAGAGGTATCACCTCTTGGCATCACGACGCGGTGGGCTTCCAGGGCAGCGATGTCGGCGGGGTCCCCGATGCCCAGGCGCCCCGCCGAAAGGGTCATTTCCGCGTGGTGGAGCAGTTCTGACCGCCGCTCCGGGCAGGTCTCGACCGCGATCACCCGCCCGAGCGTCTGCAGGAGCCGGATCAGCACCGCCGGATGCCCCGAGGCGTTCTGTCGGATCATGTGGAACATCGCGTCGCACAGCCCGGCGTAGTCCGTCACCCGACGGTAAAGCACCACCCGTCCGCCGCGCAGAACCGTGGAGCCGGGCATCTGACGCGGCGCGATCTCGCAGAGCGCCGAGCCCAGACGGTCGAGGACGGCAATAGCGGTGAACGGGTCGTTGATGCCGGGCGACAGCGCCCGCAGCGCGATCTCCTCCAGCTGCCGCACAACAAACTCGATGTCCTGCGCTGCCGCCTGCTTGGGCCCGAGCGATAGGCTGGCGCATATGGCTCGGGCGGCATCCCCATCCTCTCGCCCGCCCACCAATTCCGCGATCGCCGCGCCGGGGAACAGATATTCGCCGGGGCGCACCAGCAGCACCACGACGGCGCCCGCCTCCTCCGCCCAGTCGGCCAAGCCCTCCTCATCCACCGAACGGAGGTAGCCGCGCTTCGCCAGGGTCACCTGCACCCCGCTTGGCGGAGCAGAATTGCTGACGATCTCTGGCTGATCGAAGCCGAGTCGGTCGATCGCCTCCGAGAGGTCGCTGTGCACCAGGTCGATGACGGTCTGGACGTTGATGCCGGTGGCCACGTGGTGGACGAACCAGACGAGGGTGGCCACGCAGAGCAGCGCCAGGAGCAGCGCGCCCGTGACGCCGAGGGCCGGCACGAACGCCCCCTCTTCGACGGAACGGACTGTGCGCAGCACCACGAGTGCATAGGCAAAGGTGCCAAGGAAGATGCCAAGCGCATACTGATTGCCACTGTCGCGCACGAAGTTGCGCAGCAGGCCCGGCCCCATCTGGGTGGACGCCAGCGCCAGTGCGGCCACGGTGATCGAGAAGGTGGTGCCAGCGACACCAATGGTGGAAGAGGCCACCGCGCTGAGCAGCGCCCGCGCCCCAGACTCCCCCCCGGCGTAGAGCCACCCGTCGGGTACCCAGGGCAGCTTCGTATCGGTCTGCTGGGCCAGGACTGCCGCCTGGCCCAACAGCACCCCGGCCAGAACGAGCAGGCCCGGCCGGATCCAGAAGATCTCTCCGAGCGCCTCCAGCCATGCCCGCAGACGGCTGGTCACTGCCGATCACCGGCGGGGGGCTGTGCCGCGTCGCGAATGGCCTGCCAGCGAGGCCGCGGAACGTCGCGCCCCGCGGCGGGCCAGCCTTCGCGCTGCCGGGCACGGTCGCCGTCGGTCTCCTCGGTCTGGTCGTGGAACAGCACCTGTGTGGTGGGGTAGGGGAGGTCGAAGCCAGCCTCGGTCAGCGCCAGCTTCACCGCCTCGATGGCGCCATCGAGCGCATCCAGCGCCTCGCGCCGTCGCGGCGGGTTGATCCAGAATCGGGCCACCATGTCCACGCCGGATGTCCCGAGGCCGGTCACCAGTGCCTCAGGCACCGGGTCGGCGAGCACCCCCGAGGTGGAGCCGAGGGCCTGGACGACAATGTCGCGCGCGCGGGCAATCTCGTCGCCGTTGCCGATCGTCAGCACAAACTGCAGCCGGCGCTTTTCGTAAGCAGTGATGACCTCGATCGAATCCGTAAAGAGCGACGCATTGGGTATGAGGATGCGGCGGTTGTCGTAGGTCCGCAGCACCGTTGCCCGGACCCAGATATCCTCGACCGTGCCCTCCTGCTCACCGTGCCGGATCTGGTCGCCTAGGTGGAACGGGCGGGTGAGCAGGATCAGGATGCCGGCGAGCAGATTCTGCAGCACGTCGCGGAAGGCAAAGCCGATGGCCACGCCACCAATGCCGAGAAGGTTGAACAGGTCGCTGGCGGACACCGACGGGAACGCGACGGCGGCGGCAATCAGGAAAACAACGACAGTGAAGAGGCCGCCTGCGATGCGCCCCAGCACGGCCGCCGAGCCGGCCGATGCCGTGCGCAGCGACGCCGCGCGGGTGACCGCGGCTCGGACGCCACGCACGACGAAGAGGCCGAGGCCAAAGAGCACGATGCCCAGCAGCATGCCCGGCAGAATGGTTGCAGCGGAACTACCCAGGGCGTCGAGGCGGGCGAGCGCTTCATCGAACATCACGTGACCTCGCTGGAATCGAGACTAAACGCGCCGGATGGCAAAAAGTGCTCCGTCCCCGCCGGTCCAGGTCGCGCGAGGCTGATGTTCCGATTACTGGGCCGCGCCGTTGGCGCCCCCGATGCCGTCAAGGGTGCCTACACTTGCGGCTTGGCTCACATCCTGGATGACGCTGAGACGGCCGTCCGTCTCCAGCACCACGGCCGCGATCTGCCCGGACTCGGCCGCGCCCGCACTCCGCAAGACGGCGAGGATCTCCACTCGGGTCACGCGCTGTGCGCGCATGGCGTCTTCCAGGAAGCGTCCGCGGTGGAGCAGAAGGGTTGGCTCCGACTTCACCAGGTCGCTGAAGCGCGGGGACCGGACGGAGAGCCAAGCGACCAGGTACTGTAAACCGGCGAGCAGGGAGAAGGCGGCCAGCCCCTCCACCAGGGCCACCGACTTGCTGAGCAGCACCGTGGCCAGGGTCGAGCCAAGGGCCACAGTGACGATCAGGTCGAAGGCGTTCAGCTTCGCCAGCGTGCGCTTGCCTGAGACGCGCAGCAGCAGCACCAGGGCGGCGTAGGCAATGGTGCCGACCACCAGCACCCGCAGCAGACCGAACCAGCTATCGAAGAACATTACCCTGGCCCTTTCCGTGTGGCTACGCCGACCTCGATGACCGCGTGAGCTTCAGAGCCATGATCCCTGCCAAGACCGCGCCGGCCGTGTCCATGACGATGTCGAAGATCGTATCGTGCTTGCCCTTGATGACGTCGCCGGGTGCGATCTGGTCGAAGCCCCACTCGGCCACCTCCCAGAGTGCTCCGAGGGCGATCCCGACGCTTGCAAGCAGAAGGATGATCAGAAACCTATGGCGATGCTCTTTGCAGATCGCCTTGCCGAACACGAAGAGGGCCAGCCAGAGCGTGACCGCCAGGATCGTGCAAGCGTGCAGGACGCGGTCGAACCACCAGAACTGCTGGTAAAGGTCGAACGCATAGCCCGCGATGTTTGCGACACCGAGGGCGACAAGTAGGGTCCATGCGACCGCACGTCCCGCAGAGGTGGCTTCCATCATCATGTTCCGGCTGACCCCGCAGGTGAAGGTGGGTAAGCAGCTCAGCTTCCGCGCGGCGGCGCGGCGCGCGCTGTGGCGGCTGCCGTGGCGCTTTGCGGCTGTGGTGCCTCCGGCAATATGCTGCGCGGCGGCAGACCGGGCGCATCTGCGGCGACCGGCTCGCGCTCCAGCGCGGCGATGAGAACGCGCATATCCCGGATCTCGCGCACCTGCGCCTCAATGATCTGGTCCGCGAGGGGACGCGCGCGCGGGTCTCGGATGTGATGCGGCACCAGCGCCTTCCTGTCGGCCAAACCGCCGACGAATTCCTGGCCGCGCACGAGCCAGGGCGCCCAGCATGAACAGCAGCATGATGATCGCGATGACCGCGCCCATGAGCAGCGCCGGCCACATCCACGTCTGGCTGTAAAGGATGTGGTCAAGGGCGTAGGTGTGCAGATACATCAGACCAAACATCATCACCGTCGTGGTGGCGATCGTGGCGCCGAAGCTCAGGTAGCTCATCGGTGGCCCTCCCTTGGCTGACGCCGGAGGGAGAACGCTCCGCTCCACACATGGATGCGTGCAGCAGCGCAGCGCTCGGCTTCCGCTGGCTCGTAGCCAGACCGAACTGCCATAGGAGGATGATCGTTGCTCACCCTTGGCCTCCGGGCCGAGCCCACCTGGCTTGACCTGCCGCGCGGCGGGCGGGTGGAAAGCCGCCCTGACATCATCATCCGTGATGGCCGCGGCCGGCGCCAGATCCGCCGGCCGCCTGCGGCATCTGTGAGGTTGCACCGGCGGCGATCGTCGCACGCTCAGGCAACTTGCGTGCCCTTGCGGCGTTGGTATTGGAGCAATTTAAGATAAGGAGCCGGCGATGGCTGGAGGAATTCTGTTGTGGCTGATCGGGATACCGATTCCGATCATCATCCTGCTCATCCTGTTGCTGTGATGGCGCCTGTGAGCATCGCAGCACCACCGCTCGATCAGATGGACGCGCAGAATTCGCAAAGCGTGTCCTGGGCAGCGATCGTGGCGGGAGCGGTTGTCGCCGCTGCCGTGACCCTGATCCTTTTGATCATCGGCAGCGGGACTGGGCTTCTGTCCGTCTCACCCTTCACGGGTCAGGGGGGCACATCGGCTACGACGGTCGCCGTCGCCGCAGCGATATGGCTGGTGGTGACCCAGTGGATCGCCTCGGGGCTCGGGGGCTACGTCACTGGGCGCCTGCGCTCGCCATGGACCCATAGGCGTGGCGACGAGGTGCTGTTTCGTGACACGGCCCATGGCTTGCTTACATGGTCGCTCGCCACACTGCTGGGCGCAGCTCTGCTCGGGTCGGTGGTCTCGGGTATTGCCGGCACCGCCGCGCAAGGCGCCGCAACAATTGTTCAGGGCGCGGGAAGTGCGATCGCTTCAGCCTCCGGACCGGTGTCGTCGTATAACATCGACCGCCTGCTCAGGCCGTCGCAGCCTACCGCTGGCACGACCGACAATGGGGAGGCTGCCACGGAAATTGGCCGCATCGTCACAAACGGCGTGACAGCCGGCGAGGTGCCTGAAGCGGATCGCGCGTATCTCGCACGGCTCGTGGCGGCACGAACCAACGTCGCCGAGGCGGAGGCCCGCACCCGCGTCAATCAACTGATCGAAGACACGAAGCAGGCCGTCGCGCGAGCACAAGCAGCAGCTGAAACCGCACGCAAGACCTCAGCGACCCTCGCGTTGCTCACGGCGTTGTCGATGCTGATCGGGGCGTTCATCGCAAGTGTTTCCGCCGCCTATGGGGGCAAGCTTCGCGACTTGCCGTAGTGCGCTTCCCGCCTCGAAGATCTGGCTCGTGGCCGACTTCGAGGCGGGTCCGCCGCGCAGCGCCGTGCTCGTTCTGGACCGCGTCGCCGGCGGGCAGGTTCAAGTGCCGATCACGCCGCCATCGGTCTTGGTGATGACCAGCGTAGCTGAGCGCGGCGTGGCACCGTTGCCGTCGGGGAAGGCCGAGTTCGTGCGCCCCGCGGCCCATTCGGCGGCCGTGGTCGTCGCTCCTGGGTGCTGGAGGTTCACAAACATGGTGCGCATGTCGGGTGTCGTCGCCACGCCGGTGACTTCCTGGCCCGGCGGGCCGGCGAGGAAGCGGCGCATATCGCCCGTCATCGGGTCGGCTCAGAGCATTTGGTTGTTGCCGAACACAGCACGCGGGCCGCGGTTCTGCTCGTTCTCGCCGATGTCGGTGTGGACCCAGAGCCGGCCCGCCGCGTCGAACCACAGCCCGTCCGGGCAGCCCAGGACGTTGTCAGCCGTGAGCGGCTTGCCGCCGATCCGGCCTGTCGCCTCGTCGCCGGCAAAGGGGAAGATGTCCCAAACGAAGGCTGTGGCGGAATGGTCGTCACCGGCCTCGCGCCAGCGGATGATGTGGCCGAAGACGTTGCGCGGGCGGGGGTTGGACGGGTCCTGGTTCTCGACCGTGCGCCGGGAGTTGTTGGTCAGGGTGAAATAGACGCGGCCCCTTCGCCGAGCAGTACGAAGGGGGTTCGATTGCGGCGCCCGTGGGCGTGAAGTCCGCCCCCATCGAACCCGGCCACACGCCGATGCACACGTCGAAGAACACCACATCCGGATAGCTGATGGCGGCCAGCTTGCTCACATACTCGGCTGCGACCAGAAGCAACCCGCTCGCACGGCATGGCGTTGACCGGGTCTCGGCAACAGCACGACAGGAACGCGCATGGCAGAGAAATCGTTGGGCAGCGGTGCGGACGGGGCCGGGCTCGACCGGCGGGCGATGCTCAAGACCGCCGCCATGGGCACGACCGTGCTGTCGCTGCCGGCTAGGGGCCAAACACCGCGATCCGACGACGAAGCCGGCCCGCCACGCTCGGAAGTCTTGTTGCGCGTGAATGGCGAGCGGCATGCGCTGACCCTCGACAATCGCACCACGCTGCTCGACGCGCTGCGGCATGAGCTCGACCTGACTGGCAGCAAGAAGGGTTGCGATCACGGCCAGTGCGGCGCCTGCACCGTGCTGGTGGATGGGGAGCGTCACTTGGCTTGCCTCACGCTTGCGGTGTCGATCACGGGTCGAGAAGTGACGACGATCGAGGGGCTGGCGGGCGAAGGCTCCCTGCATCCGATGCAACAGGCCTTCATCGACAACGACGCATTCCAGTGTGGCTATTGCACCCCCGGCCAGATCATGTCCGCGATCGGCTGCGTGAAGGAGGGCCACGCGACCACCGAAGCGGAAATTCGTGAGTACATGAGCGGCAATCTCTGCCGCTGCGCCGCCTATCCCAACATCGTGGCCGCAGTTCAGCAGGCCGCCGCAAAGATGGAGGGCTGAGCGATGCGTCCATTTGACTACCAGCGCGCCACCAGCCCCGAGGCGGCAGTGCGCGCGAGCGGCCCTGCCAGCATGTACCATGCCGGCGGCACGACGCTTCTCGACCTCATGAAACTGGATGTCTGGCGGCCCGAGCGGCTGGTGGACATCTCAGGCCTGAATCTCGGCGGCATCGAGCGCCGCGGCAAGGCGCTGCACCTCGGGGCGATGACGACCATGGCGGAGCTCGCGGCGTCGGAGGAGATCCGCCGCCAGTGCCCCGTGCTGACGGATTCGCTATGGCTCGCGGCCAGCGCGCAGCTACGCAACATGGCGCGGCTGGGCGGCAACGTGCTGCAGATGACGCGCTGCACCTATTTCCGCGACACCAGCTACGATGCCTGCAACAAGCGGAACCCGGGCTCGGGCTGTGCGGCGATGGATGGCGTCAATCGCGGCCACGCTGTGCTCGGCGTGTCGGACCACTGCATCGCGACCTATCCCGGGGACTGGGCGCAGGCACTGGTGGCACTCGATGCCGAGGTCGAGCTGCTCGGACCGGATGGCGCGCGGCGCATGTCCTTCGCCGAACTGCACCGGCCGCCAGGTGACCGCCCGGACCGTGAGACGAACCTGCGTCCGCGCGACCTCATCACCGGCTTCGTCATCCCTGACGCAGACTTCCCGCGCTCTGGCTACCTCAAGATCCGTGACCGCGAGAGCTACGCCTATGCGCTGGCGAGTGCCGCCGTCGCGCTGCGGATGCAGGGCGATACGGCAGAAGTCGTGCGGATCGGCCTCGGCGGCGTCGCGACCACGCCCTGGCGCGCGAAGGAGGCCGAGGCCGAACTGACGGGCGGCCCGATCACCGAAGACCGCGCGAACCGCGCGGCGGAAGCCGCCTTCGCCGGCGCCAAGGCGCATGGACACAATCGCTACAAGATCGAGCTGGGCCGCCGCACGCTGGTGCGCGCCCTGCTGCAGACCGCCGCGATGGAGGGCTGAGCCGATGACCGACGTGACAGGCCCCGCCCCCGAAATGGAAAATGCCGGCCGCCCCATCCCGCGCTACGAGGCGCGCGGCAAGGTAACGGGCGCGAAGCTCTACGCCGATGACTTGGCGTTGCCATCGCGCCCGCTGCATGCCTGGCTCGTGACAAGCAGCATCGCCAAGGGGCGCATTACCGCAATCGAGGATCGCGCCGCCCGCGGCGTGCCCGGCGTGCGGATGGTCATGACCCATCGCAACCGGCCCGACATCCAGCCGCTGAAGGCCTTCGCCAAGGGCGGCATCGGGCTAACCAGCCAGCCGCCGCTCGGCGGCCCGTCGATCGCCCATGACGGGCAGATCATCGCCCTGGTGGTGGCCGATACGCTGGAGGCGGCGCGGGAGGCCGCGTATCGCCTCGACGTCCGCTATGAGGCGGAACGCCCCGCGACGACCTTCGGCTCCCCCGGCACGATCAACGTCCGGACCGCCGAGGTCGATCCCACGCATGAGGATCCGAGCCTTGGGGATGTCGAAGAAGCGCTGAGGGCTTCGGCGCATGTCGTCGAGGCGGAATACGCCACGCCGGTGCAGCACCACAACCCGATCGAACTTTTCACCACCACCGCCTGGTGGGATGGCGACACGCTGGTGCTGCATGAGCCGAGCCAATTCGTCTGGGGTGCAAAGAGTGGCGTCGCCGACCAGTTCCGGATGCCGCCCGAGCGGGTGCGCTACCTCTCGCCCTTTGTCGGCGGCGCCTTCGGCAGCAAGGCCGCGGTCGGGCACCGCACGGCGCTCGTCGCCCTCGCGTCGCGGGAGTTGCAGCGGCCGGTGAAGCTGGTCGCGACACGCTCCCAGGGTTTCACCATCGCCGGCCACCGGCAGGAGACACGCAGCCGGGTGCGCCTCGGCTGTGATGCCGAGGGCAGGCTGACCGGCTATCAGCACGACCTCGATGAATTTTCCTCGAAGCTCGACCCCTACAACAATGGCGGGATCGAGAACTCTTCGGCGATGTATGCCTTCAAGGCGGTGGGCTCCACCGCGAGGCTGACGCTCGGCGACCGCAACGTGCCGGTGTTCATGCGCGCCCCGCCCGAGGTGCCGGTGATGTACGCGCTCGAAAGCGCGATGAACGAGCTGGCGGCGAAGGCGGGCATCGACCCGGTCGAGTTCCGCAGGATCAACGACACGCGGGTCAATCCCGTCACCGGCGCGCCCTATACCAGCCGTTCGCTCGTCCAATGCTACGACCGAGCGGCCGCTAGTTTCGGCTGGCGGGACCGCGGCGCACCGGGCAGCCGGCGCGACGGTGACTGGCTGATCGGCTGGGGCTGCGCCACCGCAACCTACCCCACCCAGATGACGCCCGCGGTCGCGCGCGTCACGTTGCGGCCCGATGGCAGCGCCCTGGTCCAGATCGCGGCCCATGACGTCGGCACCGGCGCCTATACGATCCTGGGCCAGGCGGCAGCGGAGCGTCTCGGGATGGACCCCGCGCGTATCGTGGTCGATCTGGGCGATAGCCGCCTGCCGCCGGGCCCAGTCTCGGGCGGGTCGGTGACGACGGCGAGCGCCACCTCGGCCGTCGCGCAGGCCTGCGACCAGCTGCTGCGCCGGCTCGGCGCCTCCGGCCCGATGTCGGATGAGGATCGCCGCACCGCCATCGCGCGCCAGGGCGGCGCCGCGGTCGAGGAACTCGCGGAATGGACACCGCAGGGCATGGATCCCGAGAAGGTGAAGGGGCTCTATCAGGGTAAGCTCGCAATGTCCTCGGCCACGGGGGAAACGCGCACCGCCTTCGCTTTCGGCGCCGAGATGGTCGAGGTGCGGATCAATGCGCGCACGCGGGAAATCCGCGTCCCGCGCATGACCGGCGCCTTCGCGGCCGGCCGCATCATGAATCCACGCACTGCGCGCAGCCAGTATCTCGGAGGCATGATCTGGGGCATGGCCTCGGCGTTGCTGGAAGTAACCGAAATGGATGAGAAACTCGGCCGCTACACCAACCACGACATCGCCGAATACCTGGTGGCGACCAATGCCGACATCCCGCGCGTGGACATCATCATGGTGCCGGAGATCGACCGCGACATCAACATCCTGGGCGTGAAGGGCATTGGCGAGCTCGCGAATGTCGGCACCGCGGCGGCGATCACCGATGCCGTGTGGCATGCCACCGGCAAGCGCATCCGGGAATTGCCGGTGCGGCTCGAGAAGCTGCTCTGACCGGGGCTGCCGCCGCACACTGTGCGTCCGTCGGGATTCTTCCAACGGCACTGGTGCCACGCAACCTGGCCTCCGGCTACTCCCCGTCCACCGGCCCGGGTACGTTCGCCGGGAGACTGCGCTGGAACCCCTGCAGCCTCGGTCCCCGCCGTGCGGACGGGTGTTACGCGACGATGCGCTGCTGCAGGAGGCACTGTCCGGCAGCCCCGACCTCGCCGCTTCGGCGGCCAAGCTTCGGGCAGCCGAGGCGACGCTGCGGGATGCCGGCGGCGACCTCTGTCCGCAGGTCGATCTTGAAGCTGACGTGACGCGCCACCGGGGCAGACCTGATCTCATACCAAGTCCTGACGGCCCTGACCCACGAAGGGCCTTCCCCAACGCAGAGGGTTTCTGATTCAACTTGGCGAGCATCGGAGCTTCGCCATGGGGGTAGCGTCCCCGCTGGTGGTGGAAATTCCCTGACCGTTTTGGGTAGGGTTGGGCGCGAAGGGCGGCGTAGCTGGTCGCAGTGTCCAACCCCACCCAAAACGGTGGATTTGAGGTGTTCACCGGCTCCTGCAGATCGATTGCAAGGCCTGTCTG
>Ga0105047_10005178_pt1 | contig 22473 bp, 16 predicted proteins | sample MAT04_FD_78384 | JGI IMG/M metagenome (GOLD analysis project Ga0105047, IMG submission 78384) | Freshwater microbial communities from Lake Fryxell liftoff mats and glacier meltwater in Antarctica - MAT-04 (megahit assembly) | ecosystem: Environmental > Aquatic > Freshwater > Ice > Liftoff... | reverse complement strand
GGTTCGCAATCCTGCACGCTGGTCATCCGTGCGATGGCGATGATGCAGATGACACGCCGCGACAAATGGCGAATCATTCAACGCGAAGTATTGACCGGCCTATTGCTCGGCGTCTGCCTGGCGACGTTCGCGCTGCTCGCCAGTCACTGGATCTTTCATAAGGATTGGGTGCAGGCATCGGTGGTGGGGGGGACATTATTCATCGTGGTGACGATGGGTTCTCTGCTCGGCTCGCTGCTGCCGATTACTTTGGACGCCATCGGCTGGGACCCGGCCCTCATGTCGAACCCGATGATCGCCGCCGTCAGCGACACCCTCGGCGCGACCACGTATTACGCGATGGCCTGGTGGCTGCTGGAAGTTGTCCACGGTCCGTAGCAATACGTTGGAGTTCGGGCTTTAGCCTGTCCTGAACAGCCTGAAGGCTGAACTCCAACAAAAAAACGTCCGGCTCTCGGGGGAACACCAAAGTGGTGCGGTGTTCGCACTGCTGATCTATAATTGACATCAGCCCCGAGCTTGAGCACATTGACACCGAGGGGGCTTTAACCTTGCTCGCTGACACGCACAAACGCAGGCTTCACACAATGCACAGACCGAATAAAGTCGAGGCAATTTCAGGTTTTCGCCTCCGTGTGACTTACTCCGACGGCACCGAGGGGGTCATCGACCTTTCCACAGATGTGGGTCATGGCGTTTTCGCACCGCTGGCTGACGAACAGTTTTTCAAGACGGTCTATATCGGACAGTTTGGACAAATCGCCTGGTCAGAAGACATCGAAATTTGTCCCGACGCCGCCTATCAAGAAATTCAGGGCAATCGGGTCACCGAGGCCACCCATGCCTGAAGTCAGCAGGTTTTACGGAATCATCATTCGGTTCTATTATCGTGATCATCCTCCGACTCATTTTCATGCCTTTTATGGAGACCACGAAGCACTCATCGAGATTGAAACAGGGACGATTCATCAAGGATATTTGCCAAAAACGGCTTATAGTCTCGTCGAGCGCTGGCGCATGATTCATCTCCAAGAGCTGCGCGACGATTGGAACCTTGCACGGCAGCAACAACCTCTGTTGCCGATTGCTCCGCTCGAGTGAAGTGTGGCAGCCTGTCCAGAACAGCCTGAAGGCTGAACTCCAACAAAAAAACGTCCGGCTCTCGGGGGAGAACCGGACGTTTCGTGAATTGGGAAATTGTCCCGACGTTGCGAACGCCGGGCTTTGTTGGAACTACTTGCTCCCGGCAGCGCTGGCGGCGGGGGCTTTCGGGCGAGCCACGCCGGTTTTTTCGGCGCTGGTCTGCTTGATGTTGCTCGGCTTTTTCGCACCGGCCGGAGCTTTCGCCGCAGGGTTCACCGTGGCGGTTTCCGAGTGGCTGGTGGTGTTCGTGAGGTAGTTGTCGACGCGGGTGTCGGCCTTGATCTTGGCGAAGACCTTGGCGACGCTTTCCTGCGTCTTGCGTTCGACCAGCTCTTCGTAAAGCTGCTCGCGAACTTCTTCGATGTCATCCACCACTGGCTCGGTCCGGCCTTCGCACTTCAGGATGGCGTACCGCGTGCCGGCTTCCGTGGGGATCTCGACCACGCCGGAAATTTCGCCTTTCTCCAGCTTGAACACGGCCTTTTCGATCGTTTCGTTGCCGGAGTGCATCGGGATCGGCGGGATCGCACCACCCAGCGATTTGCTGTTCGGATCGACCGAATGTTCCTGGGCGAGCTTCTCGAAATTGTCCGGAGCTTTCTTGCATTGATTCCAGACATCCTGTGCCCGGCGGAGATTGTCCAACATGATCATGCGGCATTTGACCCGTTCGCCGTACTGCCGCTCGAACTCCGTCACAAGTTCTTCGTCGTCGATTTTTTCCTGAGCGCTGGTTTCGGCGAGTTTCCGCAAGGCGAGCATCGGCCAGATGACGCTGATGCGGTATTGCTCGGGCGTGATATTCCGTTCGGACAGCAGCATCTTCTGCCATTCCACCGGATCAAGATTGAATCGCTTGGCGATCTTGACGATCTCCTGTTCGACTTCCGTCTGGCTGACAACTTTGCCTTCGGCTTCACACGCCTGCTGAATGATCAGGCGGTTGATCAGATCGTCGAGAACTTCGCGACCGTGCCGGGCGATACACTCCCGAGCCAGCATGTCCTCGGTGACGATCTCCTTGCCGACTTTGGCGACGGATGCGGACGTGGCTTTTCTGGCCGGCGCGGCGTTTAACTTGGCGCTGCCAGGTGCGTCTTCCGTCGCGGCCGAGCCGGGCTGGGCTTTCCAGAATTGCGAGGCGATGCCGCCGGCGACAAGCATGGCGACCGTGCCGAGGGCGATCATTCGCCAGCGGGAGGTCCGCGTCGGGCTAGTGATTGCGGAAAGGGGCGTCCCTGCACCCATGATGGAACATCTCCAAACCAAGATTGGAAGGTCAGCAACCTAGCGGTCGGCTCCAACCGACCAGGCGCTTCGTCAATGTCGCGAGTTTTAGGGGAATGCGGGAATTGAGTCAAGTTTGGTTTGTGAAATGCCGAGAGGGTTGGTCTGAACAGGTGATTTCACGGCAATGCATATCGTCTGAACACCACATCACAACCCGTTCATCGCAGAATACGCCGGAGTTTCCAGCGCCAGAACAGCAGGCTGCGAAAGCTCCAGCCGTGGTGATCGAGAATCGCGGTGCCGTCGCCACAAGTCAGAAGTTTCGGCCCCGTGGCGATAGGTTGCAAAGGCAATAGCGGTTCACGGCGAAACCATCGCCGCAAATTGTCGCCGAGCAGTTTCGCTTGCGCGGCGGCATCCCCCGTGATGGCCCCCTGCTCCGCCCCCATGATTTCTCCCGCAGCAAAGAACGGCAGATCGGCCTTGGTGCGCAAGGTCTGCTCGACATCCAGCCACCCCTCGGTCGATCGTGGCAGCGGATAGTTGCGCAGGAGGTTTGGAGGTGCGGTGCCGGTGGCCCAGATCACCAGATCAACACGCAGCCGTTCGCCCGTTTCCAGCAGCAACTCACAGGGGCCGTCTTCGTCACAGTCGACCACCGGGGAACCGAGTTGCACGGTGATGCCAAGTTGTCGGCAGAGATGATGCACCTGGCGGATCGCACCGGCCGACCAACCGGGCAGCAGTTCAGAACTCGCGTCGATTAGCCGGATGTCGGCGCGCCATTGTTCGCGGCGGATGCGCTCCGCCAGACACAACGCGAATTCCACAGCGGCGGGCGAACTGCCGACGACTGCGAATTGCAGCGGGTCGGGGCCAGGGGCAGCGCGATGCTGTTGAATCAACTCCGCCAGTCGCGATTCCAACCGGGCGCGAAATGTCGCGCGGGGTTGTAACCCGACCAGCGTGCGATGCGTCTGGCAGAGATTCTCGCGGAGATTCGCCGGGTTGATGTTGATCGACACGGCGTCGAAGGTCCGTTCATCATGCACGGCCAGTTCCAGCGTGTGCGTCTCCAGATCGCAACCGACGACTTGATCGATGATCAGTTCGATGCCCGCTTCTTTCGCGACCTCAGCGAGATCCACTTGCGCATTCCGCGCGGGAACACGGCCGGCCAGCACCGGGGGGAGCAGTTCCGGCCAGGCAGCTTGCGAGAACGGTGCGATCAGCGTGACATCCACCCCGCGCAGAGGCTGTGTGCGCAGTCCCTTCAGCAGATGCAAATGAACTTCCTCGGCCCCAATCAGCACCAGTTTGCGCGGCCGGCGGCGGCCCTCGGGCGAATCAGGCAGTGGGGGCAGCGGCTCATCGGGATCGGAATGAGACACTACGGAGGGCTGCGAGGGTGCCCAGGTGGAAGTCTTCGGCAACCCAGATTTCGTCTGGTCTGGGGAGGGCACTCGTCAACTTTCATTCGGTAGTCATCAGGATCATCGCCAAGCCTCCAACGCCAGCCACCAGGAATCTGTTGGCCGCCTCATGAGGGAATAGAAGCAGAGTTAGCCGCAAAAAGGCGCAAAGTTCGCAAAAATCGACGAGGAAAAATCATAACCCTTGGATATTGCCGGATTCATTTTGCGTATTTTGCGCCTTTTTGCGGCCGATCTTCTGAATGATTTTGGGCTGCATTTTTGGAACGAAACTCAATGAGATTTCCGCAGGAGTTCACGCTTGCGCGCGAGAAAGTCGGCGTGATGCGGCAAATGACCGCTTACGCGGCCGAGTACCGCCGCCAGGGTCAGCGGGCCATCGAACGAATGGATGCCGACGCGTTGAAAATCGTCCGCCGAGAGTGACCGCAATTCGCGGGTGATGTGCCTGCGGACGGCGGAAATCAGATCAAGTTCTTCCGCGATGTCGCGATTATCGTAATGCAGACGGGAGATAAACCGGTTCTCATCACGACCGGGAATCTGCGGGCCATCTTCCGCGATAATCGCCTGAATTCGATCGGCATTGACCAGCTCGAAATCGGTGAGGTGCGCCACAACTTGCAAGGCACTCCATTCGCCGGGCGGCAAAGGTTCGGTCAGTTTGTCGGCCGGAAAATCGGCGAGCGCCTGGCGGAGTGCATCCGGGCCGTGAGCGTACTTGTCGATCAGCGCCGTGATCTCGGCGGGCAGGGAAGTCATGAAATTCTCCTCGTTGGCGCGGGGGCATCGTCTCTCATCAGGCCAGGGACTGCAGTTGCCGCTCGGCGTCGTCGCAGGTGGCGACAACCGGCCACAATTGGTTGAACTTGGCGATTTCAAGGATCTCCTGACCGACCGGCGAGACGTTGCACAGCACCATATGTCCGCCGCGCGGATGGATGTCGTTCCAGATCCGCCGCAAGGTTTCCAGAAAGCTGGACCCGAAATACGGTGACTGGCCGAAATCGACCACGACATTGGTGATCGACTGATCCTTGAGTTGCAGCAGGATGCGGTCCAGTTCATCGAGGGCGGCGGAATCGCCTAGGCCGCTGACGGTGCCATGCACGGAGAGGATCAACGTGGAACCGTTCACGCGCATGGAGAAGATTTTTGCGTATGACATCAGGCGGCTCCGTTCTGCGGGGCGGCTTGTGGTGTTCGTCGTTTGATGAGCGAGACCTCATTGCCGGTGGTGTTGTATCGGACTTCATCCATGAACGTGTGCATCAAGAGCAGACCGCGGCCGCAGGGCCGTTCGAGATTTTCGGGCGCGGTGGGATTGGGCAGCCGCGTTGGATCGAAGCCGGGGCCTTCATCGCGAATGATGTACTCCGCCGATTCGGCCGTGAATTTCGCCGTGACGTAAATGCGGCGATCGCGATACGGTGCGGAGACGGCACGTTCCTGGCACAGTTCGTAAAAGGCCCGGTGGTCAACTTCCCGCAGCGAAGAACTGACTTCGAGATTGCCGTGATAGCAGGCGTTCGTGAGCGCCTCCTGCAAGGCAACGCCAATCCGGATGCGTGCCGTCTCATCGCAGATGCCGCGACTCGCGGCCCCTTGTTGCAGAAACCGCACCAGCGACGACAAGAGTTCGGCGTCGTTCTCGATGGCGAATTCGACTTCCTGCCGGATCAAACGGCGCATCAACCGGGCTTGGCCACGATCTTCTTTGGCCAGCGATAACACCTGGCGCACGGTGTTGAGCAGCTCCTGAGCCAGCCGGCGTTTGGGCACGTAGCTGGCGGCACCGACCTGCAGCGCCGCGACGGCGACATCTTCGCTCCCTTTCGCTGTCATCAAAATGACCGGCAAAAACGGGTACATCTGGCGAATGGTGCGCGTGAGTTGCAGTCCGTCGATCTCCGGCATATTCAAGTCGGTGACGACCATGTCCGGAACGTGCAGTTCCAATTGTGCCAACGCGTCTTGCCCGTCAGGGGAGTAAATCACATCGTACTCGCCGCTATGCTCCAGCAACCCTCCAGCCAAGCGGCGGTCGGTCGCGGAATCGTCCACAATCAATACGGTCGACATGATGCAGTTTCCGCGAGGGGGAAGAACGATCCGAATGAATGTTCAATGGGGTAGGCGCGTGTCATTCTCCTTAAGACATCGTGCCGTCGTTGGCCGGGGAGTTCAAGTACCGTTGCAGTTCTGCCAGTACCAATCGTGTCTGCCGGTTCAGTTCCGGTAATTCCGGCGGATCGTCCGGCGGCGTGGAAGACTGGGTGGAGAGTTCCAGCGTGCGCGCCAGCTGGGCGACATCATCGGCCCCAAAGGTGAGCAGCCCACCCTTCAAGGTGTGTGCGAAGCGGCGGGCATCGGTCCATTGACCGGCTGACCACGCCGCCTGCAACCGCTGCAATTGCACCGGCGCTTCTTCCAGAAACGCTTCCATGACCTGACGCAGTAATTCCTGATCATGATTGACCGCGGCCAGCGAGGTCGACAGATCGATCAGCGAGTCGACTCCATTTTGTTCCTCGGCCTCGAGGTCCGCCACCAGCGCGGCGACATCCATCGCCGTGGCATCTTCCAGCGCGCGAAACAGCGCGTCGGCACGGATTGGCTTGCGGACGTAGTCGTCCATGCCCGCCGCCAGACATCGCTCGCGATCTCCTGGCATCGCGTGGGCCGTCATCGCGACAATCGGCACACGCGGCTGACCGAACGCCGGCTCTTCCTTTCGGATCACACGTGTCGCCTCCAGACCATCCATCTCCGGCATCTGCACGTCCATCAGCACCACATCGAAACGCCGCTCGCGAACCAATGACACGGCGATCAGGCCGTTCTCGGCGACAGTCACATCATGTCCCCAACGTTCCAGCAGGCCGATCGCCAGCTTCTGATTCATCGGGCTGTCTTCCGCCAGCAAGATGTTAAGAGACCGAGCCGGACGTTTCACCGCCGGTAACGGCGTCGGTGCCGATTCGACATCCATTGTCGCTGAGACCACCGCCTCCAATAGTTCCGATTGTTTCACCGGTTTGATGACATACCCGGCGACACCCAACCGCTGACAGCGCGCGATATCGTCCGGGTTGTCCCCCGCCGTCAACATCATCACGGTGTTCGGGCAGAGTTGTGGCTGCTGCTTGAGACGAGCCGCGAGCTGGAAACCGTCTTCGCCGGGCATCTGGGAGTCGACCAACACCACGCCGCAAGGGGAACCCGATTCCGCCAGCGAATGCAGCGTGACGATCGCTTCCGCCGTGCCCGAGGCGACAATTGGCTTCAATCCCCAGGCCGTGAGCATCTCGACCAGAATACCGCGACTGGTGGTGTTGTCGTCCACAACCAGCACGCTCAAATCATTTAATATGCCGGGCAAAGGAGGATCTTTGAGATTGGTATTTCCTCGCCCGAAGGTCGCCGTGAAATGAAAATGGCTGCCGAGCTGTTCGAGACTTTCGACCCAGATGCGGCCATGCATCATTTCGATGAGCCGCGAGGCGATTCCCAGTCCAAGTCCTGTGCCCCCGTAGCGCCGCGTGGTGGAAGAATCGGCCTGTTCAAACGGTTGGAAAATGGCAGCGAGTTTTTCTGCCGGCACGCCGATGCCCGTATCGCGGACCACGAAATGCAGCTCGATTTCGTCGTCAGTCTGTCGTTCGAGCGTAACATCGAGCAGAACTTCGCCGCGCTCGGTGAACTTCAAGGCGTTCCCGACGAGGTTGAACAATACTTGCCGCAGGCGATGGGGGTCGCCTTCGAGGTCGTCGGGGACATCGAGGCCGATGTGGCAGGCGAGTTCGAGGCGTTTGTGATGGGCACGCAGCGCCAGCGATTTCATCGTGTTGCCGACTTCGTCTCTGAGCGAGAAGTTAATCTGTTCGAGCAGCAGCTTGCCCGCTTCAATCTTTGAGTAATCGAGAATGTCTTCGACAACGGCGAGCAGCGATTCGCCGGCATCGCGCACCATCCGCAGATATTCCCGCTGCGTCACCCCGGTTTCATGATCGAGCAACAATTCCGTCAGCCCGATGACCGCATTGAGGGGCGTGCGGATTTCGTGACTCATGTTCGCCAGAAAATCGCTTTTCGCCCGATTCGCCGATTCCGCCGCTTCTTTCGCCTGATGCAGCACGTCCTGTGTCTGCTTCATCTGGGAGATGTCTCGCGAAACGCCGAATGTGCCGATGCGGTTTCCGGCGGCGTCGTTCAGCGGCAGCCTGGTCGTCGAAACCCACTCGACGCGACCATCGCGCAGTACCATTCGTTCTTCCAGCGCGACCAGCGGTTCTCCCGTCGCCAGCACGCCGGCGTCCTGCGTCCGCAACTGCTGGGCGAATTCCGCGCTGAACACGTCGGCGTCCGTCAGCCCGATGGCGTCCTCCGGATCGCGTAAGTTCCAGATCCGGGCCAACGCGGGGTTGACTCGCAAATAGCGGCCGTCGACATCCTTGAACCAGATCAAGTCAGGCAGGTTTTGCATCAGGCTGTCGAGCCGCGACCGTTCCTGTTCGAGTGCGAACTCCGCCCGGCGTTGGTCGGTGATGTCGGAAAAAATCCCCTGAATGCCCACCAGTTGACCGGAAGCGTCATAGACGGGCGTCTTGATGCTGTGCAAAATCCGGCGTTCCCCGCTTGGTGTCAGAAATTCTTCATCGGTCTCAAGGTTGCGGCCGGTTTCAATGACGCAGCGGTCATCGGCCCGGTATTGATCCGCCAGTTCACGGGGGAAGAAATCGTAATCGTTGCGGCCAATGATCTGCGAGGCCGGCCGACGCATCGCTTCGCAGAGCACTTTATTGACAAACGTGATGCGGCCCTGCAAATCCTTGCGAAACATCGCCAACGGCAACGCCGCCACCAGCGACTGATAAAACGCCTCGGATTCGAGCAGTGCCTGTTCGACCCGCCGTCGCTCGGCCAGTTCCGCCTCAAATCGGCGCTGCAGCCCGTTCACTTCCTGACACACGCCGCGAATGACCGTAAACACATCGTCCGGCAAACGATGACCAGGGTCCGCGGTAGTCGGCGATGTCGTCTGAGCGTGAGCTTTGTTGCTGATTTCCGCCGGCTTGGCGAGCAGCGCGCGCGCGATGTCCGTCAATTCCGTCGTCGGACGATCCAGCGAGACCACCCGGTCGGCTCGCAGCAGCACGGCGAACCAGACCGCCTTCGGGCGGGCCAGGTCAATCAGTGCCAGCAGCTTGCCGCGTCCCCGCGCGTCCGGTTCCTTCCACCGGCGCACGAACTCGGCATCGGGGTCCACGGCCACCACAAGGTCGGACTCTGCTGCGCGCGCCAGCAGCAGTTCCAGCTCGGCAGTCACCTGCGCATCGCGATCGATACTCGCCAGCGCCCGTGATAAAACATCGCCCCGTGCTGGCTCACGATCCCAGATCACCACCCGCCACATGATGCTGCTCCAGCGGTTGACGGCCGGTCCCCGGCGACGTTCGACTTCCTTGCAGACAATTATGATCCGCCGCGCAGAAATTTGCACGGCGCAATTTCATTCCAGAGATTTCGTCATGGCGACTGGTTCGAGAACCTCAAAATGATGGGTGGCACGCCCAGAGTCATCGATGGGCGTGGCGATGACTCAATGACCACGCGCTTCCCAGAGCCTCCGGGTCGTGCCACTCCAGCCTTTCATTTCAGCAAAGTCGGACCACTATTGCGGCAGGAATGCGTCACGTGGGATTCCCGACACCACGCATTGTTCGGCGGTCAGCACGCCGCGCGCCCACAATGTTCGCTCCACGAGTACCGATAGCACAGTCTCCAGTTGGATCTGCGCCGTGCGGCTTTCCAGTACGCCCAGGGCGCGAGCAATTGCTTCCAACGTGCAGAGCCCGTGTTCATTGGGTTGGGTGCGTAAGCGGTATTGCGAAGGCTCGCCGGTCGAGACTTTGACCTGGGGAATGCCGGCCAGCGCCGATTCCCGCCGCGCGAACTTCTGGGTCTGTCGCCATCTCCCATCAGGCACGATCAAGTTCACCGGCTGCTTGAGTTCGGCCACATACTCCGGGGTGAGTTCCACGGCTTCCGGACTGGGGTAGAGGACCAGCGACTGCCGTCCGTCTTCGACTAAACCCGCTGTCGAAAGTTGATCCCCTTTGCGACCGTTGATGCGGATCTCGCTGTTGGACAGCGATCGCGCGGCCAGCCGCGCCGTGTTGCTGGGCAGCACTTCCTCGGAGGTATGCATCAGGATGATCACGCGGGTCTGGAGAGCAATCCGCGGAATCAGCGCGCAGAAGCAGAGTGACCGGATGATTTCGCATCCCGGACAGCGGTGCGCCGATAAAACGCGTGCCATGCATCAGCCTTGAGTCGAGGGACCAGCTATTCGTGCGACATTGATGTTCGTCATTGTGACAGCTCTGTAGGGTGCGGTCGAGGCTTTGCGAGGCCCACCGATTGTGAGGTGCAATCAGGAATGTCGAGCACTTGCTCCGCAAGTGCATTTTTTAGCTTGCGAAGCAAGTACTCTCAATTGTCACACGGGACCACGATGACTCGGGACGACTTTCGTTCAACGTTCAGCCTTGTCCCAGCTTGCAACACCGCCGGTGGCTATAATTAAAATCAATGCGCAACACTCGAAGGAACGTGATGACCACTTTGTCCGCATCAACCGCTGATTCCACTGACGTCGGCTGGCGATTCGATAACACCTATGCCCGGCTCCCCGAGGCCTTATTCGCCCCGGCTCGGCCCGCGACGGTGCGGGAACCCCAGGTGTCAATTCTGAATCTTACGCTCGCAAAGGAACTCGGACTCGATCTCAGCGGGTTATCACCGACCGCCGCGGTGAAACTGTTCGCGGGTCAAGAGTTGCCGGAAGGGAGCCAGCCGATCGCGCAGGCGTATGCCGGGCATCAATACGGGCATTTCACGATGCTCGGCGACGGCCGCGCAATTCTGCTGGGAGAGCACCGCACGCCGGCCGGCCGGCTCGTCGATATTCAATTGAAAGGGCCGGGGCCAACCCGTTTCTCCCGTCGCGGCGACGGCCGCGCGGCTTTGGGACCGATGTTGCGAGAATACATCCTCAGCGAAGCCATGTCGGCTTTGGGCATCCCCACGACACGCAGTCTCGCCGTCGTGACCACCGGCGAACCGGTTTACCGGACAGCTCCGCTGCGCGGGGCGATCCTCACCCGCGTGGCCGCCAGTCATATTCGAGTCGGTACGTTTGAGTACTTGTCGGCACGGCAAGATGTCGAGAACACGCGGGTGCTGGCCGACTACACGATCGCGCGGCATTACCCGGACCTGATCGATGCTCCGCGAAAGTATGTGGAGTTTCTCCGCGCGGCCATCGACCGGCAAGCCGCGCTCATCGCCCAATGGCAACAGGTCGGGTTCATTCACGGCGTCATGAATACCGATAACATGGCCATCTCCGGCGAGACCATCGATTACGGCCCGTGCGCCTTCATGAACGCCTATGACCCCGCGACGGTCTTCAGTTCCATCGATCACGGCGGCCGTTATGCCTACGGCAACCAACCGTCGATCGCGCAGTGGAACCTGGCCCGTTTCGCCGAGGCCCTGCTGCCTCTTCTGCATGCCGATCAGGATCAGGCGGTCGCCATCGCCACACAGGCGCTCGCGGAATATCCCCCGCTATTTCAGCAATACTGGCTCGCCGGCATGCGCAAAAAGTTGGGTCTGGAGACGGATGAAGCTGAGGACATGAAACTGATTCAATCGCTGCTCGACTGGATGCGAAGTTCTCGCGCTGATTTCACCAACACCTTCCGCGATCTCTCTGAAGATCTGCCGAATCGCGAACAATCAGCGGACGCGGCATTTCATGCCTGGCGGACCCGCTGGCAACAGCGGCTCGGTCGTGAAGGTCGTCCATTGAGTACCGTGTACGCCGGCATGCGAGCCGTGAATCCGGCCGTAATTCCTCGGAACCATCGCGTCGAGGAAGCCCTGTCCGCCGCCGAGGAGCGCGATGATCTTTCCGTGTTGCATCGTCTGCTGGCTGTGCTGTCGAGTCCCTACACGCTCAGCAAGGATGCCGCGAGCTACCGCGAACCCTCGACCGATGACGGCGAGTATCGCACCTTCTGCGGAACGTGATTGTCGCGCTGTAATCATGAGCATTGCGGCGGATTCGGTGGGCCTCGCAGAGGCTCGACCGCACCCTACGAAAGCGCGCACATTGCCGGGATGTTCAAGCGAAATACTCCACGATTCGTTACAATCTCGGTTTGTCATCCAGACGCCTTTGTCGATTGCCACCGTTCCAGGAACGAGACCTTGCTTGCGACTCATCGACCAGGAAATGCGTACCGCCTGTTTGCGGCGATCATTGTGCTGTTCGTGTGCGGAGTGATCTGTCACGCCAGAACATTGGCCGCCGAGCCGTTTCCCGGCAAGGCATCCGATTGGCATGGGTTCACCCGCTACGATTTTGAAGTCGAGGGGAAGCCGGTTCTGGTGGTTGCGCCGGCGGAACCGGCGGCGGGACGGCCGTGGGTCTGGCATGGTGAGTTCTTCGGCCACAAGCCGGAACCGGACATCGCACTTCTTAAACGCGGCTTTCACATCGTCTATATGCAGGTGCCCAACCTGCTCGGTGCTCCGCAGGCCGTCACCGATTGGAACGCGTTCTACGACGAACTGACCGGCAAGTATGATTTCTCGAAGAAGGCGGCGCTGGTCGGGCTGAGTCGCGGCGGTCTCTACTGTTACAACTGGGCCGCCGCCAACCCGGAGAAGGTCGCCTGCATCTATGGCGACGCCCCGGTCTGCGACTTCAAGAGTTGGCCGGGCGGCAAAGGCCAGGGGCAGGGAAGTCCCGGCGACTGGGAACTCGTCCTCAAAGTCTATGGCTTCAAGAATGAAGCTGAGGCGTTGGCCTACGACAAGAACCCCGTGGATAATCTCGCACCACTGGCCAAGCAGAAGATTCCGCTGCTGCATGTCTACGGCGATGCGGATGTTGTCGTGCCGTGGGAAGAAAACACGGGTGTCATCGCCGAGCGTTATCGAAAATTGGGCGGCGAGATCACAATGATCGCCAAGCCCGGTATAGGTCATCATCCGCATGGTCTGGACGATCCCACGCCGATCGTCGAGTTCCTCGCCAAGCATGCTTTGGCAGCCGCCAAGGCAGAGTCACGAGAGTGACCGCTTGCCTCAAAATGTATCCCAGACGTGGCGGCACGTTTTCCAACGTGCCTGTGACTTGATGATCCAGTCACGTTGGAAACGTGACCCACGTGCCGCAGCGTGCCTCAGTAATGATAGCGCGCTTGCAGAAAATCGACTGGATTCTCAGCACCGTACCGGAATCAACCTCCGTGCGGTCGCTGAATTGGCGTAGGACGAGTAACATTATTGCATCGGGCCGTGCGTCCGCGCGGCGTCGGTCATATCCAGGGATGTCGATTCGTCCCGAACTTTTCCGTGAAATCAGGGTGGTCTATGTTTCGGCCGTGGTGGATTGCTGTTGCCTGCCTGGCGTCTCTCTTCATGGTCGGCTGTCAGGATGCTCCCCCGCCGGCGGCCCAAACCGGCACTGAAACCACCGGTACGCCGGGGGAAGACGGGGCACCGGTCGCGAAATCGCCGGGGCAGGAGGCCGTGAAGCCCGCGCTGCCCGTCCTGGAGAATGTCGATTCCTTCGAGGGGAACTGGGTTCTCGCTCCGCACATCTCTCGCCGCAACGTTCATTTCTGGCTCTTTCGGCTGACCCCCGGCGACAACGGCGAGTGGTCGGCGGAGACCCTCACCAATGAACCGCTACTCGGCAAAATTCAGGCCGACAAGGTGGAGATTGACGGGCAGAAGATTCGCATCACGGCCCGGATTCTCAATGAAAAAGCACAGATCAAAGATTCGGAGATGTCGTTTGAAGGAACGCTGCGCGATGGCAAGGTCAGCGGCAATCTGCTGTTCGCCGAAACCGGCGGCCTGGCCCCGGCGCGTTTAATCCCGACCGATGCCGACACCCTCACAGATTATCAGGATTCGACCGCCAGCGAAGGTGCGGTGGAATTCGACAAGGCTCTGCGTGAGCCTGACCCCGCGCGCGGCTTGTTAAAAGTGGCCCAGTCGATGCCCGATTCGCCGGCCACCTTGGAAGCCTACAGCATGATTTTCAACGGCATCGTCCGTTGGAATCTGACTGAAGACGAAGTCCAGACGGCGGCGGCGGGATATAACGCGGCTCTCGAACGCTGGGGCCCGCGCTTGCAGGCTTTCTCCGAGATCAACGCCGGTATGCAACTCGCGCTGGCACGCAAGCATGTCGACCTGGCCGATCAGTTTCTCAACGCTGGCGAAGCCCGCGTACCCGACCAGAAAACGGCCGCAGCCCAATTGAAAGCCGGACGGCTCAATGTGCGGATCGCACGAGCCTTGCATGGCTTGGGGGGCAAAGATGAAGAGGCCGCCGCGAAGGCGTATGCCGAGGCCCAGGAACTGCTGATCACGCTGCCGTATCAACCGGAATTGCTCTGGTCGACTGCGGAATACGCGGAAAAGCACGAGAAAACGGATGAGGCGATCGCGTATTACCGCACCATCGTCGCCTTGCCGATGCTGGAGCGCATGGCCGTCTCGACGCGGATTGGACTTGTCGCGGGTGATGAATTGCCGCACATGTCGCTGGAAAAACTCTGGAAGGCGAAAGAGGGTACCGAGGAGACTTTGAAAGCCGCGGTGGCGGAAACCTATACCCAACAAGTCGGCGAGCTATTCGCCAAGCTGAAAGAGACCGACGCCGAGTTTCCCGCTGTCGATGCCGGCAATCGCATTGTGCTGGCGGAGGTCTTCACAGGCACGGCGTGTGAGGCGTGCGTTGCTGCCGATCTTGCCGTCGAACTGCTGCACGACAATCTGCCATCCACGGAATTAGTCGTCCTGAATTATCACAATCACGTTCCCGGCCCCGACCCGCTCACCAGTCTCGATTCCGAAGAGCGGGCGACATTTTACCAGGTTCAGGGAACGCCGGCGGTCTTCGTCAACGGTGCGCCGATCCCCAATGTGGGCGGCTTCTTCATGCCGGAGATGATTGAGGATTCCTACAAGCGCATCCGCATGGGGGTCGATTTCTTCCTCAAAACATCCACTGAAATCGTGATCACCGCCACCGCCGAGGCGGCCGAGGGTAACCTCGCGGTGAATGTCGCCGTCGAGGGAATTCTTGAAAAGGAACTCAGTAATGTCCGCCTGCGGCTCGCGATTGTCGAGGAAAACGTCCCGCTGAATGCACCGAATGGCATCCGCAAACATCCGATGGTGGTCCGGACGATGCTCGGCGGGCCGAAAGGAATCTCCGCGAAACAAGGGGCCCTCAAATACAGTTTGCAGAAGATGCCCCTGGCCGAGTTGAAGGCCCGGCAACTTGGTTATCTGCGTTCGTTCGAGGAAGGTAAGCGGATCAAGTTCTCGAAGAAACCAGCCGACTTGAAGCCGCTGTTTTTGGCCGCGTTCGTGCAAAACGAAATGACGCGCGAAGTGCTGCAAGCGGTGCTGGTTCCTGTGACCGGCGAACTCGTTTACCCGGAGATCAATTTCGATCCGCCCGCCGAGAAGCCCGCCGGTGACCAACCGGCTGAAACGCCCACCCCGGACAAAAATCCGACCGACAGCGCAACAGAGAAAACCGAGGGGGGCGAATCCAAACCCGAAACGCCGAAGTCAGAGACCGAAACGACGAGTCCATCGACTCCAAAATGATGGGATGGGGTGGCACGACCCTGAGGTTTTGGTAAGGGCGTGGTCTTGGAGTCATCGCCACGCCCATCGAAGCGGCTGAAGCGAATCGTTTCGTCCCCCGGCATTTTTCGCTGTCAAAACCGCTCCCCTGCCCCGACCAGCGACGGTAGGTGTCATCCATAAGTTATTTCACCGCAACCGCTTGCGGTTTCGCACCCCATCCAGCTGAGTTCTCAACCGGCCCATTCGTCAAATTCGGTATGTCAGATTTTTCCGAAATAATCAGAAAAGTCTGCGGGATCGGCGTTCCCAAACCGATGTTTACAGACAGCAGATTCTGTCGATGCCTTCGACGGCGTTTGCCCGCCCGGTTGGACCGGCGGCTCGAGTCGTGGTGCTGCCATTCGCATCCCGATTCGTGGGGCTTCACCGGCCCAACCAGTTCGGAGACGTCAGGGACGATAGACAAGGAGTACGGTCCATGCGCAAGTACGGGAAATGGGCGCTGACGCTGGGTTTGCTGGCCACCGCGCCCGGCATCACCCTCGCCGACAGCCGCCCCGCGCCCGCGGCGACAAAGCAGGCGGGGAAGACTTACAATCAGCAGACGGCGGACAAAATCGCCGAAGCTCTCCGCAAGGAGCGGCTCGCCGCCTACGATGTCGGCATCGAATTCAAGGATGGCATCGCCATCATCAAAGGTTCGATCGCCAACAAGAAACAGAAACAACGGGTCCGCGAGGTCGCCGGGAAAGTCCCGGGGGTCACCCAGGTCGATGACAGCCAACTCGCCCTGCTGCCCAAGAAAACACTCACGGACCGCCTGAGCAGCGGATCATCCGGTGGTGTCGTTCAGGCCGGCCATCAAGGCGAAACGCGCGAAAACCGCGTGCAACAGGTCAATTTCGAGGAAGATCCTCAGGCCGGCTTGCAGAATAACCAGGCGGTCGCGGAACAGATCGGCGCGGCATTGTCCGGTGCCAATCTCGATGGCTACGACATCGGGATTCGGTATCAGAACGGCGTCGCGCTCCTCGAAGGAGCCGTCCCGACCAATGCTCAGCGCGCACAGGCCGAACAGATTGCCGCGGGAATTCCCGGCGTCCGTTCCGTGGCCAACCGGCTGGATGTCACCGAAGAACGTCAAATGCCGGCTCAACCGCCCCAAGGCGGACCAGGCGCGTTCGATCCGCGGATGCAGCATGACCCCCGGTTCGCCGCTGGCGGCCCCGGCATGGACCCGCGCATGATGCAGCAAGATCCCCGCATGCAACACGATCCGCGCATGCAGCAAGACCCGCGGATGATGCAGGATCCCCGCATGGCGATGATGGCCAACGGTGTCGATCCCCGCATGATTCCGGCCGCCTACCAAGGTGGCGGCATGCCGGGCGCTCAGGTGCCCCCACCGGCACCGTATGCTCATCCCGGGGCGGGCATGTCTCAGGCGAGCTACGGCACGCCGAATTTGCCGGAACACGCCTGGCCAGCTTACGCTCAGTACCCGAACTCGGCCGCGGTGACTTATCCGCAGCAGTACTCGGCGAGCGCGTTCCCGTACATCGGGCCGTTCTACCCGTATCCCCAGGTTCCGCTCGGCTGGCGCGACGCCACGCTGCGGTGGGACGACGGTCAATGGAACCTCCAGTTCCGTCAGCGGACGGATAAGTGGTTCTGGTTCATGCACCCGAAAAACTGGTAACCCGTCATTGCGCAGATCGTCACCGGCCGACGGTGGCTTGTGGTGAGCCACCGCCGCGTCTCTGAATGGCGTAACCTCTTCGGAAGTCTCGACTTCCGAAGAGGTTTTTTGTTTGACACGAGATCAAAGTTAACCACGGAAGACACGGACCACACGGAGAGAACAAAACTGAACCACGAAGAACACGAAGGACACGAATCAAACAATTTCCCCTTCGTGACCTTCGTGTTCTTCGTGGTTGATTGCTTTCCTCTCCGTGTATTCCCTGGTTCTCTCCCTCTCTTTTTCGGGCCAACTTTCCGGTATTTCCGGAAAAATCGTCAAAGTCTGCCAGCAGAACATTCGATAAAGATCATACAGACTGCCACCCCACCGGCGGCAGACACTCGATTCCACTCAGCGACCGCCCGTCGCCGATGCGGCCCAGAATTCCACGGAGAGGCATGATGTTCAAGTTGGGATCTCCTCTGCTGAAGCGTTTCGTCCTGATCGCGGCGATCGCAGGCGTCACGGGCGGCAACAGCGGTTGCAAGCTCCTCTGGGGCTTTGCGATGGTCGCCTATGACTTCAGCGTCTTCTGGGTGACGACCATCCCCATCCCCGTCAGCCCGTACTACAGCCAGCTCATTGAAGATACCTACAAGAAGGAAGAGCGGTACGACAAGGTGCCCATTCTCGACCCCGTTGAAGGCGAGCATGCTCCCCTCTTCTGTCAGGACCCGCCCAGTCCCGATGAAGTGATGATGGCCATGCCCGACGAAGTCGGCGGCGGCTGGACCTTCCTCGCGGAAACCTCCCGCAACAACGTCCGCATCACCGTCGAACCGATGGTCGACCGCATCGACGACTGCCGCTTCTACCCGCTCGTAGGGCCCGCGAAGCTGCATCACTGCCACTACAAATGCACGGTCTACTACGACAAGATCATCCGCTCCGACTGGCCGGTCCCGTTCCGCCACGCCGACGAAACAATCCAGGTCGTCTACATCGACCACGATCACCTGATCCGCTGTGCCGGCCCGGAAACACCGCAGTAACACCCTCGCGGCCAGCAGCCAACATCTCGACGCCCGGCGAAATCTTTTTCGCCGGGCGTTTTTGTTTTGATCATGCCTGACCAGGCGAAGAGTTTTAATACGCATCTCAGAAAATAACAGCGCTGACGGAGCTTCCTAACTCATTGCATGACCGTGCTTTGCAAGAATCGCTCCGCGATGTTTTTTCTGGGGATTGTTATAAGTGTCTGAATGTTGGATGTGATCGCCTGAAGCGCGGGTGAGGAATCTTAATTCCTCTGCAACCCTCGCGGGCGCAACGGGTTATTGCTGAGAATTCCACTCCCCTGGTCGCACACCCCCTATGACCCTGCCCAGCTCCCCCGCGAAGGGGGCGAGGGGACTGGAATGATCGGGGCGGGGTTCAACCGGGGATGGGGACTGGCTGCGGGCGGCGGTTGGTGCCGGAGATGGCCGATAGCGTGCGCTCGATGATGTCGACCGCGTTCTGCACGCCGTCTTCCGCGCGGATGTTCGCGCCCAGCACCGCCGCGCGGCGGCGCATGTTGGCATCGTCAATCATGGTGCGCATGGCCGTGGAGAGTTTGTCGGCGGTGAGTTGCTTAGCGGCGATCGGCGGCGGGGCCATGCCCGCGGTGTGCAACGCGCGGCCCCAGAATGGCTGATCAAACGCGAAGGGGACCGCCAGGTTCGGCACACCCGCGCGGGCACCGGCTCCCGTGGTACCGGCACCGCCATGATGAATGATCGCCGCCATCTTCGGGAACAGCCAGTCATGTGGCGCGGTATCGAGCAAGTAGCAGTTGTCGGGCACATTTTTCGGATCGAGCAGACCCCAGCCTTTGGCCAGCACGCCTCGCTGACCCGACTGACGCAGCGCATCGATCACGCAGCCGGCGAGTCGTTCGCGATCGGGAGTGAACATGCTGCCGAAGCCGATATAAATCGGCGGCGGACCGTTGTCGAGGAACTCGACAAGGCTCGTTGGCGGTTGCCAGTGCGGGGCGTCGTCTTGAAACCACCAACCCGTGACATGCTGCCGCGGACTCCAATCGGCGGGTCGTGGGCTAATCTGAGAGCTGTATGCGTAGAGCCAGGTATGGCCCTGCTTGGAAAATGTCTTCAAGCCGAACGTACGCGGTCGAGGCGGCAGGCCGAACACTTCCTGACGGAAACGATTGGTTTGCGTGCGGAAAACGAGTGCCTGGAGATCCAGAATCACTTTCTGATGCAGCCATAATCCGCGCAGCAGATCCAATTTCGTGGCCCAGCTTGGCCAGGGAGTGGCAAGCGGCCCCGATTGCAACCGCGAAGGAGCCAGCGGGTAGATCGAAAGATGAATGAGGGGGACGTTGAGATATTCCCCGAGAGCCTCGCCATACACATAGGCCGAACTGGCGCACAACAGAACTTCCGCATCCCGGCAGCCATCCAGGGCATCTTGCGCGCAGGGGATGGCAATCGGGTCGAGCGCTTTGATGTATTCGCGGGCCGCTTTTAACTTACTGTCGGCGCACATCATCCGCTGGCCGACATCGCTTTTCAGTAGCGCTTCAGGATCGCCGGCCAACGGCGCGAAGTCGACCCCATGCTCCGTCACAAATTGACGAAACAGCTCATGCGTGACCAGACGCACATCATGCCCGGCTTGCTGGAGACCTTTTGCCAAAGCCAGGTATGGTTGGACATCACCCCGGGAACCAATGGTGAGAAGACTGATCTGCATAACGTGCTTCATCTCAAAAGAAGCCTGACCCGGTTAACGGGGTCGCAACCGTTTCCCCCAGGTTCGGCAGAACGCGATTCGGTTCAATCGATTGTGAAACTCAACCGATGATAGCGCCCGAAATCGACAAGGAACCGCAAAGGCAACGAAGTATAGTAGTACAAAAAGACTTTATTGTCTTGCGTCCCGATGTAGTATTGCGGATTGAGTCGAAAAGTGAAGCCGGGGCCCGAGGTTAATGGCTGATTGACCGTACCATCGGCTGATCCGAGATAAATTTCCACCGGATTCGCTACATCGAAAAAGGAATCGCCGATGAACGCGTTGTAAAAGAAGAACAATTCGCCGCGTAATACGAAGGGTTTCACCGCCAAGACGACGATCGGACGACCGGCGAACTTCGGCGCGAGATTGGGATACACCACGTTTTGCTTGACCCACTCGCCCGCGATCAGTTCGTAAACCGCAATCGCGCGATCATCTTCGATGCAGGTCATGAAGCGCGGCAGGTTGGTGTCGGGGTCGACAATCACTTCCGCTTCGTTGTGTTGTTCCGGGCCGGTCGTGATGAATTTCGTCTCCAGTGTTTCCGTGTTGAACTCAGCCACCTGGATCGTCTCGTTTTCGTCTTTCAGAAACGTCGTCAACGACGGCGTGTTGCGAATCCAGCGCGGGCCATTAAAGGAAAACAGCTCCAGCGGAATCGGATGTTGCGGCTCGGACAGCTCGTCGAACTTCCAGAACGGTGGCTGTACGACAGTCGCGGGGCTGAATTTCCCAAAGTCGAGCGGCACCTCATAATAGGCCACGCGGGCCTGGGGATCGCTCAGACTCTGCGTCGCCAGATTGCTGAACCGGTGCACATTCCCCCCAGCGGTGACCGCTTCCAGCTCCAACGCGGGGAACGTGTCGAGTTCGCATTTCGACTGCTGATAAACGCCGGCGTCATCCACCGTGGTCAGATACAAATTGAGGCCCTGCTGGCTGGCCCCCCATTCCGGCCCGTTATTCGTCCCGAACTCGCCGAGACCCAGAAACTGCCTCAGAAAGATGTCTCCCACAAACGGCGCGGCATAGCCAATGAAGGTCCCTTTGCCATTCGCGGGGTGGAGTTCCCCGGTGTCGGGATCGAGCTGGCAGATCCAGATTCCGTCGTCGCGGCCGTCGTGCCAGGCGAGCAACCCTTCCTCCCGCCAGATCGCCGTGCCCAGATACGTCACACCTTGTTGATCGCCAATGACCACATCGGTGATGTTCGCCACACGCGAGGCGATTTGGGCGCTGGCCTGCGGGCGCACCGCTGGTGGGGCCGGCCGTTTGGCACCGCTGGTGAGGCGTTGCTGGATCAGGCTCAAAACATTGCCGGGCTGCCCGGCCTGAGCCACGGCGGCGAACCCTGCGACACACACCAGCACCAGGCACGGGAGTCTGATCACAACGGCATCCCAAATCATAAGTGGACAGGCGGAAAGCGCTTCCGGCTCGAATCGACCACACTGATTTTGGAAGTCGTGCGGAGGGGTGTCAACGAAGTTTTGCGGACCACGCCTGCATTTCCAGAAATCCCTCCGGTCGAGCATGGGATTTGTCTCCCGGCTGATGGTTGAGCGTACACCAAGGCAGGGCAGGGGTTTTCAAGAAGCCCGCAGCGCGAGCGAGGGATGCTGATTACGGGATGAAAATCCCGACAGTGGCTCAGTCTCGTTCGTGCCACGCCCACGCGCTTCGCGCGGGCGTGTTTTCGCTCGGCAATTCGCACGCCCGCGCGAAGCGCGTGGGCGTGGCACCGCAAAAACATGTCGATGACCCACTCCCAAAATTGCTCGCTCACGCTGCGGGCCACTCACTTTGGAATTCCGCTCCCGTCAAGCGCTCGCCCCCTCTCCCGAAACGGAGGCGAGGGGACGAAACCTCATGCGTTCGCGGCCACTTTTCAATCGCTCAAAACCCGGTCTTCCCCCAAACTGCCCTCTCCGGGTAATATCCCGCCGCTTTTCCCCTGTTGCCGTGCTCCCTGCCCTCAGCGGAGACCGGCTCACCATCCGCAGCCCCTTCTTGTCGAGCCGATAACGTATGCCGAACCTCTTCGAGCGGCGTGATCCGTGGGGCAACAGCCCGGCTGTGTGGGTGGTCGCGGTCATGGCCTTCCTGACTCCGCTGGGATGGTGGGCCCTCAAACAGATCCATCTGGAAAACGATGTCGAGCATTGGCTGCCGGCAAACAACGCCCAGTTGCAGGTGCTCCAGGAAACGCGCCGGCTGTTCCCCGCCGAAGAACGCATCTTCGTCAGTTGGGACGGAAGCTCGCTCGGCGATCCCCGGGTCGAGGCCTTGGTCCGCAAGTTCGACGGCGTCACCGATGCGCAGGGCATCAAGCGCGACGGCCTGAAACAAATTGCCAGTGTCATCGAACCCAAAGCCGTCTTGCGGCTCATGCAGCAAGGGGATGTTGAACCGCAGGAAGCCGCCCGGCGCTTGCATGGCGTGCTGCTGGGAGCCGGGCCGTTGAAGGTCCGCCTGACCGAAGCCGGC
>Ga0105047_10005177_pt1 | contig 22475 bp, 15 predicted proteins | sample MAT04_FD_78384 | JGI IMG/M metagenome (GOLD analysis project Ga0105047, IMG submission 78384) | Freshwater microbial communities from Lake Fryxell liftoff mats and glacier meltwater in Antarctica - MAT-04 (megahit assembly) | ecosystem: Environmental > Aquatic > Freshwater > Ice > Liftoff... | reverse complement strand
GCTCGGCCACCGCGATGGGCGCGTTGCTGACTACCGAGCGCCTACTGCAAACGGCCTAGCGCGCCTGACAGAGATGGTCGAGCGCCGCCTTCGGCATGGAACCAGGGAGCGGCGTGGCGTAGCCGGGAATCCCGACTTCCTTGTGCTGCGCCACTTTCGTGCCCTTGGCGTCGCTGTAGTACCAATTCTCCTTCACGGCGACCTCCTGCTTGCGGCAATTCAGCATGAGGATCGTGCGCGAGCTGTACCAGTTTCCGCCCGGCACCTTGGTGGGCTTGTGAAACTGCACGCGCAGCGCGGCGGTGATGATCCCCCCGTCTCGCGTCACCGACTTGGGCTCGAGCAAGACCGTGCCGCCCTTGATCAAACCGATCGGCTTGGGTGACTGCGCGGCGAGCGACGTCGCGCTGGAAATCGTGAGGAGGACGACGCGAATGGCCCAACGACTGTGTGTCATGGAATGCTCGGAGGCATACGGCCCGCGTCGATCTCCGCCGTCTCCGACGGAGCGATCTTCGCGAGCCGATCGTTGAACAGAAAGAGCAACACCAACACGATCGTCCACTGCAGCAGGATCGTGCCGATGTTCTCGATGCCGAAGGGATCGAGTGCGCCTTCGCCACGCACCTGCCACATCCACCAGCCCATCAGCGCGATGGCCTCGAACGGGACGAGGAAACGGATCACGAAGTCCCACCACGCGCCGACGCGAATGTTCGAATACTGATGATTGATCTGCTCGGCGCGAAACTTGGCCGGTCCCATGCGAATGATCGCGATGGCGAAGAAGAGCCCCGAGAGCATGAGGCCCACGCCCCACACCCAGTCCTGGTTGTGCAGTACGTCGAGTGAGAAAGCCGACGGCAACCCAAGCACGAGGCCGAACGCGCCCACCACCCAGACGGCGCGAGCCCGCGTCCAGCCCATGTCGAGCAGCACGCGCGTGCCAAGTTCCACCATCGAGATGAGCGACGTGAAAGCGGCGAAGAAGAGCGCGAGAAAGAAGAACGTCATGAACAGGCCGCCGGCGGGCAGCGTGGAGAAGAGCTTGGGGATCCAGATGAACGTCACGCCTTCGTTGCCGGCGCCGAAGATCGTTTTCTGCACGAGGTCGGCGTCGAGCGGTGCGCCGGCCGCGACGGCTTTGGCGAGATCGGGGAAATCGGCCAGCGCTTGCGGGTTGCTGGCGATCGAGGCCACCAGCTGCGGCACCACCGTGAACACCGTGCAGAACACCATCATGCCGGCGCAGAGTGACACGAGATTGTTCGTGGCGGGGAGCAAGAACGCGTTGAGCGCCGTGTCCTCGTTCTGCCGCATATACGCAGCGTAAGTAAGCACGAGTCCCCAGCCCGCGCCGGTGTCCCAGGCATTCTGCGTGAGGGCCTGCAACCAGATGTTGGCGTTGCCCAGCTTCTCCCAGTCTACGCCGTAGAAGAACTCGAGCCCCGCGCTGGCGCCCGGCAGCATGAGGGCGCGACCGGTGAGCAGCAAAATGATACCGATCAGGATCGGCATGAGGATCGTGGTGGTGCGCTCGATGCCCTTCACGCCTTTGGCGACGATGAACGTCGCGCCCACAATCGAGATCACGTGCGGCAACACCGGTGCGGTGGTGGTGGAGAATGCCCGCCAGAAGCTCACGGAGTTGTCGCCGTTCACCTCGCCCAGTCCGGCGGCGATCGCATAGCGCAGCGTCCACCCACAGATCACCGAGTAATAGGCCATGATGGCAACGGCCACGAAGGCGATGAAGCCACCCATCCACGCCGACTTCTTGCCCGCCGTACGCACGAAGGCGCCGACGGGGCCCAGGCGCGTCATGCGCCCCATGCCGAACTCCACGAGGATGAGCGGGATCGACCAGGCGAAGAGGCAGACGATCCAGGCCACGAGGAACTCACCGCCGCCGTTGGTGGCGGCGATACGAGGGAAACGCCAGATGTTGCCGGTGCCGACGGCCATGCTGAGCATGGCCAGCATCATGGCCCATCGGGACGAGAAGCCTTGCGACTGACTCACGAACGCTCCGAAAGAGTGGTAGTGGCGGCCGGGCAGCGTGGCCGCACCACTGGTACGGGGCGAAACTACAGTGTGGACCGCGGCGGACCTAGGGGTAGATGACGGATCACACGATCAGGCCAGCTTGGCGTGGTGCGTCATGATGGCCGGCGCTAACTTCACGTATCCTCCTCACCGAGCTGCCGCTGCCCTCTACCGCCCTTCACGATCAGCTGCAGCGCACCCTCGGCGACGCGTACGTCGTCGAGCGCGAGCTCGCCGCCGGCGGAATGAGCCGCGTGTTCGTGGCAACGGAGACCGCGCTGCGCCGCGAGGTCGTGATCAAGGTGCTGCCGCACGAGATGACGGGCGCGTTGTCACTCGACCGGTTCCGGCGCGAGATCGGGTTGGCCGCGCGGTTGCAACACGCGCACATCGTGCCGCTGCTGATCGCGGGCGAAAGTGAAGGGCTGCCGTTCTTCACGATGCCGTACATCGCCGGCGAATCGCTACGCGCGCGAATCGCCAAAGGCGGCGAGTTGCCACTGCACGAAGCGATGCGCGTGTTGCGCGAGATCGCCAGTGCGTTGAGTTACGCGCACGCACAGGGCATCGTGCACCGCGACATCAAGCCGGAGAACGTGTTGCTGTCGGGCGGCGCGGCCATGGTCACGGATTTCGGCGTGGCGAAAGCGCTGAGTGAATCGACGTCGGGTGGCAGCGAGGGGCTCACCTCCGTCGGCATCGCGCTCGGCACGCCGACCTACATGGCACCTGAGCAGGCGAGTGCGGACCCGCTGGTGGATCAGCGCGCCGACCTGTACGCGTGGGGTGTGATGGCGTACGAGTTGCTTACGGGGCAAGCGCCCTTCGCCGGGCGATCACCGCAGGCCATGCTGGCGGCGCACGTGAGTGAAGCACCCGAGCTCATCACGCGGCGACGTACGTCAGTGCCGGCGGCGCTCGCGCAGCTGGTCATGCAGTGCCTCGAGAAACGCCCGGCCGATCGCCCGCAGTCGGCGAACGACGTGCTGCGCGTGTTGGACAGCATCACCACGCCGAGTGGTGGGTCGACGCCGGCGGACAGACCGCGGTCAGCCGTTGCATCACCAGCTCGCGGGCGTGTGCCGCGGATCGCGCTCGCACTCGGTGCGGTGGGCGTGGTATTCGGCGCGTTATTCTGGTGGCGCGCCCGTGCGCCGACGTCGGAAAATGGCAGCGCTGCAGTGGGTGCTGACACTGCATCGGTGGCCGTGCTTCCCTTCACCGAACTCAGTCAAGACAAAAGCACCGGTTACTTCGGCGATGGCATCGCCGAGACGCTGATCAGCGCGCTGGCCAACGTGCCGGGGCTCAACGTGACGGCGCGTACATCGGCGTTTTCGTTTCGTGGCAAGAACACCGACGTGCGTGAGATCGGACGCCAACTGGGCGTAGCGACCGTGCTGGAGGGCACCGTACAGCGCGCGGGCGACAAGCTCCGTATCACCGCGCAGTTGGTGAATACCGGCACCGGTGTGAATATCTGGTCACAGACGTTCGACCGGAGCGCGGCCGACATCTTCGCCGTGCAGGACGAAGTGGCGCGCGCCGTCGTGACGGCGCTCAAGGGACGGCTACTCGTCGCGCAGGCGCCCGCCCGCGCGACGGCGCAGACGCGAGATCCCGTGACCTATGATCTGTACCTGCAAGGCCGCTTCTACTTCCGGAAGCGTGGCCAGGAAAACCTCGAGAAGGCCATCGATTTCTTCAAGCAGGCGATCGCTCGCGACTCGCTGTACGCGGCCGCGTGGTCGGGGCTGGGCGACGCGTATTCGGTGCTACCGAATTACGCGCCGACGGCCGACGCTGCGAAAACGGAACGCGAGGCGCGGGTAGCCGCCGCGCGGGCCGTAGGATTGGACCCGACCCTCGGCGAGGCGCAGGCGACGCTCGGCGTCGTTTTGTCGGAGGACTGGCAATGGGCGGGCGCCGACAGCGCACTCCGACGCGCCATTGCCTTGAGTCCCGGGTATTCGACGGCGTATTCGTGGTACGGCGAATTACTCATCGCGGTTGGACGGTTCGACGAGGGGCTCGTGATGGCGCAGCGGGGGGTCGATCTCGACCGATTGTCTCCCATCGCGCTCAACACCGTCGGCCGGGCGTACCAAGCGAACGGACAGATCGATGAAGCGTATCGCTGGTTCGAGAAGGCGCTGGCCCTCGATCCGGATTTCGCACCCTCGAATCAAAACGCCATGACGATCGATTTAGATCGTGCCGACTCGGTTGGGTTCTTCAACCACGTCCCAGACAAGTCGATGAAGGACGGCTTGCGACAAGTCTGGCAGGCGGGCGGTCGTGACGCCGTGCGACGCGCTTTCATCGACCAGAGAACAGTTCCGCCCACGTTCCGCGCGTACCAACGGGCGGCGCTCGGTGACCTTGACGGCGCCTTTCGCGAACTGGACACCGCCATTGCCACGCGCGACGGGCTTATCTCGTTCTTGTATCCGATCTTTGTGGGTCCGATCCTCAAGGATCCGCGATTCGCGGCGGTGGCGAAGCGCGCGGGATTGCCGGCGTTGGCGCGGTGATTGCGCTTGGCTCGCGGTGCAAAGTCAGAAGAAGCGTGTCGGGAAGATCACGAACTGGATGAAATTGAACTCCACCTGATCGAGCGCGACCTCGCGCCCACCGGTCACCATCACGTTCAGGCGTGGCGTGTACCGGAGATTGGTGCGGAGGATCATCGATTGCAGACGGTCCGGGCGGATGTCCCAGCCAACGGTGACGCCAGGACGCCAAAGCGTGGCGTCTCCACGTACGCTGCCGCGCACCGAGAGCTGCTCGCGGCTCACGTGCGGTCCGACGAAGGGCACGAAGCCGTGGTAATCGACGAGGAACTTGAACGCCTCGATCGTCGTCGCCCGACGCGTCGCGTTGTGTGCGTATCCGTACGCCGCCACCTCGCTCGAGTTCTGTCGATACGCGACGCCTATCTGGACGTCGGGACGAGGAAAGTGATACCCCACGCCGATGTCAGCGAAGATCCGCGCGTTGTGATGCTGCCCAGCATACCCGAGATCACGCAGATGCGGTGATGCCCGCGGAAAAAACGCGCTCGAGGGTCCGATACCAACCGTCAGCCCGCCAAGCGACCCGTCAGCGAGTCGTTGCTTCACGGCCCGCTCCGTCTCTCCGCTCTTCCACTCTCGTTCCGCGCCGAGCGTCACGTCGAAGGCTCGCGTAACTCCCAGCGAGATCCAGCGTGGATGCATGGTGATCGGGATCGTGGTGGTCGGCGAGTCCGGATACCTCGCGTTGTACGGCACGGCACCGACGCCGAGCGACCAGAGGTGGTTGCCGCGCTGATACGTCAATCCGCCGGTCAGCGGCCAGCGCACCCGACCCTGCCTCGGACCGTCTCCCTGCTCATACGCGACCGACATGAGTGACGCGCCTAGCCACGGACGCAGCGCATTCCGCGTCAGCCGCCAGGGATAGTACCGCGCGCCTGTTTCCACCCGGGTCCGGAAGGGCGAGTCGCCGAAGCGTCGAACCGGAATCGCGATAAAGAAATCCGCGTGCCCCCAAAAATGCGTGCCGCCGATGATGACGCGCGCTTCCTGGAGCGCATCGTCCACACTCGAACCCTGCGCCGGAAAGGTCCGCGCATCGACGCCGAGTGTCATCTGCGCGAAGCGATGGCGGGTGTTCCCGCCGTCAATGTAGACCTGCGCCTCCGCCATGCGAACGGGAGTGATCGTCGCGACGAGTAGTCCGACGAGAAGTGTGATACGTCGCGTCATGTTGCCTCCGCCATCGCGTGGGCGCGATCAAGGTTGTGCCAGGGGACCCGACGCCCGGCGCGTCGCCGTGAACGGATAGCTCCCCATCGGCTCCGGCAGCACAATGGTTCCGACCATGCTATCGCGTCCTTGCAGGATGCCGATCACACGGACCTCGCCCGGTGCTCCCTGCATGGTGAGCGGGAACGTGAATCGCACGGTGTCGCCACTCACCGTGCCGGTCAGCTTGGACGAGCCCACCTGATCGATCTGACTGTCGCCGAGCAGTGACGCCGCCGACTGGGTGAGGCGTAGGGTCGACGCCACCGGCCCGCTTGGTGAGACGCCGGACACTTGCCACGTGCCGGTGAGGTCGATCGACGTCAGGTTCGACCTCACCGCCGCGGCCATGCGCAGGTAGGTCGCGAACGTCACGGCCGTTGTGGTCCCGGTGGTATCCTCGCGCATGTAGATCACGGCGATGGTGTTGTGGTCTGGCGAGAGCACGTTGGTGAGCCGCTGTGTCACGCGCGTGTTCTGCTTGTTCACGATTTCGTTCACGAGCGGCGAAACCGCGCGCACCGCAGCGTGCGTTAGCCCCGCGTTGCCCGTTACTGGCACGTCACGGCCGTCGAACTCCGTGGTGTACCACCAGCGCGTCGTGTCACCGCGCGCGTTCACTGCCTCGATCGTGACCTTCATGCCGCTGGCACCGAACGGCTCGTAGGTCATGATGTTGCTCGCGGGGGCCGGGGCGTCGCTCTTGAGCAGCCAGCGGCCGAAGCGTGGGTTGGCGTTCTGCGCTTCCAGCAGGGCGGGAGCCAGCATCATCAGCGCGGCAGCGAGCGCCGCGTAGTGGCGCGGGAACGACACCGGGGTAGGCAGCGACATGATGCGCTCGACAGGTAGGAGATGTTGGGAATACGGCACGTCAGGGAGCACCGCAGAGACCTCAGGCGTACGTGCCCGACCCGATGGATTCCAACCGTCGGCGGCCGTTCTGTCAAGGCCGGTACGGCGATGCGGATGCCCACTCCAGCGCCAGACCCGCTGAACCCAGCCGGTCCCCGAGACCGTAGGTGAAGAACTCCCTCTCCCAACCGCGCATGATTGATATTCAGTCGCTCTCGAAGACCTATCCCGGCGGCGTCACGGCGCTGCAGGGGATCTCGCTGCACATCCCGCGCGGCATGTTCGGCCTGCTTGGGCCGAACGGATCCGGCAAGACGACACTGATGCGCATCCTCGCCGGGCTGCTCGAGCCGACCAGCGGGCGCGTGCTCCTCGATGGCGAGGACGTGGTGGCGCATCCGGAGCGCATCTGGCCGCGGTTGGGATATCTGCCGCAGTACTTCGGCTTCTACCCGAGACTGAGCGGTACGGCGATGCTGATGCACATGCTGCGGCTCAAGGGTGTCGAGCATATCCACGGGCTCGACGCATTGTGCGCCGAATTGCTGGAGCGGGTGAATCTCGGGCATGCGGCGGGTCGTCCGGTCAAGTCGTATTCCGGTGGCATGCGGCAGCGCTTGGGGATCGCACAGGCAATCGCCGGCAAGCCGGACTTATTGATCGTCGACGAGCCGACGGCGGGACTCGATCCCGAAGAGCGTACGCGATTCTATCAACTGCTGGCCGAGCTGGCGGAGTCTTGCACGGTATTGCTGTCGACGCACATCGTGGACGATGTGGCCGTACTCTGTCCGCGGTTTGCCGTCATCCGGCATGGACGCGTGCTGACCACGACGACACCGCAGGAGGCGCGGGCGGCGATCGCCGGCACCATCTACGAAGGTGAGATCGGACGGCACGAGCTGCGCGACATCACGGAAAGGTTCGAGGTGACGCAGGCGTATCTCGTCGAGGGTCGCCATCGGGTACGCGTTCATGCGCCGCCGAATCATGTACCGTCTGGTTTCGAGCCGGTCACGCCCACGCTGGAGGATGCGTACATGCTGCTGACGCAGCGGGATGCGCGGGAGCGGCCGTTGATACCGGGGGCAGCGTGAATCGTCGCCGCACCATGATGGCGCACGAGCTGCGTACACAGCTCACGAGCGCGCCCTTCGTGGCTCTCCTGGCGCTGCTGCTGGCCGCGACCAGCACGCTCAACCCCGTGGCGATGATCCCGGGTGGCGCCGCCGCCGACGTTCCCATTCGCGCCGTCGCCAACTCGGCCTACGCGCTCGCGCCGACGTTCGCGATGAGCGGGTTCTTCGTGTACCCGTTTTTCGCGGCGCTGATGGCCGGTCTATCGGTGTTGCGCGATGACGAAGCGGGCATATCGGAGCTGCTGCACAGCACGCCACTCACGTCGACGGAATACCTCTGGACCAAGTTCGCGGGTGTCGCAGCAGCGTTGCTTATCGCGGTCACCGTGCACGTGCTCATGGTGATCGTGTTTCGAGAGGCCGGTGTGGGTGGTGTCGCGCGGGGACCGTTCGACCTCGCCGCGTACCTGCTGCCTGCAGGCCTTTTCGTGGTGCCATGCGTGTTGTGGATGGCCGGGATCACCTTCGTGATCGGCGCGCGCACGAAGGCGCCGATGGCGGTCTACGTGATGCCGTTGGCACTATTCGTGCTGGAGTTTGTCCTGCTCTGGAATTGGCATCCGCGTGGCATCGATCCCACGCTGGATGCGCTGTTGATGGTGGTTGATCCCACGGGTCTCCGTTGGCTGACGCATTCGCTGTTCAGCGACGATCGCGCGATCGTCTGGTACAATTCGGCGCCACTCGCGGTCGATCGTGTCCTCGTGCTGGGGCGCGTCGTCACGATGCTGTCCCCCTTGGCTGCCGTCGCGCTGCTGGCGCGCACGAGGACTGGTCGTGCCGCCGTACCAGTCGTGTCCTCGGCATCAGCAGCGGCCGCAACCGCGACCGCGAAGGGGAGGGCGCGCTCATTCGGCAGCCTCGAAAGCCTGTCGATGCGACGCCGCACGCCCCGGGCACTGCGCGCGACCGCGACGATTCTGATGGCCGAGTTGCGGTCACTGATGCGACAACCATCGGGCTATCTGTTCGCCGTGTTTCTCTTCGCGGTAGTCGCCGAGCTTGGTGGCGCCGAGGCGGATGCATACGGCTCGACGCCAGTGCTTACTGCTGGCGGCATTGCCATCAGTGCCCTACCGGCGGTGACGGTACTCATCTGTCTCTTCCTGTTGTTCGTGATCGTCGAAAGCCTGCATCGCGATCGTGCGACCGGGTTCGACGCGATCGCGTTCAGCAGCCCGGTCCCGACGATCGCGTTCGTGATTGGCCACGCGCTCGCCACGACGGCATTGATTGGCGTATGCATCGTCGTGTGCGTCGTCAGTGGCGGAGTCTTGTTGCTGGCGCAGTCCGGGCCAGCGGTATCGTGGTGGCCGCTGGTTCTCGTGTTCGGGGCGGTGCTCGGGCCGACGTATCTGCTCTGGACGGCATTCGTCACGGCAGTGATGTCGGCGGTACAGTCGCGCACGACCGCGCTGGCTATTGGATTCGTCGCCCTGCTGTTGACGGCAGCGCAATTCATTCGTGGTTCCATGACGTGGGTGACCAACTGGCCCTTGTGGGGATCGCTGCGCTGGACAGAGTTCGCCCTCTTTCCGTTGGACGGCGAGGCGCTCATGCTGAATCGGGTGTTGGCGATGGGGCTGGCGCTGGCCCTTTTCGGTGCCGCGCGCCTACTGTTCGTGCGGACCGAACGTGATCCTGCGGCGGCGCGCGCACGTCGTACGCCGGCGGCTGTCGGACGACTCGCCCTTCGCGCATCACCATTGATCGCGTTGCCGCTGTTCACCGGTGCGTTTCTCGCCGTGCGTGTGCGAGACGCCTTCGATGGGCCCACGGCGGCGCGGGCCGTCGCCGCCTATGAGTCGTCGAATCAGCGCCGATGGGGATCGGAGAGCCCAGCCGTGATTCAGCATGTCGATGTAACGGTCGATATCGACCCGGCCCGTCGTACGCTGGATGTCGATGGCATGTATGAGCTGGTCAATCGGACCTCGATCTCGATGCCGACGTTGCCGTTCACGGTACCCGCCGCGTTCGGGCGCGTGCACTGGCGCGTGCGCGGTGTGTCGATGAGACCGACCGGTCTCGACGGGATGCACGTTCTCTCGTTGGTGGCGCCGCTCGCACCCGGCGACACGGTACGCGTGGGATTCCGCTACGCGGCCCGCATCAACGACGGTATATCGCGGAACGGCGGACCGGTCGACGCCTTCGTCATGCCGTCGGGGATTCTGGTGTCGACGCATCGCGGTGACTTCCTCCCCATTCCCGGCTATCGCGTGGGAAGACCGGTGTCGTTGCAGCCGGTCGGCAACACGGCGCGCGCCGCCGATGCAGCGGATGGTACTGTGGTCAGCCGGTCTGATGGCGAGGGGTTATTCAATCGTGGGTGGGCGTTCACGGCAACCATGCGAGTGCGGGCGCCGAACGCACTGATCATCAACGGGGTCGGGGAGCGAACGGCATCGCTGGCGCTTGATGGCGAGACGGTCACCACGTGGGAGACACGCGAGCCGGTATCAGCACTCAACCTGGTCGGCGCCGCGTATGCGGTGCGCCGCGCCGAGGGCGTGGCGGTGTACCATCATCCGGCGCACACGCGCAATCTCGACGTCATGGTGACCACACTCGCGGCGGCGCGGCGACGCTACTCGGCGTGGTTCTATCCGTATCCGTGGGATGAACTCCGCCTGAGCGAGTACGCGGACCTGTCATCGCAGGCGACATCATATCCTACCAACATCGCGTTCTCCGAAGGACTCGGCTTCCTTGCCACCGATGGTGCGCACGGCGGTCTGGCGTTCGCGGTGACTGCCCACGAGGCGGCCCATCAATGGTGGGGACACCTGCTTACAGCGGGCACCGGGCCCGGCACGGGACTGCTGGTGGAAGGCATGGCCGATTATGCCACGCTATTGCTGTACGAGGCCGAGCGCGGCGAAGCGGCGCGTAAGGCGTACGCGGTGTTGCTCGAGCAGCAGTACTTGGACGGGCGCGTCGGAGCGCGTGAGCGGGCGCTCGTGGACACGCGTGAGGAAGACAGCGCCGATGAGGCAGTGCTGCAGAAGAAGGGGGCTTGGGCGATGTGGATGTTGCACAACAGCCTTGGTGCGGATCACACATTCGCCGGTCTGCGCGCGTTCATCACCGAGAATCGTGCACCGGGTCGATTCGCGACGCCTGAAGGCCTATTGCGCACGCTGCGATTGCAGGCGCTGGACACGGCACAGTTCGACGCGCAGGTCGGGCAATGGTTCCGTAGCACGCAGCTGCCCGAGTTCACGCTCCACGATGCACGGTGCGAAGAGGTCGAAAAATCCTGGCGCTGCACGGCGTCGCTGCACAACATCGGAACCGGTGAGGGTCGCGTCGATATCGCGGCGATGCGCGGCGACACCGTCGTGGCCGGAGGCACAGCGCGAGTGAGCGTTGGTGCCGGGAAGGCGGTGCCGATTATATGGACGCTACAGCGGCGACCCGATCGTCTGGTGGTGGATCCAGACGTGATGGTTTTGCAGAGGCGGCGTGCTCAGGCGGTCGCGGAACCGTGACATGAGTCCGGGAGGTTTCAGATTGATCCTTTTTGCCAAAATTTGCCAAAAGCACAGTTTTCGTGCATGAGCACCATGAACATCTCCCTGCTCGACTCCCTGAAGTCGTTCGTAGACGAACAGGTGACTCAGCGCGGCTACGGTACGAACAGTGAGGATGTCCGCGCGTAGATCCGTAGGGATCAGGATCGGCTCCCGCTGCGCCGGCTGCGGCTGGCAGGCGTGGCATCCGAACCCACTTTGCCGGTGAGTGAGGCCTACTTCGAGGGGTTGCGAGATCGCGTGCGCGCCGCTGCTAAGCCGGTCACCGAGGCCACTCTCCGTCGGTGAAGGCCAAGCCGGTCGTCGCGCGCGAGCAGGCCAGCCGGGATGTTGACGAAGCACTTACGTACGACCTCGCCGAAGGCTCACCCCGTTACTCGCACGAGCTGAAGCTGTCCGGCATGCGCTGTAGCCGCTGAAATGCTATCCGCATCTGGTGTTCTACGTCGAGCGCGCAGACCACATTGATGTCTGGCGAGTTCTGCATGGCGAGCGCGACATCCCGAGCGGGCCGCAAGAGCGTGGGGAATAGGACCTTTGGCTCAATTGATTCGTTCGAGCGAGTCGTGATTTCCGCTGCAGACGCTATCCGTCCGGATAGTATCATCGCCGAACGATTTACCGAAGAACTGATTACACAGAGCGAAAGAGGAAAGGAGGAAAGGAGGAAAAGCCGCGCTCGTTTTCTCTTGTTCTCTTTTGCTCGTTGCCTCTGTGTAATCTGTTCTGCCAACAGTCTGCATCACGTTCGCGGCACGCCTCGTCCAAAAGGCCTGCAAGGAAACGAAACGCGGTACTGAGCGCGCTACGGGGCCTGCGGCGCCAGTACGAAGGTCCCGCCCGGCGGCACGAGCGCCTTGGTGGTCCACTTCACGTCACGCGCATTCTGCATGGTGACTGCGTCGAGTATGGTGTACCGCGCGTCGACCGTCGCCCAGATCTCGTCGTTACGCTCTTTGCCATGCATCGAGATCAGCACGATGCCGTCCGGTCGCAGGAAACGCTCATAGCGCTGCAGTCCCAACGCGGTGTCGTGCAGGTAGTAGATGCTTTCGTTGAAGACGACCACGTCGAACCGTTCGGTGGTCGTGAACTCATTCATGTCGCCCACAACGAAGCGTGTGTCTGCGGTCACCTTGTGCTGCGCTTTCGCGATCGCGGCCTCGAAGTCGACGCCCAGGTACGCGCCGGCGGCACCCCGCAGCTGTTCCTGGAACACGCCCTCGCCGCACCCGACGTCGAGCACCGAACCGCCCGGCTTGAGCGTGGCGACGTACCCGGCGAGGACGCAGTGATGCGCCAGCTCCCCGAGATTGCGGAGCCAATCCCAGCCACCGCTGGCATACTCGGTGTTCCAGCGTTTTTCCCGATCGATTCCCAACGAGCGTCGTACGCCGCGCACCAATCGCGCTGACAGCGGCAGCGCGGACGGATCGGAGCCGATGGATGTATTTTTGGAGGCGTCAGGAGGCAGTGGCGACATCGAACCAGGAAGAGTGGGAAGTCAGGAAACGGACGGCGTGAGGAGGCACTTCACAAGCTTGGCGACCAGCATCCCACTGGAGAGTGGTCCGCCGACGCTCATGCGCCCCAGCCGCCATGGATTGGTGCGCCGACCATTGCCCCACCGTTTGAGCGTCAGCGCTGCGGCGTAGCCCGCCTCGCGCGTCCGTTCGAGGGTTTCGCGGTCGTGGGAGCCATACGGAAAGGCGACGCTTTCGCACGGAACGCCGAGCAGCTGTTCGAGATCATCCCGTGCGCCCGCCAGTTCTTCGTGGGCATCGGCGGCGGACAACCCGCGGACCCGGCGATGATGCCGGGTATGCGAGCCGACGTCGTGACCATCCCGCACGAGCGCCCGTAACGCGGTCGCATTCAGCAATGTCGACGGTGGCGCACCCGGGTCCCACACATTGCGTGCGCCGACGTAGCTCGACACCGCATACACGGTACAGGGCCAGCCGTGCTTGGCCAAGGCCGGGAGCGCCTGCGACTTGACACTCGAATAGGCATCGTCGAAGGTGATGGCGATGGGCCTCGCCGGCAGCGTCTGCTCGGCGCGCTGCCAACGAATCAACGCTCCCACGGTCACGCCCTGAAAGCCAAGCCGTGAGAGGGCCGACAGGTGGGACGCGAACTGTGCCGGCGTGACGAAATTTGTGTCCGACTCGGAACCGGCTGGCGGGACTTCGACGCGATGATAGCACAGGATGGGAACTCGCATCCGATCACCGCGACATCATAGGGAGCGCGCCTTGCGCTGCGCATCCCACAGTAAGGCGTACTTCGCGAACGCGCCCCATGCGTATGTCGCGCAGAAAAGGAATCCGCGCATGCCCTCGCGCCACATCCCCTGCAGCACGTACGTCTTCACGAACCGCCAGAGCGGATGGAGTAAAAGACGCCGCAGCGTGACCGTGGCGCCTTTTTCTTGCATATCCGCCGCGCCCCACATTCCGTAGCGCACACACTTGTCCATCTGGTGCGCGAGGTCTCGGTAGGACTCGTGATCCAGCCGGCCGGACAGATCCGCGACTGGTACCTGCATCTCCAGTCGCTCGTGCACGCGATTCGTGGTCCAGCGACTGGTCTTCGGAAAAAGTCGCACATGGTAGTCACGGCCCCACGCGCCGCGCCCGTATGGAGCGCCGAGATAGTGATTGCGCAGATGCACGCGATACGCCGTCCGCGCCGGCTGACTGACGGCCGCCTCGATGCTTTGCTGCAGCTCCGGGGAGACGCGCTCGTCGGCGTCGAGCGACAGAATCCACGGGTGTTTGGCTACCTCGATCGCGGCGTTCTTCTGGCGGCCGATCGTGGCGCCCGTGACCACCAGCACCCGTGCCCCGAACCGTCGGGCGATGTCGGTGGTGGCGTCGGTTGACCCGCCGTCGGCCACGATCACCTCGTCGGCCCAGGTGACGGAGGCGAGGCAGTCGGGGAGCCGGTCCGCCTCGTTCAGCGTCGGAATGACGACGGAAACCCCTGTCGGCCGGTCTGGCACGTGTTCGACTGAGGGCGGTCCGACATTAGTGTTCGGCAAGGTCATGCCGTATAGTTGGAATCCAAGGCAAGTCGTAGCCAGCCCGACCGTGCGTCTTAACTGATCGTTAACCGAGGTTCGAGACGTTCATGGCGCCCCTCCTCCGCCGGACTGATTGGCCCAATCCGGAACGGGTCCTGGTCATCGAAGATGACGAACCCCTGCGGAGGACGCTGCTCGAGATGCTCTCGATGCATTGCCGTGACGTGCGAGGCGCCGCGTCGGTCGCCGAGGCGATTCGAGAATGTACGCTCGGTCGCCCGGAAATCATCCTGCTCGACCTCGGGCTACCCGATGGCGACGGTGGGGACCTGCTTGGCCAACTGCGCGGGCTGACGGACGTGCCGATCATCGTGCTCTCGGGGCGCGACGACGAGGAAGGGCGCGTGGCGCTGCTCGATGCCGGCGCGGATGACTTCATGAACAAGCCGTACAGCGCGTCCGAGCTGCTGGCGCGGATTCGCGGTCAGTTCCGACGTGCTTCGCAATCCACGTTCGCTCGGTCGTGGGCGCGCCTCAGCGTGGATGGCGTCGAGATCGACCTGCTGGAGCAGCGGGTCGTGAAGCACGGCGTCCCGCAGCGACTGACGCCGACCGAATGGTCGGTACTGCGCGCGCTCATCCTGCACGCCGGTCGCCCGTTGTCACCCAGACAACTCTGGGACATCGTCTGGGATCGCGAGTTCGGGGACCCGACCGTCCACGTACGTGTGCACATCACGCACCTGCGCCGAAAGGTGGAGCCCGATCCGTCCAAGCCACGATTGATCGTGACCGAACCCGGCGGCGGCTATCGCTTCGCGCCGCCGAATTGAGTCGCGCCGTGTACACGGAGCCGAGCCGCGCGCGCGCTTGGGCGATGTACCTGACCCTCTACGCGATCGCGACGCTCTCACTCGGATTCGCGTCCCGGAATCCGGCGGTGCGCGTTGCCCACGGCGTTCTCGTCTATCTGGTGCTGATCATCGGCGCCAGCCGACAAGGTGGACGCGGCCTCTCCGCCACACTGGTTGTGCTCAGCTATCTCGCGGTCGACTTCCTGCTCGTGCCGCCCAAACGCAGCTTCGGCAGCGCCTCCGAGCTCGATTGGCTCATTCTCATCGGGTTCGCCGCGACGGGCATCTTCGTGTCGGCGCTGTTCGATCAGCTTCGGGGAGCGCTGTCCCTCGCGCGCGACCGCACCCTCGAGGTGGAGCGACTGAGTGCGGAGCGTCTCCAACTCGAACGGGAGGCCGCCAACGCGAGGGTGATGCGCGAGGCGAATCGCTTGAAGAACACGCTTCTCAGGTCCATCGCGCACGACCTACGCTCGCCGGTGGCCACGCTCTCTCTGCTCGCCGATCCAGCGTCTGGCTTTGCCGCTGATCGCGCGCTATCGCGGGTAGCCGAAGAGTCACAACGTCTGGGTGCGTTCCTCGATACGCTGCAGCGATTCGCGGGTGCCGACGACGCCTCCCTCCTGCTTTCGACACACGACGTCGCGAAGTTGGTACAGGTCGCCGTGAAATCGTCCGAGGCGTTGCTGAGCGGACGCGAGGTGCCGGTCCACCTTCCGCGGTACAGCGCGGAGGTGCGCTGTGATCTCACGCTCGCCGTGCAGGTGTTGGGCAATCTGTTGCAGAACGCCGCGCGATACTCGCCTCCGGCGTCGCCGATCGATGTGTTCTGTGCCGTGGTCGACGACGACATCGAGATCGTCGTGGCGGATCGAGGTCCTGGCATTGCCGCCGAGGACCTCGTCCGTCTGTTCACACCGCTGGAGCGTGCACCAGGCGCACGGCATGACGCGGCGAGCAAGCAGGGGCGCATGGGCATGGGCCTCTCGATCGCCCGGACTTTTGCGCGTGCTCAAGGGGGCGGTGTGGAGCACCGGCCACGAGATGGTGGTGGATCGCTCTTCGTGCTCACGTTGCCGCGCGCCCCGCTGCGTTGACGGCGGCGGCGTGACGCTCGTCGTCGAGCAGACGACGCACGGTCTGCAGCAAGTCAGCCGTCGAGAACGGCTTCGCGAGAAACGGCAGCTTGTAGTGCGCAACATCACGTACCAGGTCGTCGTCGTCCGGATAGCCACTGATGAACAACAGCTTGAGCAGCGGATAACGCACGGAAATCTGGCGCGCGAGGTCGGCGCCGGACATGCCCGGCATCACGACATCAGTGATGACGAGATCGTAGGGAAGAACCGCACTGGCGAGTGCATCGAGTCCCGCCTGTCCGTTCGCTGCATGCGCCAGGTCGTAGCCGGCACGCGCGAGAATGCGTGTGGTCGCCGTGGCAACGGCGGCATCGTCTTCCACCAGGAGAATACGTGCGTCGTGGGAGGCAAGCGTCGCTGTAACGGTGTTCTCGTCAACTCGGCTCGGCACGAGTAAGGATGCGGCGTCGACCGTCGCACCAGACACCCGCGGCAGGTACACGTGGAACGTCGTGCCATGTCCCACGATGCTCTCCACGTGAATGGCGCCGCCGGATTGCTGCACGATGCCGTACGCGAGCGCGAGGCCAAGGCCGGTGCCCCGTCCGCGATCCTTCGTGGTGAAGAACGGCTCGAACATGCGCTCGCGCGTTTCCGGGGACATGCCGGTTCCGGTGTCGGAGGCACTGATGCGAATGTAGCGACCGGCTACGAGCGACGGTGCACGCGGATCCCCGTCGTTGAGATCGACCGCCCTCGTGGAGATCTGGAAGTGGCCGCCACCGGGCATCGCATCGCGCGCATTGGCGGCCAGATTCATCAGCACCTGCTCGAGCTGCCCGCGGTCGGCGCGCGTGACGCCCACCTGGGGCTCGAGCGAAAGCGTGAGCGTAATGGCTTCGCCAAGCAAACGCGCGATCATAAGTTCGATGCTGGCAATGACATCGTTCGGATCGAGCCGCTGCGGAGTCATCGCCTGCTGCCGGCTGAAAATGAGAATCTGTCGCGTGAGTTCGGCGGCGCGCTTCGCGGATGCCAGCACGCCCTCTACGTCTTCCCGTATCGGCGACACTTCTGGAAGGTCGGCCAGCGCCATCTCGCTGTGCCCGATGATCGACGAGAGGTAGTTGTTGAAGTCGTGCGCGACGCCACCGGCAAACGAGCCGAGCGCCTCGAGCTTCTGGGCCTGTCGTAGCTGTTCCTGCGACACGGCGAGTGCGGTATTCCGCTCGACGATCGCGTCGGCCATCGTGTTGAAGGTGCGCGCCAGCGTGCCGACTTCATCGTTGCTGCCGATGGCCGAGCGACGCGCCATATCGCCAGTGGAGATCGCTTGCGCATCACGCGTGAGCGACTCGATCGGCGACACGAATCTTGCGATGATCCAGTATCCCAGCAGGACCACCGCGAGACTGACGAGCAACCCGAACATCACATCCTGTGTGAACTGCGTTTGCGACGGGCCGAAGACGTACTCGGTCGGGATGCCCACGTACACGCGCCACGGCATCCGAGTGGCCATCTGCGCGCCGAACAGCCGCTCCACGCTGTCGACGGAGCTGCGCACGATGGTGCCCAGTGGCAGCAGAATGCGCGTGGACGATGGAGGCGGTACTTGCGGAAACACTTTACCGATCCACGCGTCGGCGTCGCGTGAGCGGAGCACGATGCGATCGGCGGAGTCGACTACGGTGAGAATCGATCCGGGTGGCAGCGCGCGCGCCACCCGCATCGCTTCCAGCGAATCGAGGAACACGGAGGCGGCGACCAGGTAGCGCACCCGCCCTGAGATCGAATCGAGGACCGGCGAAATGAACGGCAGGATCCAGGGACGCGCGGCGTAGAGCCCTGAGCGGACCGGCATGCCGACGGTGAACTGCTTGGTGCGCAGAGCGTCCTGGAAGAAGGCCCGCGCTCCGAATGCGGTGGCCGCGCTACCGAGCTCGGATAGCTTGACGGTGGCGAGGTTGCCCCCCAGCGAATCGACCAGGGTGATGTTGGAGTAACGCACCGGCGTTTCGCGATAGATCGTCTGCAAGAGCACCACGTTGCGCTCCCGCGCCGCGTTCGGATCGAGCAGCCGACGCAGGCTGTTCAGCAGCGTCTGTGCGTCGATGATCGTGGCATCGAGCGCACGCGCCACAATGGTGGCGGTCTCCTGTGAGTGCGCCGCGATACGACGCTCTTCGGCCGCGCGCCGCTCCCGAGCCCGCAGAAACGCCAGCGCCGTAAATACGGCGGCCACGACAAAAGCGGCGATCTGTAGCCGACCGCGAATGCTGAGCGGCGTTAAGAACGGTCGGCCGGCTGGTGGGGGAGTCACTGCGCAAATCTACCGAACAGCCAACGGCGCGGCTACAGGCATTACCGATTACAACTCGGGTAGCTCGGGTCCGCACCGCCGATCGCCGGTTTTTCTTTTCGGTTCGCCACCGCCGTCATCACCTCGTGTACGAACCGCCCGAGTCGCGCGGCGTGATCGTAGTCGATGTACTGCGGTTCATCCGACTGCATGTGATAGTCGGGTCCGTAGCCGAGCGACATGTACACCACCGGGATGTCCTTGCGAACATAGTTCACCTGATCGCTGCGGCAGAAGCGGTTGAGCGGGTTGGCAGGAATGTCCCAACTTTTGTCGATCGCCATCGGCTCGGCGCTGCTGGCGTTCACCGAATCGATGATGTCGCCGAAGTCACGCGAGAGGCGACGTGCACCCAGCATCTGTACGGAGTTCGGTCCGCCGAACTTCACCTGATCCGCACGGCCCTTGCCGACCATGTCCATGTTGTGCGCGGCCACGATCTTGTCGATCGGCACCGTCGGATTGTCGACGAACCAGCGCGAGCCGAGCAGGCCACCTTCTTCGCCCTGATGCGACACGAAGATCACCGAGCGAGCTGGCTTCTCCTTCGCGAACTTCTCGGCCAGTTCGAGTAGCACCATCGAGCCCGAGCCGTCGTCGTCGGCGCCGTTCATGATCGAGTCCTTCCGGGGCGGACGCGCCGCGCGGGCCTTCGTGATCAGCGCATTGATCTTCACCTGTTGTTCGGCCGTCGGAATGCACGTCGGATCGTTGTTGCCCTGTCGACGCGTCACGAAGTTCGTGGCCCGAAGGGAGTCGTGATCGACCACGGTGGTGTTGACGCCCACGTGGTCGTTGTGCGCTCCCACCAGCACGTATTCTTCCTTGAGCGTCGGATCGGAGCCGGGAAGCACGGCGATCACGTTGCGCGCGGCATACGCCGCCGGACGCCACGCGTGATTCCACGACGCCGTGATCGGCGCACCGACCGCACCGACCACTATTTCGCTGATCGGCTTACCGAACAGCTGCTCGGCCATTTTCCGCGAGATCGTGGCGCCGGCGGGCGCATCGGCGTTGGCCGCAGTGGTCGGCCGCATGCCGTTGCGCCCTTCGAACGCCGCATTGACCGTGGCCGGTGTCATGTCGTCGAGCCCGATGACGAGCACCTCCACGGCCCCGGCGCGTCGCGCGCGCGTGTCACGTGCGGCGGTGGCGATGGCGGAACCGGCAATAGCGCGGGCAGGCGTGGATGCCGCCACCTTGTCGGCGGCGAGAATCGCGGTGACGCCGAACTTGTTGGGCACATCGGCGCAGCTCACGAACGACGCCGGCCCGCGCACACCGCCAGACGTGCCCGCGCCCGGTGCGGCGAGGAACACGGCGACCTTGCCCTTGAACGCCTCCGCATCGAGCATCACCGCCGTGTCCCCCCAGGTGCCGGCGAAGACGGCCGGCACGCCGTTCAGATCAGCTTTGCCACCGAAGCCATTCTGCGGGGATGGCGCGGTCGGGATCCAGTCGCGCTTGGGCGCCAGCGCCGCGCCACCGATCCGCAGTGATGACGAACTGCTGTCGAACTGCGTGGGGCCGAAGGGGAGGGTCTGGTAGTACGAGCCGCTGTCGCCGGCCGGCTTGAGGCCGAGGCGCTTGAACTCGCCGGCGATGTACTCGGTGCCTTTCACGTTGCCCTTCTCACCGATGCGTCGGCCCTGCATGGAGTCGTCGGCGAACTGGTAGAGGCGGGTGCGAAGATCGTTGGCCGTGATCGCCGAGACGGTGGGACGCGGGGCCCACGTGCGTGGCCCCTCGTCGGGCCATACCGGGCGTTCCGGGCGCGCCACTTTGGTGGCATTGGGACGATTCTGGGCTGGGAGCGCGACGGCGGCACCGGTAAGCAGGGCCATCGCCGTGGCAGCAAGACGTGCGGGTCGGAACACGAGACGCGTCCTTGGTCGGGTGAAGCGGTGAGCGGGGCGAAAATCGGAACGCCCAGCGATCTCCAACAATACGCCGCATATTGCTCTGGCGTTCACCTGTTCCCCGCCGACCCTGGTGCCCTATGCGCGTTCGTCCCTCCCGTTGCCTGCTCCCGGCCCTGTTGTGGGCCCTCCCCGCCGCCCTCTCTGCCCAGTCGGCGGCCTCCTTCACGCCGGCTGACCTTAGTGGCCTGCGTCTGCGCAACATCGGCCCCGCGTCGATGAGCGGCCGCGTGGTCGACATGGATGTGGTCGAGTCGAACCCCAGCACGTGGTACGTGGCCGGTGCCACGGGCGGGCTCTGGCGCACGACCGACAACGGCGTGACCTGGAGCTCCACCTTCGACGCGCCCGTGCATTCGATCGGCGACGTGGTGGTATTCCAGCCCAACCCGCAGATCCTGTGGGTGGGCACCGGCGAGCGCGCTAACCGGCAGAGCGTGGGGTGGGGTGATGGCGTGTACAAGAGCACCGACGGCGGCAAGACGTGGCAGAACATGGGACTGGCCACGAGCATGCATATCGGGCGCATTCAGCTGCACCCGCGCGATCCCAACATTGCGTACGTGGCGGCGCAGGGCTCGGTGTGGGGTGCCGGCGGCGACCGCGGAGTGTTCCGCACCACCGACGGCGGCCGCAACTGGACGCGCACGCTGTTCGTGGACGACGAAACGGGTGCCACCGATGTGGCGATGGACTGGAACGATCCGAACGTGCTGTACGCGTCGACCTATCAGCGTCGTCGCAGCGCTTACGGCTTCGACGGCGGCGGCCCGGGCAGCGCGCTCTGGAAGAGCACCGACGCCGGCGCCACGTGGAGCAAGCTCACGGGAAATGGACTGCCCGACGGGGAGTACGGCCGTATCGGCATCGGCGTGTACCGCAAGAATCCGCGCATTCTCACCGTGAGCATCGAGCAGGGCGCCCGCTACAACGCCAGCACCGCGTACATCGTGCGCAAGGCCGGTGTGTATCGCAGCGAAGACGCCGGTGCCTCGTGGACGTTCCTGAGTGACTGGAATCCGCGTCCGATGTACGCCAGTCAGGTGATCATCGATCCGAACGATGATCAGCGCATCTACATGCTGAACGCCTATTCGTTCAGCGACAACGGCGGCAAGACCTTCACGGCGCCGCGCACGACCACGCACGGCGACGACCGTTTTGTGTGGGTGAATCCCACCAACAGTCGACATGTGGTGAAGCTCGACGACGGTGGCATCGGGATCAGCTACGACCGCGGAAACAAGTTCCTGTACGTCACGTCGCTGCCACTGTCGCAATTCTATCGCGTGTCCACCGACAACGCAGTGCCGTTCAACGTGTACGGCGGCCTGCAGGACAACGGCTGCTGGGTAGGCCCGAGCGCCAGCTGGACCACCAGCGGGGTGCTCAACGAACACTTCTCGCGCCTGTGTGGCGGCGACGGCTTTCACGTGACGCCCAATCCGCTCAACCCGCGCACGGTGTATTCGGCGTCGCAGTTCCTGGGGCTGCAGCGTAACGATACGAAGACGTGGGAAGTGCAGGACATCCGCCCCGGTGATTCCACGGGACACATCGCGGGTCGTCGCAACTGGGAAACGTGGGGCAAGCCGGGGGCCGAACAGGTGCTGGGCAACGCCATGCATCCGGCCAACTGGGATGCGCCGTTCATCATCTCGCCGCATGACACAGCCACGGTGTACGCCGGCGGTCAGCATCTGTTCAAGTCGGTGAACAGCGGACGCACGTGGAGGGATCTGGGTGACATGAGCACGGGCGTGGATCGCTCCACGTTGCCGCTGATGGGTCGCAAGCCGGTCGAGAACACCCTGTCGCTCGACGACGGGGTGCCGTACTTCCCGGGAGTGACCGCGCTGGCCGAATCGCCGC
>Ga0105047_10005176_pt1 | contig 22479 bp, 19 predicted proteins | sample MAT04_FD_78384 | JGI IMG/M metagenome (GOLD analysis project Ga0105047, IMG submission 78384) | Freshwater microbial communities from Lake Fryxell liftoff mats and glacier meltwater in Antarctica - MAT-04 (megahit assembly) | ecosystem: Environmental > Aquatic > Freshwater > Ice > Liftoff... | reverse complement strand
GAGTCCTGCTCGCGATGAAGGGCGAGCGCGCCTCCGTGGAGCTGGCGGAGGCCCGGCGTGTCATCGAGACCGCTGGCGGTGGCGGCGCCGAGGTGCTCGAGGCGACGAGCGTCCCTGGCTGCAGCACGACTGTGGTACGGGTGGTCAAGTTTCGTCCGGCGACACCTGCGAGAGCACGCGGCGGTCGGAGGTGACCGTGCGGCATGCCGGCCGGCTGCGGCCGCCGGCGTCGGGGTCCTTGCACATGGCGTAACCTGATCGCGCTGATTCGGCTGGCTCAACCGCCGCCTCACCAGGGTGGGTGGTGGGTGTTTCACGTGGAACCGGCGCTGATCGGTCTCCGCGTCGATGGGCCACGGTCTGGTTGCATGCCGCACGACGACGGGCTTCGGTTGCACCGACCCTGGGCCAGTCGTCACAAGTTGCCCGTTCCGTCACGCATCTCGGTGCCGCGGGTGTCAGCGGTGGTGTCTGACCCTGCCTGCGCCATCGCGTGAAGGGAGTCGCGTCGATCACTTCGGGCTCGGATTCCGCCCATCGTCGCCACCGGAGTGTTTCACGTGGAACAGTCTGTGACTGCGGTTGCGACGCGTGAACTTCACCTGCGCTCGACTCGAGACGTGCGTGGCTCCTCCACTGAATCGAGCCGCGCAGGCCTCGACGTAGGTGTCAGGCCGGCCTCGGGCTGCAGCCCGTCGCTGCTGGCCCTTCTGACCCAAGGCTGGGACGTACAGGGGTTCCGGCCGACTCGGCCGACTCGGCCGGTGCGACGGGCGAAGGCCGGGCCGTCCGGCGCTGCGATGAGGGGCATCACGGCACGGACGAGTGTCGGTGGAGGCTCCGGCGCCGTGGAGTCTGTGTCGGCCCACTTGCGACCGCTACGTGGATGACAACTCGCCAGAGGGTAGGACAGCAGTCGCCCCCTACGCCGTGACCGCCATGAGGCCCTCAGGAGGTCGCCAGCCGGAGGCGCGGCAGGAGGATCCGGCAGGCCGTCGGCCCACCGGCCCCGCTGGCGTCTGTGGACGGGGGGCCTGTCGCGTCGGGATGCGGTGGCAAGATGTGGTGTCCGTCAGAACGGGAGAGCGTGTGGATCAGCAGGAGACCGGCGACGTTTCACGTGAAACGCACGACCGAGCGGATGACGCGCGTCGCGCAGCGATCATCGACAGCCTTCCCAGTGCCGACGAGTCGACCCCGCTGGCCTCCCAGCTCGCGGCGGACGCGCGGCGGCGCATCGAGCTGTCCGGGCGCCACTTCGCCCGTCCCACGCATACCCGCGTCATCACCGTCGCCAACCAGAAGGGCGGCGTCGGCAAGACGACGACAGCGGTCAATCTCGCGGCCGCCCTGGCGCAGGCCGGCCTCACCGTGCTCGTCATCGACAACGACCCGCAGGGCAATGCCTCGACGGCCCTCGGTGTCGACCACCACGGCGGTACCCCGTCGGTCTATGAGGTGCTCGTCGAGGACGAGACGCTCGCCGCCGTGGTGCAGCAGTCGGGGTCCATCCCGCGCCTGTGGTGCGCACCGGCAACGATCGACCTGTCCGGTGCGGAGATCGAGCTGGTCTCGCTCGTCGCCCGCGAGAATCGGCTACGCACCGCCGTCGATGCCTATCTCGAGCATCGACGAGCGCACGGACTCGATCGCCTGGACTACGTCCTGATCGACTGCCCGCCGAGCCTTGGCCTGCTCACCGTCAACGCCTTCGTCGCCGCCCGCGAGGTGCTCATCCCCATCCAGTGCGAGTACTACGCCCTGGAGGGGCTGAGCCAGCTGCTCAAGAACGTCGAGCTCATCCGCAACCACCTCAACCCGACGCTGCATGTCTCGACGATCCTGCTGACGATGTACGACGTCCGGACCAACCTGGCCCACCAGGTGGCCGACGAGGTGCGCCAGCACTTTCCCGCCCAGACGCTCCGGACGACCGTTCCTCGGTCAGTCCGGATCTCCGAGGCGCCCAGCTATGGGCAGACCGTGATGACCTATGACCCGGGCTCCAGTGGTGCACTGGCCTACCTCGCGGCTGCCCGCGAGCTGGCCGACCGCGGTGTGCTCGCCCGCCCGACCTCTGAGGAGAGCTGATGGCCGAGAAGCGACGGGGACTGGGCAGAGGGCTCGGGGCGCTCATACCCAGCACCCCGACCGGAGACAGCCGCCCTGTCGACGTGTTCTTCCCGGGGGCGTCGATGCCGGTCACGACGGACCCGCGCGGCGAGCTCGACGACCCCGCAGCAGGCGAGGCCGACGACGTGGACCGTGCTGTTCCACGTGAAACCGCCTCGGCCGGCACGAACCCCACCGGGTTGCTCCCGGTTCCCGGGGTGCACTTCGCGGAGCTGCCATTGGGCTCCATCGTGCCCAACCCCCGGCAGCCCCGGTCTGTCTTCGACGAGGACGCCCTCGCCGAGCTGGTCGGATCCATCCGGGAGATCGGCGTGCTCCAGCCGATCGTCGTGCGGCCGGCCGGGCCCGTCGACGGCGAGCCCACCTACGAGCTGATCATGGGCGAACGTCGGTGGCGCGCCTCCCAGCAGGCCGGGCTGGAACGTATCCCGGCGATCGTCCGTGAGACCGACGATGCGGACCTGCTCCGTGACGCGCTGCTGGAGAACCTTCACCGCAGCGAGCTCAACGCTCTTGAGGAAGCGGCTGCCTACCAGCAGTTGCTGGACGACTTCGGTTGCACGCACGAGGAGCTCGCCCGCAGGATCCATCGATCACGCCCGCAGATCACCAACACGCTGCGCCTTCTCAAGCTCCCCCCGCTGGTGCAGCGCAGAGTGGCCGCCGGAGTCCTGTCGGCGGGGCACGCGCGCGCCCTCCTCGGGCTGCCCGATTCGGCGGCGATGGAGCGGCTCGCCCAACGGATCGTCGCCGAGGGTCTGTCGGTGCGCACCACCGAGGAGGTGGTGTCCCTCGGAGGTGACGGAGCGGGGCCGGGGGCAGCCCGCAGGCCGCGACCCGGGGACCGTGTGCGCGCGCTCGACGACCTCGCCGCCCGACTCGGGGATCGCTTCGAGACCCGCGTGACGATCGCGCTCGGCAAGTCCAAGGGCAAGCTCACCGTGGAGTTCGCCTCGGTCCAGGACCTCAACCGGATCCTCGCCACCCTCGCTCCCGAGGATCCCGGCGTGCTGCGCTGAGCTGAGCGCCGACCGACCTACGCGATCTGCCAGACGCGACCTGCCAGCCCGGCCGGACGCGCGCGACCTTCCCGACGGCGGCGCCGGTCAGGCCGTCGCGCCAGGCCGCGGGCCAACAAGACTGCGGGGCCGGGCGGGACCTTGGGACCTGCCCGTCTGCACGACCGGTCAGGGGGTGTCGGGTGCCGCCGTGGCCACGTCGTCGGACACGCGGTGCCCACCGGTGCCGAAGATCTGCACCAGCTCGGCTTCCTCGGTGACCACCCCGGCCAGTCGGCGAACGCCCTCGCGGATGCGGTCCGGCGTCGGGTAGCAGAACGACAGGCGCATATGATCGGCGCCCTGGCCGTCGGCGTAGAAGGCCGTGCCCGACACATAGGCGACCAGGGCGGTGATCGCCCTGGGGAGCATCGCCTGGGCGTCGATCCCGTCGGGCAGCTTGACCCAGGTGTAGAACCCACCGGCGGGGACGGTCCACGAGGCCTCGGGAAGGTGCTCGGCCAGGGCGCCGATCATCGCGTCTCGCCGCTCGCGGTACAGCTCACGGTAGGCCTTGATCTGGCCCTGCCAGTCGTGGTTGGCCAGGTAGGTCGAGATGGCCAGCTGAGACGCGTTCGAGGGGCACAGGATCGCCGACTCGCTGGCCAGGACCAGCTTCTCGCGGATGGAGTGCGGAGCCACTGCCCAACCGACGCGGTAGCCCGGAGCGAACGTCTTGGAGAAGGACCCGAGGTAGATGACCCCGTCCTCGTCCATCGACCGCATCGCCGGGAGCGGGTCGCCGTCGAAGCCGAGCAGCCCGTACGGGTTGTCCTCCAGGACGAGCACGCCGTAGCGCCGGGCGATCTCGAGCACCCGGGGCCGGCGCTCGAGGGAGAGCGTCACGCCGGCCGGGTTGTGGAAGTTGGGCACGGTGTAGAGAAGCTTGACGCGCCGCCCGTGCGCGGCAAGGTCGGCGAGGGTCGTCTCGAGGGCCTCAGGGATGAGCCCGTTGTCGTCGAGCGGGACGTGCACGACCTCCGCCTGGTAGCTGCGGAACACTCCGAGCGCACCGACGTAGCTCGGCGCCTCGGCGACGATGACGTCGCCCGGGTTGACGAACAGCCGAGTGACAAGGTCGAGGGCTTGTTGTGAGCCCGTGGTGACGACGACGTCGTCGGGATGGGCGTGGATCGACTCGAGCTTCATGATCTCGACGATCTGTTCGCGCAGCGTCTGGTCGCCCTGTCCCGAGCCGTACTGCAGCGCCGTCATGCCCCTGGTCATCACCAGGTCGTGGGCCGACTGCGCCAGTGCCTCGAGCGGGAGGCCGCCGAGGTAGGGCATGCCTCCGGCGAGCGAGACGACCTCGGGGCGGTTGGCTACGGCGAAGAGCGCGCGGATCTCCGAGGCGCGCATGCCGTGGGTGCGCTCGGCGTAGGAGTCGATCCACGGGTCGAGACGGTTCCCAGTGACGAGTTGGACAGGGCGGGCGGCACTGCCGGGGGCAGGTGTCACCCGCCCGATCGGCTCGCCGTACTCGGGAGTCATGCCATGAGTCTGCCACGCAGCCGCCCCAGCCCACGTGCGACGACCGCCCGCCGCGCGGCGACCCCGGTCCCTGGTGCAGGGTCCGGGGCCGTAGCCGGGCGCTCAGGCGATCAGGACAGGAGGGCGTCGATCTCGGTCACGAGGGCGGGCTTAGGACGAGCACCGACGATCTGCTTGACCAGCTCACCCCCGACGTAGATGTTGATCGTCGGGATCGAGGTGATCCCATAGGCCGCGGTGACCTGCGGGTTCTCGTCCGTGTTGAGCTTGGCGATGCTCAGGCGGCCCGCGTAGGTGCCCGACAGCTCCTCGAGGATGGGGGCGACGGCGCGGCACGGGCCGCACCACGGCGCCCAGAAGTCGACGAGCACGGGAACCGGCGAGTCCAGGACTGCGGCCTTGAACGTCGCGTCGGTGACGGGGATGGTGCTCACAGGGTCTCCTTCAGTGTCTCGGCAAGGCTAGCCGCCCCCACCGACACCCGGGTGTCGGGGAGGGCGGCTAGGTGGTGCTGGGCGTCGAGCGCGGCGGCGCAGCCGGTGCCGGCCGTGGTGCTCGCCTGACGGTAGGTGTGGTCCACCAGGTCCCCGCACGCGAAGACGCCGTCGAGGTTCGTCCCCGTGCCACGAGCGCCCTCGGCGCCCACGAGCACGTAGCCCTCGTCGTCGAGGTCGATCTGACCGACGAGCAGCTCGTTGCGCGGCACATGGCCGATCGCCACGAAGACGCCCGTGGCGGGCAGGTCTCGCTCGTCGCCGCTGACGGTGTCACGCAGGCGGACGCCGGTGACCCTGTCGGTCCCGTGGATCGCCACGACCTGCGAGTTCCAGGCGAACCGGATCTTGGGGTCCGCGGCGGCCCGGTCGGCCATGATCTTCGACGCCCGCAGCTCGTCGCGGCGGTGCACGAGGGTGACCGACGCGGCGAAGCGGGTGAGGAACGTCGCCTCCTCGACGGCGGAGTCACCCCCGCCGACGACGACGACGTCCTGGCCACGGAAGAAGAAGCCGTCGCAGGTGGCGCACCAGGAGACCCCGTGCCCGGACATCGACTTCTCCTCCGGCAGACCCAGCTGGCGGTAGGCCGAGCCGGTCGCCAGGATGACAGCGCGCGCGGTGTAGGTCTGCCCGTTGCCCGTGACGACTGTCTTGATCGGGCCGTCCAGGGAGGCCTGCACGACGTCGTCGAACACGATCTCGGCACCGAATCGCTCGGACTGCTTGCGCATGTTCTCCATGAGGTCCGGGCCCATGATCCCGTCGACGAACCCCGGGAAGTTCTCCACCTCGGTGGTGTTCATCAGGGCGCCGCCGGCCGTCACGGCTCCGGCCACGACGACAGGGGCCAGGCCTGCACGAGCGGCGTAGACGGCTGCGGTGTAGCCCGCAGGTCCTGACCCGATGATGAGCAGGTCGCGCACGTTCTGGGTCACTGACGGTCCTTCGGTCGGGGCGGGGTCCATGGACGGGAACCGATCCTAGGCCGGATCTGTTCCACGACGGACGGCTCAGGACAGCCGGACCTCCGCGAGCTCGACCCGGTTGGAGCCGTCCGGCGTCTGGGGCAGCGCGGTGAACCACAGGACGATGCTCGAGGTGGTCGTCGGTGCGCTGAGGGTGAGCACCGTCTCGGGGCTCAGCGGGCCGGATGCGAGGACCTCGCCCTCGGTGGGTGTGGCCGGATCGGTGGACCGGACCTCGACAGTCCCGCCGCTGCCGTTGACCAGCAGGGTGATGGTGGTGACGGTCGCGGGCTCGGCGAGCGTCACTGCGAAGCCGATGCCGGGCTTCATCCCGTAGGTCGCCGAGGCGTAGGTGCGCGAGAACCAGAACGTCGCCGGGTCCCCGTCGATCGCCGCCGGGACGGCCTCGGGGTGCTCGTTCTGGTCGCCGCCCGGCGGTGGGTCGATCATCTGGGCCCCGGCGATGACGGCCACCGGCCCCGCAACCTCCTCGTCGGGCGGCGCGGCCGCACCCTCGTCCCCACCCTCGGCATCGTTGTCCGGAGCGGTGGGCTCACCGGTGTCCGTCACGTCCCCGAAGCCGTCGGTACCCCCGATCGGCGGAGCGGGCGCCGTCAGCGACTGCCAGGCCAGCACGAGGCCCACGACGACGGCGATCGCCACCAGCGCCAGGACGACCGGCGTCGGATCGAACCGCTTCCTGGTCAGCACCTCGGCGGACCGCCCGATGATGCTGTCGAAGTCACGGTGGTCGTCGGCGGGGTGGCCGCGCCCGGAATCCCGAGGGTGGCCGCCGGGGACCGTGGTCGCGCTGGGGCGGGCCGCGGGCTGGCGCGGCGGCTGGACGACCGGAGGGCGGGGAGAGGTAACCCCCCGGGGCGCCGCCGGGGGGGTGACCTGCGCCGGGTCCGGCGGTGGCGTCGTCGTCGAGGTGGTGCCAGGCAGCGCGGCGACGGCGCCCAGCGAGGCCGCTGCGGGGCTCCGCGGGTCGGGCCGTCGGGTGGCGGGGGGGATCGCCGGCGGTGGCGTGCCGGGTCGGGCGGCCGGACCTGGCGTGCGAGCCATCGACGAGGCGACGGGGGTTCGACGGACCGCCGACGACTCGTCGACCTCCGCGTCGTCCTCATCGAGCGAAAGTGCCGTGCCGCCGTCAGGCACGACGGTGGCGCCGTCAGGCACGACGACGGGTGGGGGTTCGACGTCGTGCTCGACGTCAGCGCCGGGTGGGGCGTCGGCGACGGGCTCGGCATCGACGACGGTGGGGGCCCGCTCGCTGGGGGTCGGGGGTGTGAGGGGCGCGATGGTGCGCGCAGCGACCGTCGCCGCGGCGCGGGCGTCGGCGTCGGCGAACACGTCGGCGCCGGACAGCGCACCCCACGGCTCGAGCTCGCGGACGAGCTCGGCGGGACTGTGCGGCCCGTCGTCGTGCGGGCCGAGGGTCACGGCGCACAGCGTGTCCAGGTCGTTGGGCACGCCCTCGACGAGGTCGCCGGGCGCCGGAGGCTCGCCGGTGACCACCGGGGCGCTGGACCCGGTGGTCGTGACCCCTGCGGGTGCGGGCCAACGGCCGGTGAGCAGCAGGTAGAGCAGGGCGACGAGCCCGACCGTGTCGGCCCGGGTGGTCGAGCGGGCGTCGCCGAGGCCGTGGCCGGCGAGCTCGCCGTCCAGGGCGAGCCCGGAGACGAGCACCGCGCCCTGCGGCGTCAGGTGCACGGCGGACGGGCGCAGCGCCAGATGGTGCACGCCGCGCCGTCGGGCGACCTCGAGGGCGACCGCGGCCTCGCCGATGATCGCGCGCGCCTGGCCGGCCGGCAGCGGTCCACCGGCGGTGAGCTCGGCGAGGTCCCGGCCGGGAACCCGCTCGGTGACGACGTAGGGCACTCCGCCGTGGTCGCCGACATCCAGGACGCGCAGCAGCCGGGGGTCGGAGACCAGGGCAGCGCGCCGCGCCGCGTCCTGGGCCTGGCGCAGTCGCCCGGCGCGCAGCACGAGGGCCCGCACTGGCCGGTCGAGGATCTGGTCGCGGGCGTGCCAGCACTCCACACCGGGCAGATCCGTACCGACGGGCTCGTCGAGGCGGTACCGGCCGGCGAGCAGGTTGCCGCGGCCAACGATCTCGACCACCACGTCACCTCCGTGCCCGCTGCGCCCCTGATCGGCCCGGCTCCGGCTCCCCATGGTACGGCTCAGCGCCGCCTCAGGCGTCGGGTGAGGGGCTCGACGAGGGTTGTCAGCTCCTCGACGCGCAGCAGCCGCAGCAGTGCGACGTACACCCCGATCATGACCAGCCCGACGAGGGCGCAGGTCAGCACCGCGTCGGTCCACCCCAGACGCGAGGGGTCCCCGAACAGCCTGCTGAGCGGCCAGCCGACCACCACCGCGCCCAGCGCCGCCACCCCTGCTCTGACGTGGGTCTGGATCGTCCGGGCACCGCTGCCGCCGAGCCGACGTCGTACCTGGACGCCTCCCCACGCGGCGCCGACGAGGTACGACGCAGCGATCGATCCGGCTGCCGTGGCGGTCCACCAGCCGACGGGCAGCAGGACGGCGCCGAGCAGCGATCCCGTCGCGACCACGCCCGCCATCGTCACCTGGATCCAGAACAGCCCCTTGGCGTCCTCGTAGGCGTAGAACACCCGCTGCCACAGCGACCACGCCCCGAGCCCGACCAGCCCGGCGGAGAGCGCGACGATCACCGGCGCCAGCGAGCCGGCCTCCTCGGGCAGGGCGCTCGGCAGCACCACCCGCACGATCGGCACGGCCAGCACCGCCAGCACGGCCGTCGCGAAGAGCGTGAAGACGCCGATCGTGCGCAGACCGTAGGACGCGTCGGCCCGCAGTCGCGCGGTCTGCTGCGTCGCGACGTGCGTCGACAGCCTGGTGAACAGGGCTGTGAGCAGCGAGACCGTGACCAGCGAGTGCGGCAGCATGAAGATGAGGAAGGCCTGGCTGTAGGCGTTGTTGCCCGCAACGCCCAGCGAGTCGCTGGACTGCGCGGCAGCCGTGGTCACGCGCGTGACCACGATGACGCCGAGCTGACCGATGGCGAGCGCGCCGAAGGTCCACCCCGCGACCCGGCCGGCCGTGCCCAGCCCCGCCCCGCGCCACCCGGCCCGGGGCCGGTAGCGGAACCCGCTGCGGTACAGCGGGATGATCAGCACCAGCGCCTGGGCGATGATCCCCAGGGTCGCACCGCCGGCCAGCAGCGCGATCGCCCGGCCGTCCCAGGCGTCCAGGGCGTTCAGCGGCCCGCCGACGACGAACCGGCCGAAGACGGCGATGAAGATGGTGAACCCGACGATCGACACGATGTTGTTGAGGACCGGCGCCCACATGTACGGGCCGAAGCTGCCGCGCGCGTTGAGCACCTGGCCGAGCAGCGTGTACAGGCCGTAGAAGAACACCTGCGGGATGCACCAGAACGCGAACAGCGTCGCGAGCTCGACGAACTGCGGGTCCTTGCCGGAGGAGACGATCCGCACGATGAGCGGGGCGGCCGCCGTGAGCACGACGGTGATCCCCGCGAGCAGCACGAGCGCGAGCGTCAGCAGCCGGTCGACGAACTCCTGTCCCTTGGCCGTCCGGTAGGCACGCACCACCTGCGGCAGGAGCACCGCGTTGAGGACGCCGCCGGCGACCAGCATGTAGAGCATGTTCGGCAGCACGTTGGCCACGTTGAACGCGTCGGCCGCCGCCGCGTTGACACCGACGGCGAGCGCGAGGACGAAGTTGCGCACCACACCGAGCACGCGCGAGACGGCCGTGCCGCCGGCCATGAGGGCCGTGCTGCGGGCGAGCCCCCCGCCGGAAGGGCGCTCAGGGCCGTCAGCCGTCGTCTCGCTCACGGCGCCGACTCCCGCTCGGCGACCGCCTGCTCCGCCACCGCCTGCTCGGCCACCGCCTGCTCGGGCGACAGGTCGTCCGGTCCCAGGTCGGCCTGCGGGGTGCCGCGTCGCCCACGCCCGCGCCGGATCGTCCGGAACAGCCCGATGACCACGCCGATCGCGAGGAGGGCACCGACGACGCCGGTGCCGATGCTCTCCCAGTCGGCCCGCACCCTGACCACGAACTCGGCACTGCCGTCGATGAGCACGCCGGTCGCGGTGCGCAGCTCGACGGCCACCGTGACGTCGGCGCTCTGGATGGCGTGGACCGGGAGCTGGGCGGTGACCTCGCCGCCCGCCGGCACGGTGATCGTCACCGGCTCGTCGGCGACCAACTGGGGGCTGCCCGGCCGCAGCCGGACCTGGACGACGACGTCCTGGCCGAGTGCGTTGACCACCCGGACCGGGAGCGACCCGGAGGTCGCAACGAAGGTGACGTCGCTGCCGCGCTGCACCGAGACCATCGAGCGCAGCGCTTCGGTGGCCGCCACGGAGGCCGCGATGACGGCATCGCGCCCGGCGGTGTCGGCGCGCCAGGCCAGGGCGGTCGGGGCGAGCAGCTCCGCGGCCGGGTCCCCGACGAGCGCGTCGGGATCGGTGGCCATCTCGGCGATCTCGGTGCGCTGGCGCAAGGCGGTCGCAACCGCTTCGAGCTGGTTGGCCGAGACCTCGGTCGGGTCGGACCGACGGTCCGGCAGCGTGCCGCGGTCGACGCCGGTGTCCGCCTCGCCGACGAGCCTGGAGATCGGTGCCGTGGACACCCACGGCACGGCCGACAGGGCGGCCAGCTGGGCCGCCGTTACCTCGGGGTCGGGCGTCCAGTCCCTCGGCACAGTGAGGAGCAGGTGGCGGCCGTCGCTGGGTCGCTCACGGGTGATGACGGCGATCTCGGCCAGCAGGTCGGCCGCTGCGACGGCACCGGTGAGCTGCGGGTCGTCCGGCGCGGCCTCGGCCGACCCGTCCGCGCCCGTGGCCCTGACCCGGCCCGACGTCAGGGCCGTGGACAGCCGCTCGTCGGCCACCACCACCGGGACCTCACCGGCTGCGGTGCGCACGACCGTACGACCGGACGGGGTGTAGGTGAGGATCGTCGGCGGGGTGAGCGCACCGGGGCCCGCGACGAGGACCGCGCCCTGCCGGCCGGCCACCGCGGCTGTGACCAGGTCCGGGACGGTGTCGCCCGGCCACAGCAGGCGCGTCTCGGCACGCAGGCCGACGGCGTCAGCTGCCTGGGCGGACCGGGCAGCGGCGGTCGCCAGCAGCTCGCCGGAGCTTGCGTGGGCGAGGGCCGTGACGTCCGCGTCCCCGTAGGGCAACAGCTGGACGTCGGCCGGGGCGCCGGCGAGCAGGTCGGCCTGCCACCGGGTCAGCCCGTCGACCGCGCTCCCGACGTCGTCGGCCCGCGGCGCCTCGCCCGTGCCGAGGAGGGAGGGATCGACTGCCCAGGTCACGGCGGTGCCTGCGGTCGCGCGCAGCACCCGGCCCAGGCGCCCGTCGTTCGTCGTCAGCGCCGCCAGCTCGGCTTCTGCCGAGGGTCCGGGCGGCGGACCGGTGATCGGCACGAGCACGGTGACCGTCGTGGGCACGACCTCCTGAGGCGGCAGCCAGACGGTAAAGGTGCGGACGAGGCCGCGGCGCACCCGCGCCCGGTCGGCGGCGTCGACCACCTCCACTGCCAGCGCCCTGGCACCCCAGGAGGTCGCCGTCGGGCGCAACCCGGTGGCGGAGGCCGGGACGACGGCCGTCGCCTGCGCGACGGCGCCGGCCGGCAACGGGCCCGGGAGGTCGAGCTCCAGGACGCTGATGCCCGCGTCGGCGGAGTCCGGGGCGGTGCGCCACCGGTCCAACGAGGTGCGGCTGATGAACGTGGACCGCGCCAGCCGCACGATGACCCGCGGCTGCTCCAGGGTCGTGGTGCCGACGTTGGTCAGGCGCAGCCCGACCGTGAGGTCCTGGCCCGGGGCGAGCGCCTGGGGGGTCAGCTGTTCGACCTCGATCCGTACCGGCAGGGCCGTCGGGCCCGTCGCCGCCGGCGCGGGGGCGCCGCTCGCACCGGCCGGCCCGCTCGGCAGCAGCGCCCAGCCGAGGGCGAGGGCGGCGGCGAGCACGGCCCGACCCGTCACTCCCTGCAGGGGCGTGAGCCCTGCTCGCCGCCCCCGCGCGGCAGACACGTCGGTGCGCGCCCGTTGGACGCCCCCGGGGTGCCGGCTCATGCTCCGCCGGCGAGCACCGCGCAGGCGGCTGCGGCGAGCCGGCGCTCGTTGGGGTAGGCCAGTCGCTCGTGCAGGTCGGTCACGGCCACCCACGCCACGTCCTCGGCCTCACCGTCGGGGTCCCCCGCGACGCTCAGCTCTCCGCCGACGGCCTGGAGGAGGAAGTGGTGGACCACCTTGTGCACGCGCCGGTCGTCGCCGGTGAACCAGTAGTCGATGGTGCCCAGCCGGCGCAGCACGAGCCCGCGGATGCCGGTCTCCTCGGCGATCTCGCGGACGGCCGCCTCCTCGGGGGTCTCCACGCCCTCGAGGTGCCCTTTGGGCAGACACCATTCCAGGCGCCCGGCCCGGTTGCGTCGGGCGATGACCGCCGCGCACGGCGGTCCGTCGCCCTGCCCGACGACGAGCCCGCCCGCAGAGGTCTCTTCGACGACCGGCAGGCTGTGCACGGGCGCCCGGCGTACCTGAGGGTCGATCCGCAGCGGGTGTCCGCCCGGCGGCGAGGGCACCGGGCCCGGACCGGGGTGGGGAACGGCGCTGGGCATGGCGACACTGTAACGACCGCCGCTGGGCGACCGGCGCTGGGCGACCGGCACGCCCCGGTCCGGTGGGCCGCGCGGACCCTGGCACGGCCCACGTCTGGCACCCTGGTGTCCCGTGTCCACCAGCGCGCCTTGCGACCCGCAGCCCGCCGCCGCCCTGGCGGCGCTGCAGCGCCGCGCGCTGAGCGTGCTGGCCGGACTGGCGCCGGAGGCTCTCGAGCTCGGCTCCGCCTTCGCCGCGGCCGGCCACGAGCTCGCCCTGGTGGGCGGACCGGTGCGCGACGCCTTCCTCGGCCGGACCAGCCAGGACCTCGACTTCGCCACCTCGGCCACCCCCGAGCAGACCGAGGTGATCCTGGCGCGCTGGGGCGACGCGCACTGGGACATCGGTCGCGAGTTCGGCACGATCGGCGCGCGCCGGTTCGCCCGCTCCGGCGCGCCCGACGTCGTCGTCGAGGTGACGACCTACCGGACCGACGAGTACGAGACCGGGTCGCGCAAGCCGACCGTCGCCTTCGGTGACACGCTGGACGGGGACCTGTCCCGGCGCGACTTCACCGTCAACGCCATGGCCGTGCGCCTGCCGAGCCTGACCTTCGTCGACCCGTTCGGCGGACTGGCGGACCTGGCCGCAGGGGTGCTGCGCACGCCGGTGAGCGCCGACCAGTCCTTCGACGACGACCCGTTGCGGATGATGCGCGCCGCCCGGTTCGCCGCCCAGCTGGGCCTGCGGCTCGACGAGGACGTGCGGACGGCGATCGAGGCGATGGCCGAGCGGATCGAGATCGTCTCGGCCGAACGCGTGCGCGACGAGCTGACCAAGCTGCTGCTCGCCGCCGACCCACGTCCGGGCCTGGAGGTGCTGGTCGACACCGGCCTGGCCGACCAGGTGCTGCCGGAGCTGCCGGCGCTGCGCCTGGAGATCGATGAGCACCACCGGCACAAGGACGTCTACCAGCACTCCTTGACCGTGCTGGCGCAGGCGATCGACCTGGAGACCGGTACCCACGAGGACCCCACGGGTCCGGTCCCCGGGCCCGACCTCGTGCTGCGGCTGGCCGCGCTGCTGCACGACGTCGGCAAGCCGGCCACCCGCCGGTTCGAGGCCGGCGGCACCGTGAGTTTTCACCACCACGAGCTGGTCGGCGCCAAGCTCGTCAAGAAGCGGTTGACAGCCCTGCGGTTCGACAAGGAGACCGTCCGGGCCGTCGCCCGGCTCACGGAGCTGCACCTGCGGTTCCACGGCTACGGCGATCAGGTGTGGACCGACTCGGCCGTGCGCCGCTACGTCACCGACGCCGGACCGCTGCTCGAGCGGCTGCACCGCCTCACCCGCTCGGACTCCACGACGCGCAACCGCCGCAAGGCCGACCACCTGTCGTTCGCCTACGACGACCTCGAGCGTCGGATCGCCGAGCTGCGCGAGCACGAGGAGCTGGCCGCGATCCGGCCGGACCTCGACGGGCAGCAGATCATGGCCATCCTCGGGATCGGCCCGGGGCCCCGGGTGGGTGCGGCCTACCGCCACCTGCTCGAGCTGCGGATGGAGCACGGCCCGCAGGACCGGGCCGTCGTCGCCCAGGCACTGCGCGACTGGGCGACGGTCAACCCACCGTCGGGGACGTGAGGTCCACCGAGCCGACCGGCTCGACCGGCTCGACCGGCACCAGCCGGTAGGCCACCGCACCCAGGGCGTACGCGACGGCGATCGCCAGGACGACCGGCCGCGACCAGCCCTCGTCGGGCAGCACCGTTGCCGCGATGGCGGCGGCCCCGACGAACGCGGCGTTGTAGAGCACGTCGTAGAGCGCGAAGGCACGGCCGCGGTAGGCGTCGACCGTGTCCCGCTGGACGATCGTGTCGACGGCGATCTTGGCCCCCTGCACGCTCAGGCCGAGCAGTGCCGCCGCCGCTGCCACGACCGCGAACGACGGCGTGGTGGCGAGAACCAGCTGGCTCAGCGCGCCCAGACCGAGGCAGACGACGATCCACCGGGCGGGGCTCACCCGCTCGTGCGCCAGCGGGGTGAGCACGACAGCCAGGCCGTTCCCGGCGAACGAGATGGTGGTGAGCAGCCCGAACATCGCGAGCCCCGCGGCGGCGTCGGCCGGGTCGGCGAGCAGGTTGCGGGAGACGAGGATGAGCGCGATGAAGTTGGCGCCGTAGAGCAGGCGGTGCAGTGCCATGACGCCGAGGGCCGCTGCGGGCGTGCGCCGGGCGAGGAGGTAGTTGGCCCCGACGGCGAGCTCTTGCACCGTCTCGCCCAGCGCCGAGCGCAGCTGAGCGGCCGGCACCTCAGCCGGCAAGGTGGCCGGCGCAACGCCCGGCGCGGCGGCGGATACCTGCGGCCCCAGCTGGTCACGCCCCAGCCTCAGGGCGAGCGCCGACGCCGCGCCGAACAGCAGGGCCGCGCCGAACAGGACGACGCCGTCGTGCGCCGCACCGTCCGGGGCCACCTGGCCGATGACGAAGCCGAGCCCGGCTCCGACCACGGCGGCCACGGCGCCCAGGGTGGGCGTGATCGAGTTGGCGATGAGCAGCTGGTCGCGCGGGACGACCCGTGGCAGGCCGGCGGACAGCGCCGAGAGCAGGAACCGGTTGACGCCCAGGGTGACCAGGGCCAGCACGTAGACCGCCGGTCCGACACCCACGGTGACCATGAGCACCGCGAGCACCAGGGCGAGCACGACGCGGACGGCGTTGCCGAGCAGCAGCACCTGCCGCCGCCGCCACCGGTCCAGCAGGGGACCCGCGAAGGGCCCGACCACGGTGAACGGGAGCAACAGCACGGCGAACGCCGCGGCGACGTCGCCCGCGGTGGCCATCCGCTCGGGGGAGAAGAAGAACAGGGTGGCCAGGCCGGCCTGGAACATCCCGTCACCGGCCTGGGACACCAGGCGCACCGCGAACAGCTTGCGGAAGGCGCGGTGGACGGCCACCACCCGCAGGTCTGCCAGCACGCTCACCGCTGCAGGCTAGTCGCTGGCGAGGGGCTGTCCGGCCGCGCACCACCACCAGGAAGTGCGGAAGGTCCGGCACGCAGTCCGTGCCGGACCTTCCACGATGATGCTCGGCCGAGGCGTGCGCCGCGGCCGTCGATCAGGTCAGCGCTCGACCTCGCCGGCGATGAAGGCCTCGAGCTGTGCGCGGCCCTTCGTGTCCTCCATCTGGATCGGCGGCGACTTCATGAAGTACGTCGCGGCGGACAGGATCGGGCCACCGATGCCACGGTCCTTGGCGATCTTCACGGCGCGCAGGGCGTCGATGATGATGCCGGCCGAGTTCGGCGAGTCCCAGACCTCGAGCTTGTACTCCAGGTTCAGGGGCACCTCGCCGAACGCGCGGCCCTCGAGGCGGACGTAGGCCCACTTGCGGTCGTCGAGCCACTGGATGTAGTCCGACGGGCCGATGTGCACGTTCCGCGCGCTGAGCTCGTGGTCCATGTTGGACGTGACGGACTGCGTCTTGGAGATCTTCTTGGACTGCAGGCGGTCGCGCTCCAGCATGTTCTTGAAGTCCATGTTGCCGCCGACGTTGAGCTGGTAGGTCCGGTCGAGGATGACGCCGCGGTCCTCGAAGAGCCGGGCCAGGACGCGGTGCGTGATGGTCGCGCCCACCTGGGACTTGATGTCGTCGCCGACGATCGGCACGCCGGCGTCCTCGAACTTCTTGGCCCAGACCGGGTCGGAGGCGATGAAGACGGGCAGCGCGTTGACGAACGCGACCTTGGCGTCGATGGCGCACTGCGCGTAGAACTTCGCGGCGTCCTCCGAACCCACCGGCAGGTAGCAGATGAGGACGTCGGCCTTGGTGTCGAGCAGGGTCTTGACGATGTCGACCGGCTCGGCCTCCGACTCCTCGATCGTCTCGCGGTAGTACTTGCCCAGGCCGTCGTAGGTGTGGCCACGCTGCACGGTCACGCCCAGCGGCGGGACGTCGGCGATCTTGATCGTGTTGTTCTCGCTCGCCGAGATCGCCTCGGACAGGTCGAAGCCGACCTTCTTGGCGTCGACGTCGAACGCGGCGACGAACTCGATGTCGGAGACGTGGTACGGGCCGAACTGCACGTGCATGAGTCCTGGCACCGTGCTCTGCGGGTCGGCGTCGGCGTAGAAGTGGACGCCCTGGACCAGCGACGCGGCACAGTTGCCGACGCCCACGATGGCGACGCGGATCGAACTCATCGTCGTTCCTCGATCTCTACTCAGTGCCGCGACGGTCGTCGTCGGCGGATTCGTGGTCGGCCGGTCGGCCACCCCGGGATGGTGCGACGCGACCCAGGCCGCGTTCGTTGTCGATCAGTCCGTCCAGCCAGCGCACCTCGCGCTCGACCTGCTCCAGACCGTGCCGCTGCAGCTCGAGGGTGTAGCCGTCCACCCGTTCGCGGGTCCGGGCCGCCGACAGGCGTACCTGCTCGAGCCGCTCGGTCAGCCGGGTGCGACGCCCCTCGAGGATCCGTAGCCGGGTCTCGGCGTCCGTCTGCCCGAAGAACGCGAACCGGACGTCGAAGTGCTCGTCCTCCCACGTCGTCGGACCGGAGCTGGCAAGCACCTGCGCGAGGTGTTCCTTGCCGTCCGCCGTGAGCTCGTAGACGATCCGCGCCCGCTTGCCCGACAGTGCGTGCGGCGGGGGGGTGAGCGCGTTGCTTGTCCCCGCGATGAGCCCGGACGACGCCAGGCCCTTGAGCGCGGGGTAGAGCGAGCCGTAGGACAGGGCTCGGAAGGAGCCGAGGAGGAGGTTGAGCCGCTTCCGCAGCTCGTACCCGTGCATGGGGGCCTCGTGCAGCAGCCCGAGGATGGCGATCTCCAGGACGTCGGACCGACTGCGCACGACGCCCTGCCCTTCTGCTACCCGCTGGAGCATCACATCCGACCGAACGGATAGATGTATCGGACTGATACATCGGAACAGTACGACGGCGGGCGTTCGCTGGCAAGACGGCTGGCGTGCGGGGTGTCCCCGGGACGCCTCGGCGGCCCCGCGACCTGCCCGGTCCCCTGGCGGGTTCGGCACATCGTCTCCACACGTCGTGCCCATACTGGTGACCCGGGGTCCGTCCTGCGTGCCCCGAGCCGCAGGCGTGCGGATGGGTGCCGGCACGGCACCCATCGCCGCGACGACGACCCGGAAGGCATCTGCGCGTGGCCACACCTCCCTCGACCCCCGGCACCGGACCCACCGGCGGGCCGGTCGGTCCGCAGCGACGCAGCGTCCTGGGCGCCGCCGGTCAGCGGCCGCCGACGTCGGTCGGCGGGACCGCCCGCCCCGCAGCAGGCGGTTCGGCGACGACCAGCAGCGCGGCGACGGCCTCGTCCGGCCGGGCTGGCCGCCGGAGCCCTGCGGCCACCCCCCGACCCCGCCGTCTGGTCGACTACCCGCGGTGGGGCAAGAAGGGCATCCGCCGCTGGCTGCCGTCATGGCGCCTCGTCCTTGGTACCTTCCTGACGATCGGCGCCCTGGGCTTCGGCGTGCTCGTCGCGGCCTACCTGCGCACCCCCATCCCGGAGCCCGGCGACTTCGTCGACGCCCAGACCACGACGATCTACTACTCCGACGGCGCCACCACGATGGGCACCCTGGGCGTGCAGAACCGGGTCATCGTCGACGCCGCGAGCATCCCCCAGCACGTCAAGGATGCCGTCGTCGCCGGCGAGGACCGCTCGTTCTACGACAATGCCGGGATCAACATCACCGGCATGGCGCGGGCGGCCTGGGTCACGCTGCGCGGCCAGGACCGCCAGGGCGGCTCGTCGATCACCCAGCAGTACGCCGAGCGCTACTACTTCAACGAGACGGTCAACACGATCCCGGGCAAGATCCAGGAGACGCTGCTGGCGATCAAGCTCGACCGGGTCCAGGACAAGGACCAGATCATCTCGGCCTACCTCAACACGATCTACTTCGGCCGGGACTCCTACGGGATCGAGACCGCTGCGCGGTCGTACTTCGGGGTGGGTGCCGCCGACCTCACGGTCTCCCAGGCGGCCCTCATCGCCGGCGTGATCCCGTCGCCGAACAACTTCGACCCACGGATCTCCCTCGAGCAGGCCGAGCGGCGCTGGAACTACGTGCTGGACGGCATGGTCGTCACCGGCACGCTGACCCAGGCGGACCGCGACGCCCAGGTGTTCCCCGAGACCATCGAGTTCGCCCGCTCGGACACCATGGCCGGCCCGCAGGGCTACCTGCTCGACATGGTCGAGCGCGAGCTCCTCGCGACCTCGTCGATCAGCTCGGACGAGCTGCGCCAGACCGGGTACCGAATCGTCACGACGATCGACAAGGGGCTGCAGGACATGGCCGTCGCGTCCGTCGCCGCGCTGCCGGCCGACCACGCGCCGAACCTGCGCGCTGCCCTGGTCACCCTCGACCCGGCCGACGGCGCGATCCTCGCCCTCTATGGCGGTCCGGACTTCGTCACCCAGGCTCAGAACTCCGTGACCCAGGACATCGCCCAGGCGGGCTCGACCTTCAAGCCGTTCGCGCTGACCGCCTACCTCGAGTCGGGCGGGTCGCTGGAGTCGCGATTCTCGGGCGCCAACCGGTTCCCCATGGAGGGGTTCACCGACGGCGTCGTGCGCAACTTCGGCGACTCCCGGTACGGCGAGATCAACCTCGTCGAGGCGACGGCGAAGTCCGTCAACGCCGTCTACGCGCAGGTCAACGCCGAGGTCACCCCGGCGGCGACGCTCGACGTCGCGCGTCGTGCCGGCCTGCCCGATGCCGCCCTGGAGGGCCAGGACGTCGTGGCGAACGTGCTCGGCACGGCCTCGCCGCACCCGCTGGACATGGCCCAGGCCTACAACACCTTCAACGCCCAGGGGATGCGCTCCGAGCCGTTCATCGTCCGCGAGGTCCAGTACCTCGACGGACGCGTCGCGCACACCGGTGGCGTCGTGCCGGACCGGGAGTTCGCCGAGGACGTCATGGCCGACGTCACCTATGCGCTGACCCAGGTGGTCGAGGGCCCGGGGGCGACGGCGCGCAAGGCCCAGGCCGTGGGGTACCCGGTGGCCGGCAAGACCGGGACATCCAGCGACAACAAGTCCGCGTGGTTCATCGGGTTCACGCGCCAGATGACCACAGCGGTCACGCTCTACCAGGTGGGCCCTGAGGGTGGGCAAGAGTCGATCACGGCGTTCGGCGGGTACTCCCAGATCACCGGGGGCTCGGTGCCGTTGGACCTGTGGACGGCCTACATGACCCCGGCGATGGCCGGGCGCGAGGTGCTCGAGTTCCCGCCGAGGGCCGACGTCGGGGAGCCCAACACCCCGCCGCTGGTCGCGGTCCCGCCGGTCGTGGGGCTGCCGGAGACCGAGGCGGTCGCTGCGCTGACCGCCGTCGGCCTGGTGCCCGACGTGCAACGGGCCAACGACCCGACAGTCGCCGAGGGGCTGGTGGTCTCGGCCAGCGCGAGCGGCGAGGTCGAGCAGGGCACGACGGTGACGATCGTCGTCTCGCTGGGCACCGGGACCGTCGCTGTGCCGGAGGTCACCGGTCTGAGCAGCTCCGAGGCCAGGACGCGCCTCGAGGCGGCCGGGTTCCTCGTCACGCTCGTCGAGGAGTACAGCCCGGACGCCCCGGCCGGCGAGGTCATCGGCGCTGCCCCCGGTGGCGGGAGCCAGGCCGCGCCGGGTGCGACGGTCACCGTCACGGTCTCGCTCGGCCCCGACCCGGGGCCCGACGTCGAGCCGACCGAACCGCCGCCGGCCCCCTGACCGTCCGGCGCACCCTCGCTGAGCCGGTATCATGGGCGGTTGCTGCCTGGGGTCTCGTGGTGCCGATCATCGCGACCTGCCCGGGTGCGCAGACGCTTCAACCCTCCTGTCACGGAGAGACCGTGACCGCGACAGTCCACAGGAGGTGGGTCCTCGCATGCGTCACTATGAGCTGATGGTCATCCTCGATCCCGAGATCGAGGAGCGCACCGTCGCCCCGTCACTCGACAAGTACCTTTCGGTGGTGACCACCGCAGGTGGCACGATCGACAAGATCGACATCTGGGGCCGGCGTCGCCTGGCCTACGAGATCACGAAGAAGACCGAGGGCATCTACGCCGTCGTCGACTTCACCGCCGAGCCGGCCACCGCCAAGGAGCTGGACCGTCAGCTCGGCCTCAACGAGGCCGTCCTGCGCACGAAGGTCATGCGCCCGGACGCTCGCTGAGCCGAGCACGTCGCCCTACCGACCGACCGACCGAGGAGCTGGCATGGCTGGAGACACCGTCATCACGGTGATCGGGAACCTCACGGGGGACCCCGAGCTGCGCTTCACCCCGTCCGGGGCTGCCGTCGCGAACTTCACCGTCGCGTCGACCCCTCGCACGTTCGACCGCCAGACCAACGAGTGGAAGGACGGCGACACGCTGTTCATGCGCTGCTCGATCTGGCGCGAGGCTGCCGAGAACGTCGCGGAGTCCCTCACCAAGGGCACCCGCGTCATCGCCTCGGGTCGGCTCGTCCAGCGGTCCTACGACACCCGCGAGGGTGAGAAGAGGACCGTCGTCGAGCTCCAGGTCGACGAGATCGGACCCTCCCTGCGGTACGCCTCCGCCAAGGTCACCCGTGCCCAGCGCTCCGGCGGTGGCGGCGGTGGCTTCGGCGGCGGCAACCAGGGCGGTGCCACCCAGGGCGGCGGCATCGACAACGACCCGTGGGCCACGCCCGCACCCTCTGCCGGTGGCGCGTCGTACGACGAACCCCCGTTCTGATCCCTCCCCATCCCGGACCGTCGGTGGCGCTCGCGCCGGCCGGTAGGTCCGGGCTCCGACCCTGAAGGAGCACCACGATGGCCAAGCCCGTCATCCGCAAGCCCAAGAAGAAGACCAACCCGCTGAAGTCGGCCAAGATCGAGGCCGTCGACTACAAGGACACCGCGCTGCTGCGCAAGTTCATCTCCGACCGCGGGAAGATCCGCGCTCGCCGGGTGACCGGTGTCTCCGTCCAGGAGCAGCGCGCGATCGCGCGGGCAGTCAAGAACGCCCGTGAGATGGCTCTGCTGCCGTACTCGAGCTCGGCTCGCTGAGAGAGGCTGGACAGATGGCAAAGCTCATCCTGACGCACGAGGTGACTGGTCTCGGTGCGCCCGGTGACGTGGTCGAGGTGAAGGACGGGTACGCCCGCAACTTCCTCGTCCCGCGCAACCTGGCGACCGCGTGGTCGCGTGGTGCGGAGAAGCAGATCGTCGGCATCCGCAAGGCTCGCAAGAGCCGCGAGATCGCCACCCTCGACGAGGCGAAGGCCGTGCGGGACTCCCTGCAGTCCAAGCCGGTCGTCGTCGCCGCCCGCGCGGGTGCCACCGGGCGCCTCTTCGGTGCGGTCACCACCACCGAGATCGCCGAGGCCGTCGCGGCCGCTGGTGGGCCCTCGATCGACAAGCGCAAGATCGAGATCGGCCAGCCGATCAAGTCGATCGGCGACTTCGCGGTCAAGGTCCGCCTGCACGACGACATCTCCGCGCAGATCGACGTCCGCGTGGTCCCCGAGGCCTGAGCCTCGTCGGCCGAACGGACCCGAACGGCCCGGTCCCCCGCTGGGGGACCGGGCCGTTCAGCGTCAGCGGGCAGGTGCTGCCCGAGGGTCGGTCGATGGGTCCATGCTCCCCGCTCGAGTGGAGCGTTCGGTCGGGTCGCCCGCGCGTCGTCGAGTGGAGCGTTCGGTCGGGTCGCCCGCGTCGAGTGGAGCGTTCGGTCGACGG
>Ga0105047_10005174_pt1 | contig 22488 bp, 24 predicted proteins | sample MAT04_FD_78384 | JGI IMG/M metagenome (GOLD analysis project Ga0105047, IMG submission 78384) | Freshwater microbial communities from Lake Fryxell liftoff mats and glacier meltwater in Antarctica - MAT-04 (megahit assembly) | ecosystem: Environmental > Aquatic > Freshwater > Ice > Liftoff... | reverse complement strand
TCGCTACGCTCACGCAAATGATGCCCACGACGCTTTCCTGGACAGGAATGTGGAGTTTCTTGAGCTGCTCGCGGCATACCGCGGCAGCGGTGGGCTTGCGCGGTCACATGAGGTTTTGGCCTCGATGCGTAACAAGAACGAGCTCACCACCGAACAGTTGGCACGCTGGATCGTTGAGCGACAAATGATCAGCTTCGACTGGCAGGACCAGACCTGGTTCCCCTGGTTTCAGTTCGATCGGGAAGCAGGTCGCCCAAGCCCGTTGATTGGAGAGATTGTGCAGGTGTTGTGTCCATTTCTGGACGGTTGGCAGGTTGCGTGCTGGTTTGTGCGGCCGAATGCCGAGGTAGACCATCATGTACCGTTGGACGAAATCGGTTGCCAACCGTTAAAAGTGCTGGCCGCAGCGCGCACTAGCCGCATGAGCTACTACAACTCGGGCGAATAACGATGCCCTGGATGACATGCCGTTCCCGAGGCGACGCATGCGCTGCGACGTTCTATTCTTCATGCGCAAACCCAGCGGCCTGCAGGCTGGTGCCTGGGGACGGTGGTGCCGATGCTTGAGGAAGTGATGGCGGCGATTCGCAGCGAGTTTTTCGACATAGCGGACGTCGGCGAGGCGACGCGAATCGCCGTGCGGATTCTGCTAGCAGCCTTGCTAGGCGCTTTGCTCGGGTTCAACCGCGAACGCTACGGCAAGGCAGCCGGGTTGCGTACCCACATGCTGGTTGCCATGGGAAGTGCGGCGTTCGTGATCGCGCCACTGTTTGCCGGCATGGAAATTGCTGATCAAAGTCGTGTTATTCAGGGGGTGATCGCTGGTATCGGCTTTCTAGGTGCGGGCACCATCATCAAACACAGAAACGATGAAGAGGTGATTGGCTTGACGACGGCTGCCAGCGTCTGGATGACGGCAGCCATCGGTGTCGCTTGCGGCTTGGGTCGCGATTCGACTGCCATTATCCTGGCAGTGCTCGCCTGGGTGGTGCTCAGCATGGCCGACCGTTTGTCCAACATGGTGCGGCCGAATAGGCGGTAGTGATCTGGCTGGCGGCTCGAACCTATGTGGCAACGCGCCATTGTCTGACACTCGTCAAGAATCCCATGGCGGACCATGGGAACGGTATTGCTTTGCGGCTGACCTACTGAGTGGTCGGTATCCTGGCCCAACCATTGTTTGCACAGAGCAGCACAACACCATTGAAACCAAAGGAAAAATCATGTACACGACCGTTCATGCCACTGACACTGCGCGTCATGCGACATCCGCCATAGGCCAGTCGCAAGGGGCACAGTCCGACCCTCCTACCATTCCTCAAGAGATGCCAACAAACCCGGTAACACCGGAGCCGCCGGCGCATCCGATCGAGTCCCCGCCCTCTGAGAATCCTGTTCCCGTGCGGGAGCCGCCCATGGTCAAGCCGCCGGTGGCGGACCTTTGAAGTACAGCTGCGGAATCAACGCCACGCAGTAGGCCCTAAGCGACCAAGGTGAAGCAGAAGTCGATCTGCGCGTCTGTTCGCTGAAGGGCAACGCCCGACTGCGCGGCAACGGCCTGCAAGTCATCCCAACCGATCGTATTTTCGCTGCTGGCAAACGGCGAGAGGTCAGAGGGTGCAAGCGGGAACCACGATGCGACGATGGTGGCGCCGTTGTTGCCATGCGGTAAAGTGCGCAGCTCCACCCCCAACGGACCCTCGGCGTTGTCCAGAATGGCAAACAGCGTAGCCATGAACATCGTGCGTATGCAGGACTGCGGGACGAGGCCCGGTGCATCTGCGATCAGGTTATCGACTGAGCAGCCACGAATAGCGAACTCGGCGCTGAGCAACCACGTGCATTGCGCCGCCTCATCGGCAATAGACGTCAACTTCGTCTCTGATGGTTGAAACCAGCTCATCACGTCGGTACGTACGGTAACTGCCGCCTTGCATGCCTGCTGCATATCGACGACCTGCTTGGTCATGGCCGGGATGTCGAGATTCGGGCGCTGCAGCTGCCTTGCAAATATTCCCGCAAGCATGCTTACCGGCTGCATCGAACCCGCCAGCTTGTGGGTTACCGAAGGAACCAGGCGCCACAGAATCCTGTACCGCACGGCGTCGGCGCGCCATGCGTCGGGGCGGGGATTGACTGCGGTGTCGGTCATGGAGAATTGTTCCTTGATGGGTCAGGCTGATTCGAATTGTCCAGGAATAGGCTGAACATGGTATTGCGTGATGCTGCATCGCGCACCCAGGGGTCGCGATTTTCAGGGCGATGGCATCAGCACCGTGACCGCTTCTTCTGGACGAGACGAATCTTCAGGCAGTAGCTGGCGCACTCGCGTCGCGGTTCTCCGGTTGCACCGGCAATAGGGCGGTTACCACGGTCCCCATTCCAGGGGCACTGCGGATTGTCAACGCGCCCGCATGTGACTCCACGCGAAAGCGCATGCCGAGCAGGCCGTGCCTGCCAACTCTCAGCGACGCGGCATCGAAGCCGCGGCCATTATCGACAATCGCCACCTCGACCCGTCCCGCATCGGCAGGGCGAAGCGAGACGGTCACTTCGCTGCACCCGGCGTACTTGCTGATGTTGGTGAGCGACTCCTGAACCAAGCGGTAAATCGTCAATTCGACATCCGCAGCGACACGTACCGGTTCCACCTGCGTGTGCACTGGCACACCGAGAGTGGCGGCGACATCGTTGCATAACAGCTCCAGAGCGGGCGCCAGGCCGAGCTGGTCGAGTGAAGATGGCCGCAGGTTCTCGATGATGCGTCGCTTGAGCGCAATGCCTTCGCTGAGCCGTGCATCAACGGCAGCCAGCCGCTCGCCGGCCCCTTCCGGCATGGGCGTGATGCGGCGCAAACGGGAGAATTCGAGTTTCATTGCCGTAAACAGGCCGCCCATTTCATCGTGCAGTTCACGCGCCAGGCGCGCGCGTTCGTCTTCCCGTGCGGTCACCAGATGATCGGCCAACTCTCGCAGGTTAGCTGTGCGCTCATCGACCAGCGCGGCCAACCGGGCCTTTTCCTCTTCCTTGTCGCGATCCGCTTCGCGCAGGCTGCGTACGAACAGCATCATGGCCAGCACTGTCAATGGCATGAGCATATGGATCCCGAGCCGACTGCGCATCAGCGCGTCGTACAAGGACACGCGGGCCGTTAGTTGTATGGCGGCAGTGCGCTCAATCACGTCATCGAACGCGTTGCGCATTTCCTCTCGTCCGCGCAAGCTGGTGTATCCGACCGAATGGCGCCTGGCCTCCTCGCGCTGCCCGGTGGCGGCCAGTTGTTGCCATGCGTCCAGACTTCCCATCTGCTTGTCTATGAGCGTGCGCACCGCGTCGACGGACACCTCACCCGCCGAGTCGAGCCGCCGTATCAGGTCGAAAGCCTCCTGCTGGATGCGGCGCACTTTCTGCCCGGTCTCCTTATGCCGTTCGGCCTCGGGCAACCCGCCAGTGAGAAGGTAAATATGCGTCGCGATCTCATGATCGGACAGCGACTGCAGCAGTTCCTTGAACTTGATTCGAGCATCGTTCAACGCGATAGCATTGTTCATGGTGGCTTTCGCGCCTCGGTAGGTGGTCTCCGTGATGGCCACACCCAGTAACGCAAAAGCCAACACGAGCGGCAACACGAAGCGTGTGCGCGCGACCGGTTCGATGATTCCTTTAAGCATGCGAAGCCTTCTGTGCCGAGCATTTTCTGGCAAATTCTGTCACGCTCTGCAGCTCGCGTAGGTGGTAAAAATCGGTGTGTCGCCAAACATACAGTCGGTCGGAGCCGGTGGAGTTGTCCATATCGTTTTCCAGGATGTGGACAAACTGCTGTCGATCAGGCGGCGCAGCGCCCTGCGGCCCGACGCGCCGACCTGTACGGTAATGGGCGCCCCTTCGCGTGCTCTGGTCTGGGCGCGCGTGCCTGCGGCGTCAGCGAAAAGTTCCAGGAGCTGTCACCGTCCCGTCGGAGATCCGGCCGCAATAGGCGATCAGCTCCTCGATCTCGCTCGACTTGTCGAACACGCGGTCTGCACCCAGGTCCGCGCAGCGTCGGCGTATGTCTGGTGTGGCGTAATTGGTTAACACCACCCTTTTCGCCTGCACGTTCAAATGTTGGGCCGAGCGCAGCACCGAGAGACCGGAACCCGACGCCAGAAACACGTCAATGATCATCAGGTCGATTGGCTCCTTGCCCTGGCGCATGCATTGCACCGCGTCCTCTTCGTCAGCCGCGGTACCTATGACTTGTACGTCCGTCAACTCTTCCAGCGTATCACGCAGGTTTTGCAAGATGACAGGGTTGTCTTCAACGATATAGGTTCTGACGACTGACATGATGGCAACGAAGGAATCGGACGCTTGTCGTTTGAGTGTAGTTTTGTGGGGCGAGAGGACTGCCTGTCTGAATCAAGTCATCGTCTGGATCGTCGTTCATGGGGCAGGCCAACTATTGTCAGGGGAATCGATCATGGACTTGCCTGTTATTTTTCCAGCCAGTCCTTGAGTTCGTCAGCATGTTCTTCCTCGTCGGCGAGTATGTCTTCAAGCATGCGGCGTGTGGTTGAATCCTTGTCGCCGAGCAGCGTGATCATCTGCCGGTAAGCTTCGACGGCAACGCGTTCGGCAACCAGATTGGACCGGATCATCGAGGTCAGATCCTTGGGCTCGTCGTACCCGGCATGACCGCGTTCCAGCATGCCCTGCGGGCTGAACTCAGGCTCACCTCCCAGCTGGACGATACGCTCTGCAATGCGGTCAGCATGGCCCAATTCGGCGTTGGCGTGCACCATGAACTCTTCCGCAATTTTGGGTGACGAGACGCCATGGGCGGTGAAATGATGGCGGCGGTAACGCAGGACACAGGTCAGCTCGGTGGCCAATGCACCGTTGAGAAGCTTGACCACTTCGGCCTGAAAAGGTCCATAGGCCGGCGTCATGGCGCCATTTTCGACATTGCTGCGCGCGGCGTCCAGGCCGGCGTGGTCGAGTTCGAGCCCGCCTGTCCTGGCTTGGTTGTCACTGCCGGATTCGGTGGATTTCTGCATGATTTTCTGCCTTTGTTGGGTTGGAGGTGCCAGGAGCGGCTGGGTGGTCTGGGTCGACAGATGCAAGTTACCAAAGGCAGGGCTGCCTGCCTATCGGTGCGATGCCCAATTTCGTGTCGGACAGTGCTGACACGGATGCACGGCAGGCGGCCCTTCCATTCGCGCGAATCCGCAGCGCGCTCCGTGCATACAAGGGCGACACCAGTGGCCCTGCCAAGCCGGCTGTAGGAATATTCCGATCATCATTCGCGCCTCGCTCCGACTGTGGCAGGCCGGTGCATTAACTAAACTCACAAAATGATCAGAATCGGCATCGTGGACGATCACGCCATCGTCCGGCAAGGATTGCGCCACTTCTTGGCCGAGCATGTGGATCTGCGGGTGACTGGCGAGGCGAACAATGGACGCGAGGCTTTGGCCTTGGCGCGAGAGGGCAACGTGGACGTGTTGCTGCTTGACATTTCGATGCCTGACCAAGGGGGGGTGGAGGCGCTCAGATCCATTCGCGAGCGTTTTCCCGATCTGCCGATCGTGATTCTCAGTGGATTTCCGGAGACGCATTACGCGCCCACCATGTTGCGGCAGGGCGCGAACGGTTATCTCAACAAAGAGTGCGATCCGGAGGAGATCGTCAAGGCGATCCATACCGTCTTTCGTGGTCGCAAGTACATCAGCCCCGCAGTAGCCGAACTGCTCGCCGACAAAGTCGCGGGCACCAGTGCAGAGCCGGCGCATGCGCAGTTGTCAGATCGCGAGTTGCAGGTATTCCTGCGCCTGGCGCAGGGCGAGACCATCGGAAACATTGCACAGAGCATGTTCCTGAGCGTCAAAACGGTGAGTACCTATCGAACCCGGATGCTTGAGAAACTCAAACTCACCAGCAACAGCGAGCTGACGTACTACGCGTTGACCAACGGCCTCATACAGTAGCCTGTTGCTCCGACCGAATACCGGCTGCGTCCTACCGCGCATCGCGCCATGCGCCTGCGCTGCGAACCTGGAGCCTGGCATACAGTCGGTCCATCGCAACGACGATTTTTGCGAAACGAGCCCTTCAAAGCGCCGATCGAAAGGAAATGCCATGCTGCACTATGCCGTAGTTTTTTTTGTCATTGCGCTCATCGCAGCTGTCTTCGGCTTCGGCGGTATAGCCGCCGGTGCTGCCGGCATCGGCAAGGTTCTTTTCGTCGTGTTCCTTATCCTGGCAATTGGTACCATTCTTTTTGGGCGCAAGCAGTAGACGGTGCTCATCGCAAGCCTTGGTCTCACCTTTCGGACCAAGCACCACTGGCGGCCGAGATCGGCCTTGAAATCGGGTTTCGCGCTTGATCGACGCAAAGGGTTGCCAGGCCGAGCGTTACTGACGAGCACTGCGCTGTCGGCAGCTTCGTCAGACCTGTGAGGCCATGAGTTCCTGTTTGCGAACGTGCAATTGCTCACCCACTTCTTTGAGATCCAACTTGCTTTTGCGTGCCTTGGGAAAAATCTCGTTCTGCTCTTCTTTCACATGGTGTTTCACGTACTCGCTCAGCACCTTCACTTTTGCGTCAAATAACGCGGCATCCGGAGAACTGGATTCAAGCTGAGCGATCAGATCCTTCATCGTCTGATGTTCGACTGTCGCTTCGGGCACAAGTGACTTGTCCTTGGTGGCGGCGGAAAAGGCAGGGTAGAAAATTTCCTCCTCGATCTGCGCGTGCACCTTCAGCTCGGTGCATATTTTTGCTGCGAGTTCTCCCTTGCGTTTGTCAGTTCGCGCTTTCTCGAACTGTGCAAACAACGCGGAGACCTCCTGATGGTCTGCCCGCAGCAATGCGATTGCATCCGGCGATTTACTTGCCCTGCTTGTCGTCGTTGATTTTTGCGCCGCGGTTTTGCCGGTTGCACGTTTGGCATTGGATGTAGGCATGGTGATTTCCCTTGGTTATCGGTTGAGTCAGTTCAAAGAGTTACGCAGCAACTTCAACCCGCCTATGCCACCGCTGTGGATGCCAATGCAAGTGACCTCACTACATTCGTAATTTTCCGCATGGTTGCGCCCCCGCCATTCGGAAATTGGATGGAATCCTTGTAAGACGGGACGCCGAGCCCTTGCAGGTCATTCGTTGCGCGCAGCCGCCGCATGGATTGAGCGCATGGGATCGGTGCAGGATCACCCTGCGACATCTGCCGCGGGAGCGCTCTCATCACTATCTGACTCGCTGTGCGCCGGCACTGTGGCCACGCGCTCCGACCCCTGGCCTGGGACGAAGCGGACAACAACGCTGCCCCCCAGGCCTTCAATGCGATGGCGCAGATTGACCACCGCGTCGTCCTGCGGTTGGGACAGCATCGACGCGGCAGGCGAATCGTCATGGACCGAAACCTGCAGTCGATCACCCTCGATGGGCTTGAGGCCGATTCGCACGGACGTGGCATGCGCGTGCTGCATGACATCTGCCAATGCACTTTCGACCCAGCGATAAGCAAGTACGCGACTGCGGTCGCTGGTCGCCACCTCCTCCAAGGCGAGTTCGATCGAGAACTGGGTAGTTGCGGACAACTCGTCGGCCAGGACTTCCAATGCCTCACGCAGGCCAAGGTTGTGGAGCGCAGAGGGCATCAGCTTTTCCATGATGCTTCGTTTAAGTCGAATCCCCTGATCCAGCGTGGTGGCCAGGTGGTTCAGTCGATCCAGTGCCAGCGCAGATTGCTGGCTGTCGACCAATCGCCGTAATCGCGTCAAGTCAAGTTTGGCCGCGGTCAGGATCGCACCCAACTCATCGTGCAAGATACGCGCAACACGACCACGCTCGTCCTCTCCGATCAATTGAAGGCGTTCGTTCAATCCGCGCAATTCTTCGGTTCGCGCCTTCACTTCCGACTCCAACCGCTCCCGTTCACTTTGGAGATCATGGGCATGCGAGCGCTGTTCCCGTTGCAACGCTGCGCTCTTGCGCAGATAGTAGATGAACCACAACAGCGAGAGCGCCATGGTGGCATGCACACCCATTCGTCCCAGGTTGAGGGTGGCGACGACACGGGCACGTTCGACATCGGCCTGGCGGTGAGCAATGGACAGCAGCGCAAGGGCGGACTCACGTACTGCTTGCATCTTTTCCCACCCGATACCCGACAGGAACAGCTCCCGGGCCGCTTCAGCGTTGCCTTGTTCATGCATCGTCAAGGTAGCCTGAAGCTCCGACAGTCGCTCCGCGGTGCGATTTGACAACGCATCGATGTGGGGTTTCCAGCCAGGGGTCGTTCCAGAGCGCGCCTGCAGGTCTGACAGGGCACTTTCAATATCCCTTCGGGCATCGACGCCGGGTGAAAGGTAGTCTTTGCGCGACGAGAGCAGATATCCCCGCAACGACGATTCTGCATCCACCAGTCGATGCAACACGTTTTGTACAGACGCGCTCGCTTCATCGAGTTGGCGCATGGTGCGAAATGCATTCTGCGCACGTTGATAGGCGTATTCGCTGCCGGCAAAAACCACCAGAGCAAGGAACAGACCCACAAAGAATGCGGATGTTGCGCGCGGGTTCAGCTCCTCGCCTTGCAAGTTTTTGCCAATTGTCGGAATCAACTTGCCGGCCCGCGTGGCGTGTCTGACGTTCGCCATGCCTGTGTACTCCGTTGGTTCAATTCCGTAGACCTCGCATAGCCGCCTCTGTCGCGGTGCACATACAAAGCAGGTTTGCTGCAAGGACCGACTTGCGACGCCGGCAACCCCATGCTCAATTTAAAGGCGAGACGGCGAGCAGTATGTAGGTTCGTTGCGCCCACCTTTGTAGGACGTACGACTCTTGATGAGCACATCATGTAGCGGTGAATTCCCTCACGCAGCAGACGCCTGTGTGCACAGCCTCATTCAATAGAACTGGCCATCGGGCCGGCAAGTATGATGCCAAGGGAAATTCCCAGATCGCGCTACTGCCCCCTTCACTTCAAGGAACAAAGTGTGACGGCTCACGCCATTCCAGAGTCGATACCCCCTTTTCTTCGCGTTGGCGGGGAGATGGCGGAGCGTATTCGCGTGTATGACTGGTCGGCAACGCTGCTTGGCCCTCCAGCAGGCTGGCCACCTAGCCTCAAGGCCATGGTCCGGATGGCGTTGACCACCCGCCACCCGATCTTCATCTTCTGGGGCCCGGAGCACATCTGCATTTACAACGACGCATTTGGCGATTCCCTGGGGCCGGAAAAGCATCCTTCCATACTGGGTGCAGGCGGCCAACAAGCCTGGGCTGAAATTTGGCACATCATCGGCTCCGAGATCGAGACGGTGATGCGAGGCGACGGGTCGACATGGCATGAAAACCAGCTGGTGCCGATCCTTCGGCACGGAGCGATCCAGGACGTCTACTGGACATATTCTTACGGGCCCATCGATGACGAAAGCGCGCCCGGAGGCATTGGCGGCATACTTGTGATCTGCAGCGAGACCACGTCGCACGTCCTGGCGGAGAACCGGCTCGCCAACGAGCGCGAGCGCTTCGCACAGCTGTTCGAGCAGGCTCCGATTTTCATGACCTTCCTGCACGGCCCTGACCATCGAATCGAACTCGCCAACCCCGGCTATTTGACGCTTGCTGGCGATCGTCCGGTTCTGGGTCGGACGGTTGCCGAGGCGCTTCCTGATGCGGTCGAGCAAGGGTATCTGAAGCTCTTGGATCATGTCTACGCCAGCGGCGAAACGTATGCCGCATCTGGCGCGAGATATGCCTTTCGACCTGCAGATGGCGACGCGGAAGTGGAACGTTTCATCGACTTCGTTTACCAGCCGATCAAAGACGCATCCGGTTCGGTTACCGGCATCTTTGTCGTGGGGAGCGACGTGACGGATCGCACGCTCGCCAGCCAGGCTCTTGGCGGCGTCCAGGCGGGATTGCTGCGCAGCGAAGAGCAACTGCGTCTGGCAATTGACGCTGCCGAGGTCGGCTTCTGGGATGTCGACCTTCTTACCGACACGCTTTTTTGGCCTGCGCGTGTCAAGGCCATGTTCGGTATCTCATCCGACATGCCGGCAACCATGACAGATTTCTACGCTGGCCTTCACCCGGACGATGGTGCTGCAACAACGGCCGCCTTCGCAGCGGCGATGGATCCAGCGCAACGCAGTGTTTACGACATCGAATATCGGACGATTGGAAAGGAAGACGGCGTCATTCGTTGGATTGCTGCGAAAGGACGCGCCATATTCGATCAAGACGGACGATGCACCCGGGTTCTGGGAACTGCGATCGACATCACGCGTCGCAAGACGACCGAGGCCTCTCTGAAGGAAACTGACGCCAATCTGATCGTCGCGATGGACGCCCTTCAGCAGGCCGACCGCAACAAGAACACATTTCTTGCGACGCTCGGCCATGAACTGCGAAATCCACTTGCAACCATGCGAAATGCCATGATTCTGCTTCAACGTGCCCCAGATAACGTCGAACTGATCAGCAGGGTAAGAGGAATTTTGGGGCGGCAGGTTGATCATCTGGTTCGTCTGACCAACGATTTGCTGGACGTGGGTCGAATCAGCCATGGCAAGATCGATTTGCAATGTGAAGCGATAACGCTAAGTTCAGTTATTGCCCAGGCAATGGAATCTTGCGCACCGGCGCTGGAGCTTGCCAAGCAACATCTGGAACTTCGGGTTCCCGACTCGCCCGCCATGATCTATGGGGATTCTGTAAGACTCGTGCAGCTGTTTGGCAACTTGATCGGCAACGCGTCGAAATTCACGCCCAAGGGCGGGCGCATCGATGTGGTGGCCCGGCTGGAAGGGCGTTTTGTGGTCACGTCGGTCAAAGACACTGGAATCGGAATGGCCGCTGATCAACTGGTCAGGGTATTCGAGCCTTTCAAGCAGTTCAACGGTCCCGGGCGTTCGAACACTGGCCTTGGTATAGGGCTGGCATTGGCCAGACAGCTCGTAGAGATGCACGGCGGAAGCATTGACGCTCACAGCGCAGGGCTGGGCGAGGGGAGTGAACTTGTTGTAAGACTCCCTCTTTACCACGCATTCGGATCCTGAAGCCGTCCCGCGTGTCAGGGGCTCGCGTCAGAACGGTCCTACGTTGCTTCGCACGGCTCACCTATAGCGCGATTGCAAGGCTGGTTTTACATTGGAAGGCTTAACTACCACTGGAGCCATCATGCAAAACGACCTACCCGCCCATGACACTCTTTGGGATCTCATCAAAGACATCAAGTTTGGGATGTTTACCCATCGCAACGCCCACGGCGTATTGCACGGACACCCCCTGACGACTCAAAACCAGTCGGTAGACGAAAACGCAAAGTTGTACTTCTTTGTCCAGCGCGATAGCGAGATCGCCAGCGCGGTAGCGAGCGATCGCCAGGTCTGCGTCACTTACGCCGATCCGGGCTCCGACAGTTATGTGTCGGTCTCAGGAGAAGCGCGTATCGAGGACAACCAGGCCAAGATCAATGAGTTGTTCACTGAGATGACCAAGGCGTGGTTTCCTGGCGGCCCCACCGACCGGAGCCTGGCGTTGCTGACAGTGCGTATGCGCCATGCTGAATACTGGGAAAATGACAGCGGAAAAATGGTCCAGCTGTTCAAGATCGTGAAGGCAGCCGTCACCGGGGACTCGCCGCCTGACTTGGGCGATCACAAAGAAATTGCCTTGTGATCTGGAGCGCCACGATACCGGCTTCGTCCTACTTGGGCTCGCGATAATTTCCTTCACGCCAAGCCTTGGCTACCCTATAGACTTTAATGGCACTCACGGGAGCATGGCAATGGCAGCAAGCGCCATACGACCTTTGGGCTAGCTTTAGACAAACCCTATTCACTTTTCAGGAGATCATCATGAACACATTTGAGTCCAAGCCTATTTCCAGTTCACCGGAGCTTGCAGGCGATCTCGCACAACGCTCAGCAGACAAGGCGGAGCAGGCGATTTCGGCCACCAAAAAAGCCGTCAGCAATACCGCCACTGCAGTGAACGAAGGCCTCGACCATTTTCAGGAATCGAGTCAGTCGGCGTTGACCAACGCTGCCAGCCACGCAGATGAGTTGGCACGCAAGGGTATAGAGCAGGCACGTCGCGCCAGTTCTGCCATCCGTGAAACTGCGCAGGAAACTGGCGATCGCACGGTGGCCTACATTCGCGAACAACCGGTCAAATCTGTTTTGGTGGCAGCCGCCGCTGGTGCCTTGATTGCGATGGCGCTGGGTCGGCATCATTCATCGCGCTGAAACCTTGACGGTACTTGGGGCGGGTCTACGGGTTCGCTTCAGGGATTGTCCAAAGTGAAGTACCTGCCTATCGCCAACTGATGCAATAGACGCTCATGATTCATCCGGTATTCACCAAACTGGTGTCCCAGCCTGGCCTGTTTGCCGAACACATAGGCGCGTATGCCGAATTGGCTGTTGCGGAGGCGCGGCAGTTCGGTGCCAATTGGCAATCGCGTCTTTTGCTCGCAGCGTTGGCTGCTTTCACCGGCGCCATTGCGCTGGTTGTAAGTGCCGTGGCCGGAATGCTGATCGCGGCACACGGGTGGAACAGCATGGTGGCACCCTGGGTGTTGATCGCTGTTCCTGGGCTGTTCTGGCTCATCGCAACAGCTTGTGCGCTGTTCGCATGGAAGGTAACCGTGTCGCCGATGTTTTCTTTGCTGAGAGAACAATTGGGTGCAGACATCGAACTGCTCAACCGTGCGGGGAATTCATGACAGCGACAACGCCATTGCAGATCGCCCTGGAACACGACGATCGTCGCTTTGCTGCGTTGAAACGGCTTGAAGCCTCAAGGATTCAACTGCAGGCTGCATTGATCCCCAAGCGGCGTTCTGCGTCCGCTTCAGGCGGCCTTGGCGATGGTAAAAGCGAATGGAGTACGACTGCGCGCAAAGCGTGGCGCTTCCTCCGGTCCCGCAATATTGCAGGTCTGGTTCAGACCGTTGGTGATTTTGTGAGTCGCTGGTGGACCGACCAACCTTGGCAACCTACCGTATCTTTACTGGGTCGAACGGTAGACGCCGAGGTTTCGCCGTGGATACGGAAAAATCCGGTCGGTGCGATCGCATTGGGTGTGGGTGTGGGTGCTGCCATAGCCTGGGTTCGTCCCTGGCGTTGGAGCATGTTGCATGGGCAAGCACGTTCGTTGCAGCGCTCTGCCAGTTACTGGATGCTGCGAGAGCTGACTTCGCCCGCAATGCAGATGCTGCTGGCTACGTCTATTGCTGCCTGGGTTGGCCAACGCAATGCCAAGCCTTCACCAGCCTCAGCCTCAGCCCCAGTCACGCAGGGCGATCCGGTCGCATAAACTGCATCCGGCGGTTCTTGAAGACACCTCATCGTGCGCAGCGCGTCAGCGCTCGCAAGGCGCAGCCAACGACCGCGTTTCGTTCCGCGACTGCAGTCCGGCAAATCAGACATTGATTGAAGGCGCGCGGATTGGATCTATCGCGCTGCTCCTACAAAACGCTCGTCAGTAGTCCTACGCCGGCATCGTGGCAATTTTCTAGACTCAAAGGGCACTGAACGCTTCCGTGCTTTTGTGCAGATCAACCATAGCAATCAACCCAGGAGTACGCCAAATGAAACAGGAATCAACCCCGTCCAATAAACCGTCCACCAGCCAGGCCGGGTCGGCGCCTGACCGTCAACAATCCCTCCAGGCGGGCCAATCGAGCCAGGAACAGCGAAAAGGTTCAGACAACAACTTGGGCCTGCACTCCATCGACCCGAAGCAGCAGGGCAACGGAGCCGCAGGAAACGGGCGCCAGCAACAGGCCGACACCAGCGGCAGCAAGAACGGCCACACCTCACCCTCGCGCGATCAGGGACATAGCCCGTCGGGTTCCCCGAAGTCCGGGGGAGGCAACGGCCGCTCAGACAACAGTGCGCGTCAAACGGGTAAGAACAACTGAGCGTTTGTTCAAGGGTATCTCGCATCAGCATTACAGCCGCTTCCGCGGCTGTTTACCCAAATAAAAAAGGGACGTGGACACGTCCCCTAATGAATGGTGGCAAAAGCCGGTCAGTTCTTCATCATGTGGCCGGACATGTCCATGGAATCCCCGTTCTTCATCATCATCTTGCTGCCGTCTTTTTTCATGACGGTGCCGTCCTTCATTACCTTGCTACCGTCGGACAGCATCATTTCCTTGTCCATGGGCATGGTCTTGCCGTCCTTCATCATCATCATTTTGTTGTCCTTCATCATGATGCTGTCCTTGGACGTCGTTTGGGCCATTGCAATGCCGGTGGACATGGCTAGTGCTGCTATCAGAATAAGTTTCTTCATGTGTGCTCCGCTTGGGTTGATAAATCAAACAAGCCATCTTGCCAAACCAATTTCAGCAACGTGCTCATTCGACATTGATGGTATCGATGCCTTGAAATATCGCTGCCATCCAAGGAGAGTCGCTTAGGTAGGAGATATCTGACAGAAATTTCTGTTTTTCCTGGTTATATCTGGCGGCAAGCATTCGACGGCAGGTTGTCCCATCAGCTTGATGCGTCGGGATCGTTTCAGGCAGCTATTGCAGAATTCGCCTCTTTGAGGAGACATGCGCGTTATCACGGCATACGCCCGTGCGAGCGCTCATCACATCACCCGTGGTGCCGTAAGGGAGCGCGTGCCAATTTCATGCGCCGTAGGACATAGAGCCTACGGCGTGAACAAGCCTTCTGATTCCTGGGTTTGCATTAAACCTGGGGCGTTTGGCGGCGACGTGCGATGGCTGCGCCAACCAACCCCAGGCCCGCCAACATCAGCGCGTAGGACTCCGGTTCGGGCACAGCCGCCGTAAGAAATTCGGCACTGAGGTAAGTCTGATTGGCGCCCACAGCCTGGTCGAAGAAGGTGAATTCTGCGAAGTCGGCGCCGAACGTGCGCGTCACGGGGCCGTTCAACGAGGTCGTGAAGGTCACTTCTGTCAGGGGGGAGATGAAATCCAGGCTGCTCAACCGGATCTTGACCGGGCGATCCGCGGGGGCTGGATTGAAGCCGAACTGCGAGAAGTTGCCCGTGGAGGTGATCGAGAACGATGTCGCGCCGAAATCTACCACCTGCGTGTTGTTGTAGATCGCGCCTTCTGCGCCTGCGCCGACGTTGAAGGTCGTTTCGCAGTTGGCGCACAGGAATGCGGGGAAACCGGTGATGGAGAGCTTGATGCCCACCTGATCGCCTTCAAGGCCCGCTGCCTGGGTTCCTGCGGTGAATCCGATGGTGGCGATCGCGGTCGCCAGCAATAGCTTGTGCATGATGTTCCTTCTGATGGTGGTGGTTTGGTGTTTCAGCGCCCGGGTGGGCCTGACACAGGTCATACGCGCGAAGCTGCACGTCGGATGCAGCTGTCAGACAAATGTTTGGCAGCCGCGGCCCACAACCGGGCTTGTCCTACAAACCATCGGGCCAACGTGAGTGAGGGGGAATCGCGAAAGTTGCATAAAGTAGGCAACATGCACCCGTACATTACCGCCTGACGCTACATCTTGATGTCGTCGCCTGCCCCATTGAATCTCCCCGGCACGGCCGCTGGCAGTGCGGCTTTGCACAATTCACCTGACGCGCCACAGGGCGATCTGCCTACCCGACTGAGCGAACTCGTGCGCACGGCGGCTCAGGGCAACCCACGCGCCTTTGAGGAGTTCTATCGCTTGACCACGCGCATGGCCTTTTTCGGCGTGCTGCGAATGGTGGGCCACAACCACGCGGATGACCCCCTGCACCGCCGTGTTACAGCCGAATTCGACATGGAGCGCAATGCATGGGTAGCTACTCCCGCGTCGGGCGGCTATCCGGTGTCGCGGCCGTGAGCGGCACCGATGGCGGGTTGCGCCAGCCACTGCCCGCGCGCAAATGCCGCGGAGCGCGTGAAAGATAGAAAAAGGAAGGGTAATCATGAAAAACGTGAAAGAAATCAAGACTCCAACGAAATTGGCCAGACGTGGCAGGCGGTCGTCTGAAGCGCAGAACGCCGGCACTGCGGCGGGCAGTCCACAGTCGGTGTCCGATTGGCACGAACAATTGGCAGAAGACCGCGTGACCACAGTCAAAAAAGATGGTCCGGGCAGCCATCCGGTAGGCGCCACAAGCAGCGCCAACAGCATCACTGCCGACCCGTTTTCACGCAAAAAAGCCCTTGGTGATCCTGTGCCGCAGGTGACGCGGCATATCTGAACGATTCAATCAATCAGTATTAGTTGTGACAGCCGCGCCCCGTCGTGGGCGTGACCGGGCACTTGGCACCTTGCCGCGTCATGCGGCTGACGAGAACCCAAGCTCGCGTTACGCCAGCTTCGGTGGCTCGATCCTCTCAGGGTATCTTTTGGCGAGCGCTTGGATGAACATACGCGCCGCGGCGCTTGTCTTGCCTCCGACGATCAATCCTGCATCTGGTTCGCCGTTGGGCAACGACCGAGGCAGTTCGGCGGCATCGATCAGCGACTCGGACCCATCAAGGGCCAGAATCGATTTCCCGTGCAGATAGTGGTCCTTGATGAATGCCATGGTGAAGGGATGCTTGGCCAGAGCCTCCACCGCACCCGATCCCGCCGGCAGCACCAGGCCATCGAATAGAAAGGCCGGCTCGTTTTCCATGGATGCGCTGGCTTGGATCTTGTCTCCCGCGGCGGTAGCGATTGCGCCGATGCGAGGCCCGACCAATCTGCAGACAGCGCCCTGGTCCACCAAGGCTTTTTGTACTGCCATGACCGCCTGTGCGTCAACTCCGGGGGCAATCAACACTGCGATGTTGCGCGTTCGAATCGAGCCATCGCCTGGTCGAGCTGTCAGAGAGAGTGAAGGCGAATGGGCGATTTCTGGGGGAGCTGGGTGTTCCAGTGCTTTTGGCAGCGGCTCGGGCAACGGATCGATCCCGAGCCCATCGGCGACACGAGTTGCCAGTTCTTCCGATACGTTGCGCAATCCGGCCACCATCCGCTCACGGATGGCGGGGACCGTCAATTTGGACAGCTCGAATCGAAATCCATCGACGATGTGCGCCTGTTCCCAATCTGTCTGACTTTCGTAGAACAGAGTTGCCTGGGTGTAATGATCGGAGAATTTCTCTGGGTTGCCGCGAACCTTGTCTTCCTGCACTGGCTGGGGGAACGACACAAAGCCTGTGGCAGCGCCCGCCTGAAACGGGCATCCTCCCGCCAGCGAGTTGGGTTCGTACGCCACGCGGCCCCGGTGTATTGCCTGGCGATGCGCTCCGTCTCGCTGGTTGTTGGAAACCGGAGCGATAGGTGAATTGATCGGGATCTCATGGAAATTCGGTCCACCGAGTCGGCTGATCTGCGTGTCGATGTAAGAATGAATGCGACCCGCCAAAAGAGGGTCATTGGTGAAGTCGATGCCCGGCACCACGTGCGCAACGCAAAAAGCGACCTGCTCTGTCTCCGCAAAGAAGTTGTCCGGGTTACGATTTAGCACCATGCGGCCGACCATCTGGACCGGCACGAGTTCCTCAGGTACGAGTTTGGTTGCGTCCAGAAAGTCGAAGCTCCATTTTTCAGCGTCTTCTTCAGTGAAAACCTGAAGTCCCAGTTCCCACTCCGGATACTCGCCTGCTTCAATGGCCTCCCACAGGTCGCGCCTGTGAAAGTCGGGATCAGCACCAGAAATTTTGACTGCCTCGTCCCATACCAGCGAGTGCATTCCCAACTTGGGTTTCCAGTGGAATTTGACGAGCTTCGATTCGCCGCTGGCGTTTACCAGGCGATAGGTATGAACTCCGAACCCTTCCATCATCCGATAGCTGCGGGGAATTGCGCGATCACTCATCTGCCACATCAGCATGTGTGTCGACTCCGGGCTGAGCGAAACGAAATCCCAGAATGTGTCATGGGCACTGGCTGCCTGCGGCATCTGGTGATGCGGCTCTGGCTTCACGGCATGGACCAGATCGGGGAACTTCATCGCATCCTGAATAAAGAACACAGGCATGTTATTGCCCACCAGATCCCAGTTGCCCTCATCGGTGTAGAACTTCACTGCAAAACCTCTGACATCCCGCGCGGTATCTTTCGACCCTCGCTCGCCCGCCACTGTGGAGAAGCGCGTGAAAAGTGGCGTGATCTTTCCTGCCGCCTGAAACGGCGCGGCCGCTGTGAGGTCAGAGATAGCCTCGTAACATTCGAAATATCCGTGTGCCGCTGATCCACGTGCATGGACAATGCGCTCCGGAATCCGTTCGTGATCGAAGTGGGTGATTTTTTCTCGCAGAATGAAATCTTCCAGCAGCGCAGGGCCTCGCAAACCCGCTTTAAGCGAATGCTGGTTATCTGCAATTCGAACACCCTGGTTCGTTGTCAGGACTTGTCCGGTGGCGTCGGCGCGTACACGATCCAACGGCGCTATCGTCGCGTTATGACCCGCAGTGGCTGAACTGCCTAGCTTGGCGCTCTTGTTGCGCTCCGCGAGCGTGCTCGCTCCGACAAGGGTTGACGAAGCGTTCTCGTGTGACCCCTCAGGTGGAGACACAGCATATTCACGGCCGTTCTCAGTCCGTTTGTGCCTCGCTGTCGGCATGGATGCTGCAAGCGCGTTGGTTGCCTTGGCCTGCTCGACGGGCAAATCCCCGTCTGCCCCCGAAGGCATTTTTGCAGGAGCGCTGTCAGATTTGCGAGCGGTCGATTTGGCGGCAGCAGCATTGGTTTTTTTTGCAGGGGTTGGCATGGTGATCTCCGGTTAAAAGAATTAGCGCGAAAAAATTCACCAGTCGTCTTTGGGCGACTGGCGACAGAGGGGTTTCAGTCAGAAGTGGAATGCAGGCGACTCGACGTGATCTCAATGAGGTTCATCCGCGTTGGCCTTCTTCAGCCCACGAATATTCATGGCAGCCAGGACCACCTGCAATGCGACCAGCGCCCACGCCTGGTCGGGCCATGCCCATGTGATCCAAAGCACATTGCTCAAAAGAAAAATCCAGAATCCGAAAAATCTGCGTCGTTCGTCTGTGGAGCCGACCAGCCACGCGGCTGTGACCGAAGCAACAAACGCGGGCCACTGCAGGAGGTCGATCCATGACATCGCACTCCATCCCTACTGCAGGTTCAGCGGGTGTTGTTTCTCCCACGCCATCCGCTCTTTCTTTCGGCCGGTCATTTGAGCTCCTACCCCGTTCATGTCCAACTTTGTCTGGAGTGCTTTTGAAAACATCTCTACATCCTCTCTTCTTGACAGGGGGCCAGTGAAACCGCTGACAGCTCAAATGTGCAGCATCCGGCAAAAATCGCTTGTCGGGTTTTTCTTCAATTCGCTGTAGGAAAAGGCCTGCAGACGTATCGACCCCGACGGCCGTTTTCAGGCTCAGGCGGTGTTGCGCGGTACACGTTACGGGTTGGAACCGACACAATGGCGGGTCATCTGTCGCAATTCTTCCCGCCAACGTTGGTATCCTGCGGTGCCCGGTGAAGCGCCTGCGCGAAGCAGGGCAGAGGGGTGCGCGACAGCGGCCACCACTGCGCCCTGCCATCGTCCCCGCTCGAAAGCCTGAGGAGCCGAGGGCGGCGGTAGATCAATGCGGTTGGGCGGCGATACTGATGGCACAAACCCGGCCAATTGTTCAATGGCGCGCAGAGCGGTACGCCCCAGTGCAATGATGGTCGAAGGCCCGACTGCCATTAGCTCAGCTTCCAGCCATTGCGAGCAGCGCTGCACATCGACCTGCGCCGGCGTTTTGTGCATTCGACGCTTGCCGCGCATGTCGTAGCTAAAGTGTTTGACAGCATTGGTGACGTACACACGCTCGATACCGATGCCAATCTCCTGCAAGGCGGCGCGCAGCAGCTGACCACTGGGACCGACAAACGGCCGCCCGGTCAGATCTTCCCGGTCGCCCGGCTGCTCACCGACGATGAAAATCTTGGCAGTGGCAGGGCCTTCGCCCATCACGGACTGCGTGGCACGGGCAGCGCAGGCGCAATCGTCGCAGTTGCGCACCGCGGTGGCGACCCAGGCCAGTGAGCCCACCGGGTCGATCGCCTTGATTCCAGGCAGGGGTTCTGGCAGGCGCCGCTGCGTGTTGGCAGTGCTCGCGATCATCTTCTCTACGCGCCGGGGTGCTTGCGCGAGCAGGGTGGGAATGAGACGGGCTTCAGGCAGGTTCTTCCAGTAGATCTCGGGCATTTCTTTCTTCATCGCCGAGATCTTGACCCGCGCGGGGTTGAAGATGCGCGCATAGTAGGTAAGCCACATCGCCTCGCCGGCGTCAGGCGGTGGGGCTTCGGTGCGGCTGGCACCCGGCCCTGCATGCAGCCGTTGTCCGTCCCAGCGTACGGTGGCCGAAGGACTCAAGATGGACCATCGCATCTGGGTAAACCGGCGCACGAAAAACGGCGCCACCTCGACCAGGGTGTGGTGCACGGGTTCAAACCATGCCACATACTCCGCCCGGTCGGCCGCCTGAGCAGATTCACTTACCCGATTAAAGCGCACGAACGCCTTCGTTTTGTGCATGTCGCGCCTCACCTGGCGTTGCCACTCCTGCAGCAGAATGTGATCATCATGCAGCCTGTCCTGCCAGGCTCGCGGCTCGTGCCACAGGCGCTGCGCGAAGCGGTGCAGCAGCGCATGGCGGGCCGGCTCCTGGTGCAGCAGTGCGAAGTGCATCGTGTCGCGAAAGGCGCCGGGCAAGCGCCGTAGCGCATCAAGATCGGTGTCGCTATCGGGCGGGGCCGGATCGGCCGGCGAAGGTGCGATGTGCCAATGCACTCTGTCCCAGCCGATGTCTCGCGCCAACAGCGTGGCCAGAGCGCGGTAAAACCCAAATCGGTCAAGATCCGACTGCAGATGGATACGCACGGCAACCGGCTTTCAATCCCAAGCGAGTGAAAACTGCACGGGTGAAGCGTTTGCCGGACGGCACTGAGGTGGCGCTTGCGGCCGCGCCGCGCTGGGGAGCGAAACCTGCTCGCCAGCGCATGGGCGATGGTCTGGCAAAACCACGAACGGCATCACTTTGGAAACGCTGACGCGCAGCTTGGGAAGGTCGGTCAACCGAAGGGTGCGCACGCGGCGCGAAGCGAGCAGCTTCTTGACTGAAATCACGCCCAGCCCGGGAACGCGCAGCAGGTGTTCGCGAGGAGCGCGGTTCAAGTCGATCGGGAAAAACTCCGGGTGCGCCAAGGCCCAGGCGAGTTTCGGATCGTGTTCCAGCGACAACATGCCGTTGGGCGCCACGATTTCGTGTTCGTCGAATCCGTAAAAGCGAATCAGCCAGTCGGCCTGGTAGAGGCGATGCTCCCGCATCAATGGAGCGCCCTGCACGGGCAGACGGGCGCTGGCGTGGGGGATCGGACTGAATGCGGAGTAGTACACCCGCTTCATCTGCATGGCCTGGTATAGCCCCACACTGGTCTGCAGAATCAGCCGGTCGCTCGAAGCATCTGCCCCCACGATGATCTGTGTGCTTTGTCCGGCCGGTGCAAAGCGCGGTGGGGCGGTTTGGCGGGCATTGGCGCCGGTGAGGGAGCGCGCGACGCGGGTCTGCTGAAGGCGTTCGCGGTAGTCGTCGAGCTGCAGCCGAATCTTTCCCATCGACCGCTTGATGCCCAGGGCATCTTTTTCAGGGGCCAGCGCAGCCAGCGATTCGCGTGAAGCCAACTCCAGGTTGATGCTCAGGCGATCGGCGTACAAACCGGCCCGAGAGATCAGTTCGTCGCTGGCGTCGGGAATGGTTTTCAGGTGGATATAGCCGCGAAAGTCATGGACCTCGCGCAACTGGCGAGCAACTGCTATCACTTGCTCCATCGTGTAATCGGCCGACTGGATGATTCCGGAACTGAGAAACAGGCCTTCGATCACGTTGCGCCGGTAGAAGTCCAGGGTAAGTTGCACCACCTCGTCCACCCGAAATCGGGCTCGGGGTACGTCGCTGGACACGCGGTTCACGCAATACAGACAATCGTAGACACACCAGTTGGTGAGCAGGATCTTGAGCAGCGAAATGCAGCGCCCGTCGGGAGCGTAGCTGTGGCAGATGCCTGCGCCTTCGGTCGAGCCCACACCCCTCCCGCCCACCGAGTCGCGGCGAACCGCTCCACTGGAAGAGCAAGACGCATCGTACTTGGCCGCGTCAGCAAGAATGGACAATTTTTCGAGGGTGTTCATCTCAGGTCAGCGGGCTTGCCGTCGCAGGCGGGGCCGCAAGACGCACTTTCGTAGGAGGTTGTAAGTACTGATTCTGTAAAAGGGGTATCCAGTTAAAAGGGGGTATCCACTTAGCTCCATCAGAGATGAAAGCTGGATGAATACCCAGTATTTTGCATTGTATTGTTGAACTCAAGATACTCAAGCTTTTTGCACTACGTCGGCGCAGGTGACCGGCGCTGTGGCGACGGCCTGTTGAAGTAGCCGGTAAAAGAGCATGCCGGGCGAATTCGAGGTGCGGCGATTGAAGCGAAACACGAACTCGTCCAGGTAGGCATCCAGATGCTCGGGCTGAACAGAGCCATGGTGCGTGCCCAGAATCAAGCGCTGAACCAGTG
>Ga0105047_10005173_pt1 | contig 22488 bp, 20 predicted proteins | sample MAT04_FD_78384 | JGI IMG/M metagenome (GOLD analysis project Ga0105047, IMG submission 78384) | Freshwater microbial communities from Lake Fryxell liftoff mats and glacier meltwater in Antarctica - MAT-04 (megahit assembly) | ecosystem: Environmental > Aquatic > Freshwater > Ice > Liftoff... | reverse complement strand
GCCGCGGGGCGACGGAAGAACTCGCGCAGCCGGGCCAGCGTCAGTTGCCAGAGCGGGGACATGGGCCAGGTTCCCGTGGTCACTTGAAGTCGCGCTCGAGCGGGAAGCCCGGGGACGGCCGTCCCCGGGCTTTGCCCACGTACTATCCCGAGTCGCGCAGGTGGCGACCGGTCAGCGTGACGAACACGTCTTCCAGCGTCGCATGTCGGGTCGTCAATGCCGCCAGCGCCATGCCGCGCTGCTTCAACATATCGAGTAGCGCCGGCAGCGCCAGGTGCGGTTCGCCGACCGACAGGCAATGCGCCTGCTGCTCGCGCCAGGCCGAATGCACCGAGGGCAGGGCGGTGAAAATGCTCGACTCGCACTCGGCCGCATCGCCCAGTGTGAACGTGATAATGTGCTCGCCGCCGACCTTGGCGATCAGCTCCCGCGGTGTGCCCAGGGCGATCACCTTGCCGTGATCGACGACGGCAACGCGGTCGCACAGCCGTTCGGCCTCGTCCATGTAGTGCGTTGTCAGCATGACCGTGCGGCCCAGCGATCGGAAGTCGTTGATGACATCCCAGAGTTGCCGGCGCGACTGCGGGTCGAGCCCCGTGGTCGGTTCATCGAGGAACAACAGTTCCGGATCGCCGACGAGGGCACACGCCACCGCGAGCCGTTGCCGTTGCCCGCCTGACAGTTGCACGATGTAGCTGCGCGACTTTTCTTCAAGCGAGACGCGTTTGATCGCCTCGGCCGGGTCGATGCCGTTGTGGTAGAAACTGCGGAACATCGTGACCGCCTCACGGACGGTCAGCTTGTCGGGCAGCCGGGTTTCCTGAAGTGAGATGCCCACCCGTTGGCGGATGGCCGCATCTTCACGGTCCCAGCGCCGGCCGAGAACTTCGACATCGCCGGAGGACGCTTCGAGCAAGCCTTCGAGAACTTCCAGCGTCGTGGTCTTGCCCGCGCCATTGGGGCCGAGCAAGCCGAAGCACTCGCCGGTGTTCACTTCGAGATCAAGCCCGCGCACGGCCTCTACCGGCGGGCGGCCGGGGTACGTCTTGATGAGTTGGTTGCAGCGGATGGCCAGGGACATGCATGCATTGATAGGTCAGCAACGAGCCAGCGGCGAGCCCATTGGGCTCGCCGCTGAACGTTCGCTTAAACGAGTTCCTTCATTACCGCCCCGCCATCGGTGAGATGTTGCGGGCGGCTGCTCGGGTCGGGGATGGTCGTGGTCTCGGGGTCGATGCCGAGGTTGTGCCACAGGGTGGCGAAGATGTCCGTGAATTTCACCGGGCGGTCCTTGGCGTACTCGCCCAGACGGTTGGTGGAACCGATCACCTGGCCGGTCTTCATGCCGCCGCCGGCCATGATCGCGCAACTGACCTGTGGCCAGTGATCGCGACCGCCGCCATTGTTGATCTTCGGCGTGCGGCCGAACTCGCCCCAGGCGATGACTGTCACGTCGTTCAGCATGCCGCGCACTTCGAGATCTTCCACCAGGGCGGTCAGACACTGGTCGAGCTTGGTGCCGTGATCACGGATCAGGTCGCCGTTCTTGCCGTGGCTGTCCCAGCGGCCGAATGACAGCGACACGCAGCGGGCCCCGGCTTCCACGAGCCGGCGGGCCATCAGCAGTTGATCGTTGGCGGTCGGTGCCCCGTCGAACTGGAACTTGTACGGCTTGCCGTCGCCGTAGCGTTCGCGAACTTTCGCCGGCTCGCGGCTCAGGTCGAGTGCATCGATCAGTTTGCTCGAGGTCAGCACGCCGAACGCACGCTGTGTGGCCGAGTCGGAACTGCGGAGCGCGCCGGTCTGGTCGACATCACGCTTGAGGCGGTCGAAGCTGGTAAGCAGGCGCTTGCGGTCGTCGAGCTGGGTGTTGTTGATGCCATTGAGCCGCATGTTGGCCATGTCCGGCCCTTCGGGCTTGAACGCGGCATGCGATGCACCGAGGAAGCCGGGCTTGCCGGCATCGCTCCAGGGGAGGTGCTGAGTCTTGTCCGCGAGGCCGACGAACGGCGGCATCGACGGATCGACCGGTCCCTTGAGCTTCGACAGGATGGCACCCATGCTGGGCCAACCGCCGACGTTCTTGAACTCGGAGGGATCACGCCCGGTCATGCACTGGATGGCATCATGCCCGCCCTTGGCACCGACGACGGAGCGGATGAAGGCGAAACGCTCGGCCGAGGCGGCGATGCGCGGGAAGCATTCACCGATCTGGATGCCGGCCACACTGGTGTTGATCGGCTTGAACTCGCCGCGGATGTCGACGGGTGCTTCCGTCTTGATGTCCCACATGTCCTGATGGGCCGGGCCGCCACCCAGAAAGACGTTGATGATCGCTTTGTGCTTCGTCGGTTGTGCCGACTGCTCTTCAGCCCGCAGGATGTCCGCGAGCGACAGGTGCGCCGCCCCGAAGGAGAACGCGCCGACAGTCAGGAACCCGCGTCGGGTTACGCCGTCACAGAACCGCTGCGTCAGGCCGGGAATGGTCAACATGGCAGGTGCACCATTTGCAATAGGTACAGGCGAAAGGATCGTGCGATCCGTCAATCGGCGGGATTCATCCAACTCTCTGACAACTTAAGCTGGATCGGCATTGCGTGCAAGCCAAAAGCATTCTTTTTGCCGGAACCTCTGCGATGAGCAACGCCCCCCACGGGCAAGCCGGGGGCTATGGTCATTGTTCCAGTGGTTCTCGACAATCAACTCCATGGGTCACATTGAGTTAATTACAACACTGGCGGTCGGCCTGGGTGCGGCGCTCCTGCTTGGCTACATATCGTTTCGCCTCGGCCTGTCGCCGATCGTCGGCTACCTCGTGGCCGGGATCATCGTCGGGCCGCATACGCCCGGAGTGGTGGCCGACCGCGAACTCGCTGAGCAGATGGCCGAGCTGGGCGTAGTATTACTGATGTTCGGTGTCGGGCTGCACTTCCATTTCAAGGATCTGCTGGCGGTGCGCAAGATCGCCATTCCCGGCGCGGTCGTGCAGAGTGCCGTGGCCACAGGACTGGGACTGGCGATGGCGATCTCGCTTGGTTGGTCATGGCAGGCGGGGTTGGTCTACGGGCTGGCGATCTCGGTAGCGAGTACCGTCGTGCTGACGCGTGTTCTTTCGGACAACGACGAGCTGCATACGCGTGTCGGCCATATTGCGATCGGTTGGCTGGTCGTCGAAGACCTGTTCACCGTGGTCATTCTTGTACTGCTGCCTGAGATCTTCGGCGGTAACTCGGGCGACCTGTCGCACCTGGCAGGGGCACTGGGGCTGGCGGGGCTGAAGATTCTGGTACTGGTGGCCGCGATGGTGCTGATCGGCGGGCGTGCGATCCCCTGGCTGCTCGGCCATATCAGTGAATTGGGTTCACGCGAACTGTTCACGCTGACGGTACTGGTGGTCGCTCTGGGCATCGCCGTCGGCTCGGCCCGGTTGTTCGGCGTGTCGATGGCACTCGGGGCGTTCCTGGCGGGAATGGTCGTCGGCCGCTCGGATTTCAGCTTGCGGGCAGCGTCCGAGGCGTTGCCGATGCGGGATGCGTTCGCCGTGCTCTTCTTCGTTTCGACAGGCATGCTGTTCAATCCATCGGCCGTTCCCGATGGCTGGCAACTCATCGTGCTGACGATGGCGATCGTGGTCCTGGGCAAGCCACTGGCCGCATTCGTGATTGTCCGGCAGATGCGCTATCCGGTCCGCGCGGCGCTGGCGGTCGCTGTGGCACTTTCGCAGGTGGGCGAGTTCACCTTCATTCTGGGGGCGGTCGCGCTTAAACTGGAGTTGATCAGCCGGTCGGCGATGAATGCGCTGGTGGCGACAGCCATCCTGTCGATCTCGATCAATCCGCTGATCTACCGGCTGATCGACCCGTTTGAAGGGTGGGCCAAACGCCGTGGCCGACTGTGGAGCTGGTTGTCGGCGCGCGTGCCGACGGCCAAAGTCACTGAAGCGGACAACAGCCCGTCCGAAACGCGTTACCGCGCGATTGTCGTCGGCTACGGGCCCGTGGGGCAAACCGTCACCCGGCTGTTGTGTGAGAACGACGTGGAACCGACGATCATCGAACTGAGTATCCGCTCCTTTCGCAAGCTGCGGACGCAACATACCGCGGCGGTGTTCGGCGATGCGCAACATCCGGAGACGCTGGAAGCGGCCGGACTGGCGACCGCCGGCAGCCTGATCCTGACCGCCTCCGACCTGGCGAGCGCCACGGAAACGATCCGCAACGCGCGCAGGCTCCGGCCGGAGATCCACATTCTGGTGCGCGCGAACTATCTTCGCGATGCGGATCGGCTGCGGCAGGCGGGTGCGAACGATGTGTTCACGGGCGAAGGTGAAGTCGCTTTGGCGATGACGAAATTCGTGATGCGCGACCTCGGGGCGACCCCGGAACAGATCGACCGCGAACGCGAACGGCTGCGCGGCGAGTTCATCACCCAGCATGGCGGCACCAAGCTTTCGCACGATACGCAGTACATCGGGCCATCGGTCTTGAAGAAGGAAGAACGCTAGGCGCTTGACATGGCCCGCCCGCGATGCACACGATGCTGAAGGGATGAGGGGAGTGCAATGTTCGCCGGATCGATCTTGTCATTGTTGCTGACCGCCGGGCCGGGGTATCCGGCACCGTGGCGCGATCAACCGCACTCGGAGTGGGTGGGCCGCACGGTCATCATGAAGGCGACCGGCACGCGCTTCTTCCGCGTAAACCCGGATGGATCGACAACGGAAGCCGGGGTGCTGACGCGGACTGACTACCAGGTGGTCCGCGAACACGACGACCGCGTACTGATCAAGCAGGACGGCACCGAAGGCTGGATCAATAAGGCCGACGTCGCCCTGCCTGAAGACGGCGTGGCCCACTTTAGCAAGCTGATCGAGATGAACCCCAACGATTCGGCCCAGTTCGCCCGTCGATCGAAGTCGAACGAACTCAAGGGCGACCTTGACGCGGCGCTGAAGGATTACGACGAAGCGATCCGCATTTCACCTGCCAGTTCATCGTGGTGGAACAACCGGGCCAACTTGTACCAGAAGTCGAAGAACTACGAGCGGGCGCTGGAGGATTACAACAAGTCGATCGAACTGAACACAGGCTCGGCCATCGTCTGGGGCAATCGCGGCAATGCGCACAGCTACTTCCGCGACTACGAGAAAGCGATTGCCGACTACAACGAAGCGACGCGGTTAAACCCGCAGTACACCAATTCATTCGTCAACCGCGCCAATGTCCATCGTGAAATGGGCGAGTATGCGAAAGCTGAAGCCGACTACGATGCCGCGCTGAAGATCGACCCGACGTTTGCTTTCGCGCTGGGCCAGCGCGGCGAGATGTGGCGTATCCGCCGTGAGTACGACAAGGCCGCTGCGGACATCACCGCCGCCATCCGCATTGACCCGCGCTCCGCCCAGTCGTTCCTGCTGCGCGGCAATCTGCGGCGATCGCTGAAGCAGTACAACCTGGCCCGCGACGACTACGATCACGCGATCTGGCTTGAACCGCGGCTGACCGCCGCGTTCGTCGAGCGTGGCCGAATGTACCGCGAACAAAAGCAGTACGACAAGACACTGGCAGACTACGACGTGGCGTTGAAGCAGGAACCTCTGTCGATCATGGCACGACTGGCGAAGGCGGAGTTGCTGGCAACCTGCCCGGAGGATCGCATTCGCGACGGCGCAAAGGCGGTCGAGTTGGCGAAGGCCGCCATCGAGCGAAGTCGCGGCCCCGACGGCAAAGCGCTCGCCGTGCTGGCAGCCGCACTGGCAGAGAAGGGCGAATTCGACGAAGCGATCATTCAACAGCAGCGGGCGCTCGAGTCGAAGCCATATCTCGCCGATACCGCGAGCGGCAAAGAACGTCTCGAATCATTCAAAGCGAAACGCCCGATCCGCGAATGACCGCCGCTCACGCCCCCAACCCTACCACGCCCATTCCATCCCCATGTTCATCCCGTGGGCGAACAGGTTCGATTCGCGGAACAGCACCGCGGGGCGGCGCTGGCCGCTGGGGGCTGCCGACGGCGAGTTTGGAATGAAGTTCAAGTCGACCACGCGATCAACCTGCGCCCCGGGACGGACGACGTTCGTCCAGTAGAGAGCACTGTAACCGACAAAGCCGCGCAGCGATGGCGTGATCTGGTAGCCGAGGTTCAGCGATACATCCGGCGCGACACTGAACTTGCGACGGTTGTACCGGCCGACGTTCGACTGGGCCGCCAGCAGGCCGCCGGTGAACTGCTCGCGCGGCAGGCCGGGCTGTCGCCGCAACTGGCTGCCGTAGATCTCGACTGTCTGTTGGTTCACGCCCATCGCGACCGAGCCGCGCACATCGACCGACCAGCGGTTCCAGTTCTGCCGACCCATGAAGCCGACCTGGCCGCCGTTGAACAGGTTGCGTGTCGAGAAGCGGTCGTTGACGATTGTGACCGTTCCTTCCGGATCGGGTGCATCCGGTCCGGCGAGAATCCCTTCGGTGATGTTCAACTGCTCCGCGAAGTAGTAATAGCGATAGCCGACAAAGACATCGAACGAGCGGTTGCAGTCATCGCAGAGACGCTTGATCAGGTTCGCATCCGCGCCCCAGAAACGGCTGCCCGATTCGATTTGCAGGAAGCCGGTACTGAAGCCGGGGAAGGCGACCGTCTCGACAAACTCGCCGGGGGGCTGGTTCAGGACGAACACCGGCCTCGAGATGACCGGGAACTGTTCACTCGAGAAGGTGACCGTGCTGTGCCGCGGCCCCAGGAACATGAAGCTGGCATCAATGCCGTAGCCGCCGTCCTCGTGGAAGAACAGTGTCGCCCGGCTGCGCTCGCCCTGGCGATTGGTCAGGTCGATCGGCCCCGGGCCAAAGAGCGATTGCGTTCCCGGCTGGCCGATGATGCCGCCGCTGGCCGGGGTGCCCGTCGTCGCCAGCACCGGCACGCGATCGTTCTTCATCCACCACATCAGGAACTCGTCGCGAAACGTCAACGTTGGGCCTGTCGGCTTCATCGCTTCGACGAACGCTTCTTCCAACCCCGGCGATACGGGGACGGTCTCGCTGACGTCGTCTTTCTTGAACCAGCCGCGCACGCGCTGCAGCGGATGGATCGGCTTGCCGAGCAGTGCCAACCGCTTGCCGTCGCCGGGCTCGGGCAACTTGCCATCGGCGGGCGGCAGGATCATCTCGCGGCGCGTGGCGATCTTCTGCACGGGCAACTGCTCGACTTCGATCAGTTCGCGCGGCGGCACTTCAAGCGATTCGACGACTGCTGCGCTGACACTGATCGGCTCGGGCTCGATCACGGGGGCAGGCTGGCTTACCTGCGCTTCCGACTCGGCCGAGGGCGGCAGCAGGCCCGGCTCGCCGGAACGGATGTACGACGGCAGATAGGTGCCAATCCTGCTCAGTGGCTCATACGCCGTGGCCAGATCGATGATCCGCGGCGTGCCGACGGGGGGCAGCAGGATGGCAGCCGGCTCACCCGGGTCGACAACGAGTGTCTCCGCCGGCGGGTCGACCGGCTTCCATTCGATGTCGGTCTTCTTCAGCCAGTCGTTCGGCCAATTTGTCGGCGATGTCACCGGCGTCCACTCGACACCGGGCGCGGCAGGCTGCCACGTCGGCTGCAGCGACCGCCAGACGGGGCTGTCTTCCGACATCCCGATCTGTGGAATCAGCGCCAACGTCCCGGCAAACGCACCCGCCCGCATGAACTTCATCCGCCTATCCTGCCCTTCTCGCGCCTGCCGCCCCAACTGGTGCGTCCGGCCCGTGTCCTCATAATCGACACGATCGGTCCAGGGCGATTCCCCCGTTCCCCGATGCCCTGGTCAGACTGTTTGCCGCAGGCTGTCACAACCGGCAATCTTCCCGCAGTTTGCCATACCTGAAGCTTTCATGAGAGCCCTTGACACTCCCACCGAACGCGGGCATTTACCCGCCCCAATAGCCACCCGTATCGCCCGCTGTTGCCCGCTTCGTCAGGAGGACTCCCGCCATGACGCGCCGCTTCGTTGCCTTGTGCTGTCTTGTGATCGGTTCGTTCGTGTTGATGACAAACGATGCCCGCGCCTTCTACTGGCGTGGTTGGCCAGGCAGCGGCACCACCGCCACGACCTCAACAACAACAACCTCCTTTTCGGCCAGTCCTCCGGCTACCACGTCGACCGGCACTGGCACCGGAACTGGCACTGGCACCGGAACTGGAATAGGAACAGGAACTGGCACAGGAACAGGAACCGGCACCGGCGGACAAGAAGGGGTGAAAGACCCGGGCGATGAAGAAAATCCCGGCGACAAGGACCCGGAAGTCGACCCGACCGGCACCTACGCCCCCGAACCGACCACTCTGCTGCTGAGCCTCATCAGCCTCGGCGGCATCGGCCTCGCCCGCAAACTTCGAGGCGAGCGGGGCGCGTAAGCTCGCTATGCTTCACACTGTTCTTCGCCCGACCCCCATCGTAGAGTACCGCTTCAACATGAGGTACTTTTCCGATGGCAGACTTCCGTCTCACCGGTCTGGTCGCGGCCCCGTTTACCCCCTTCCGTGCTGACGGAAGCCTGAACGTCGAGGCCATCGAGCCGATGGCCGAACTGCTGATTTCGTCCGGGGTCAGCGGTGCGTTCGTCTGCGGTTCAACGGGGGAAGGGCATTCGCTGTCAATCGATGAGCGACAGGCCATCGCCGCTGCGTGGGTGGAGGCGGCCGCGGGTCGAATCCCTGTCGTGGTGCATGTCGGGCACAACAGCCTGTTCGATGCGATCACACTGGCCCGCCATGCCGAAGGGATCGGGGCCGACGCGATCTCATCGCTGGCACCGTCCTACTACAAGCCGAAGACGATGGAAGACCTGATCGCCTTCCTCGCGGCACTCGCATCCTCCGCGCCGACGCTGCCGTTTTATTACTACCACATCCCGTCCATGACCGGCGTGATGCTGCCGGCTCCCGAACTGCTGAAGCAGGGCCGATCGCGCATCCCCAATCTGCACGGGATCAAGTTCACGCACAACGACTGTATGGAACTGCAGGAGTGCCTTGCATTGAAGGGCGGCGAGTTCGACGTCGTCTTCGGTCATGACGAGATGCTGCTGGCGGCGATGGCGCTCGGCACCAAAGGCGCCGTCGGCTGTACCTACAACTTCGCGGCCCCGCTGTATCGCCGACTGATCGACGCGTTCAACAGGGGCGACATGGTCACCGCCCGCACCGAGCAACTCAAGAGCGTGCAGCTGATCCGCACACTGTTCGAGTTCGGCCTGATGCGCTCTGCCAAGGCAGTGATGACGCTGATCGGCCTCGATTGCGGCCCGGTGCGTTCACCCCTCGACCCGATCACGAATGATGAGACACGCCAATTGGCGGAACGCCTGAAAGGGCTCGACATCTTCGCCAAACCTTTGCGGCTGCCGAAGCCGAAGCGAGCGCAGGCTCGAAAGAAGCGGTGAACGCGTATCCCTTACTCGTCCATCGTCTCCCCGCGAAACGGAGAAGAGGGAGGACGAGCCAGTCAGCGGTCAGTTTGACACTATCGCCCGAAAAGTTACTCGCCCGGTGTGATAGCGACTTCGCGCCAATTCAGCAGAGGCGAAGTACCCGACTCGCCTTCCAGGAACAGCCGACCGCCCAAGCCTCGCAGCGGCTTGCCTTCGTCGCCGACCCAGTCGGTCGCGCGGCCCAGCCGCAGCGCATCGTCGGTCAGCTTGTGGCTGTCGGGGTAGATGTTGGGGATCAGCACATCACCTGAGGGGCCATCGCGCAGTGTGAGGTTGGCAGGTACCAGCAGAATATCACGCGGATGCTTGGGGCCATTCATCGTCAGCAGTTCGATCTGTTCGAGCGGCACCCAGCAGTACAACCCGCCTGGTCCGAAGACTTCGATCACGGTGCCGAACAGATCGTCGGCATCGCGCAGGAACTCGACGGGTGTGCCGTTGACGGTCGCTTTGATATTGGGAAGAATGGCGTTCGCTTCCGCCAGCATGGCATCACCGCTTGCGGCGTCGCCGGCGGCGTACAGCTTGAGCGCCTCCAGTCTCTTGAAGACATGATCCGGTGCCACGTTCAGCGACTTCGGCTGCGCCTGGCCGGCCAGCACGAGCCGGCGATTCTTTTCGGCGGTCATCGCCTGCCGGTACATCTCGAGCGCGCCTTCGGATTTGGGATCCTCATAGCGCAGGACATCGCTTTGTTTCTTCGCGCGATCGAGGTCGCCGGTGAACAGCATCAGTTCGAAGAGGAAGAAGCGGGCCGACTGATCGGCGGGGGCGTTGCGAACCTTCTGGATCTGGGCATCGATTGCGGCCTGGAGCTGCCCGGATTGAAACAGTTCGCTGGCGTTCATGGCAATCTCGAAGTGAATGCGGAAATGAGGAAACGGGCCGGGGATGATTCCCGGCCCGCGCGGTCGTGATGCCGTTGCTTACTTGGCGTTGCCGGCCTTCAAATCGTACTTGAAGATCACCGGGGCAGCCAACTTGCCCTTTTCGTCCTGCGGGCAATAGTCGAACTCGATTTTGGCGAAGTTCAGCGAGAACTGATCGGTCGGCAGGCTGCCGCTGCCGTCCGAACCGCCACTCTGGTAGCTTGAGATGAGAACGTCTTCGAGGATGATCTTGTAATAGTCTTCGGCGTCGCCGCCCGCTTTGCGGACGAACAGTTGGGCCTTCTTGATGTGCTGGCCGGTCGCACTCGCCTTGGACAGCATCGGGCTCTGCTTGCCGACCGTGGACGAGAAGTGCAGGTCCTGGAAGCTGGCCTTGCCCGCCCCGCCACCGCCCCCACCGCCGAACGAGCCGGGGTTCGAGACACCCCAGGAGAACGACGAGACTTCGATCGTTTCCTTGTGCTTGTGATCCTTCGATTCGCCCTTGATGCCGTCGATTTCGAGAAGAAAGTCGCTTGCCATGATCAACTCCTGTTAGATGGTTCGGTGTAAGCGATGCGGCGGAAGTTTACTTTTTTGTTTCTTACTTCCCGTCCGTCGTCGTCTCCGTCAGAGGAATGCGGATCGTTTCGAGACGCCGGACAGAGAATGCAAAAAGTTGTCTGGCGGCGAGCCCGATGGGCTCGCCGCTAAACGGCACTACTGGCTCAGCTGCTTGGCCACCATGCGCAGCGAGATGTCGAGGCCTTCCAACTGGAAGTGCGGGCGCAGCCACGCTTTAGCGCGGTACATGCCGGGTTGGCCGGGCACGTCCTGCACTTCGATCTTGGCCGATTGCAGGGGGAACTTGGCCTTCACGTCGTCGCCCTGGCCTTCCGGGTTGGCGATCGTGTAGTTATTCACCCAGCGGTTCAGCCAGGTTTCCATTTCTTCGCGTTCCATGAAGGAGCCGATGCGATTGCGCACCATCACCTTCAGGAAGTGCGCGAAACGGGACACGCACATGAGCTGATTGATCTTGGCCGACAGAGCCGCGTTGGCGGTAGCCCCTTCGCGATCGTACTTCTGCGGTTTCTGACACGACTGGGCACCCATGAAGGCCGCAAAGTCGCGGTTCTTGCAGTGAATCAGCGGCAGGAAGCCGAGATTCGACAGCTCGTTCTCGCGACGCTCGGTGATCGCCACTTCGGTCGGGCACTTCATGGCGACGTCGCCATCGTCGGTCGGGAAGGTGTGGACCGGCAGGCCTTCGACCTTGCCGCCGCCTTCGACGCCGCGGGTGCGGGCCATCCAGCCGTACTTGCTGAACGCATCGGTGATGCGGGCGGCGTACGTCCAGGAGGCGCTCATCCACTGGTACTTGTCGTGATCGGTACCGTCGACATCTTCTTCGTAGTTGAACGCCGCCAGCTGCTCGAACTTCGCACCGTATGGCAGCCGGGCGAGAACGCGCGGCATCGTCAGGGCCACGTAGCGGGAATCTTCCGACTCGCGGAACGATTGCCACGGTGCGTAGTCGACACTGGAGAAGATCTTGGCCAGATCGCGCGGGTTGGACAGCTCCGAGAAGCGGTCCATGTTGAACGCTTTCGGGCTGACCCCGGCAATGAACGGGGCATGTGCCGCGGCCGCCACACCGGCCATGTTCGAGAGCATGCGCACATCAGTGGAACGCTTCGCGTCAAACTCGTAGTCGCCCACGAGCATGCCGTAAGGGTACCCGCCGAGGATGCCGAACTCTTCTTCGTAGATCTTCTTGAACAGTTCGCTCTGGTCGAACTCGACGGCGTTTTCGAGATCCTTGCGAAGTTCGTCCTTTGTCGAGTTCAGTACGCGAATCTTCAGCGTTTCGCCGGTCTCGCTCTGGCTGACGAGGTAAAAGAGCCCGCGCCAGGTGCCTTCCAGCTTCTGGTAGGTTTCATGGTGCATGATCTCATTCAGCTGGGCGCTGAGTTTTTCGTCGATCGAGTTGATCCAGACCTTGATGTTGGTCTCGACGTCCTTGTGCATCGTCTGGCCGGGTTTCATCGATGATTCGATGAACTGCGTCAGCGCGTCGAGGCCGCGCTGCCGGGCCTGCGGGTCATCGTTGACCTTCATCCGCTTGGTGGCCTGGTCCAGCCACGAACCCCCGTCGAATTCGGTGGTCGTGGTGGTTGCCCCGGCCTGCTTCTGTTCGGCTGCCATTACGCTTTCTCCTCCGTCTTGGCGTCGTCGTCCTTCTTGCCCAATGCGGCGAGGATCGCGTCACGCTTCTCGGTGTTCGCCATGGCATCCGACAGCAGCTTCTCGAGCGCGTCGTTACCTTCCATTTTGCTCAGCAGCTCAGTCAGCTTCTTGCGCATGGTCAACAGTTCGTTGAGGACCGGCACCTGTTCGGCAATCTTGGCCGGGTCGAAGTCCTTCATGCTCTTGAAGTTGAGTTCGACGTTCAACAACTGGTCCGGCGTGCCGCTGATCTTGTCGGGCACGCGGAACGCGACGCGCGGGGCCGAGCGGGCCATGACGTCGTTGAAATTGTCGCGGTCGATCGGTACGAAACGGCGGGTCTTGTAGCCCTTCTTGTTTTCTTCTTTCGGCTGACCCGAAAGGTCGGCCATCACGCCCACCACGAACGGGAGTTCGAGCATCGGCTCGGCCCCTTCGGTCTCGACCTTGTAGTCGATCAGCACGCGCGGCGGTCGCACTCGTTTCAAACGGTCCTGATAACTGTCTGCCATTGGTCACTCGCTTTCCGCTGAATGGAAGTTCTCACCCCGGGAAGTGTCGTTCACCCCCGTATGCGATTGCGATGCGTCGAGCGGACAGAGAACGTCCGGAACCTGATTGGTTACCCAGCCGAAGGAGATTGTAAGGAGACACCGCACGGGACGCAACGAAGAATGCCCGGATGTGTAAATCGGCTGGAGGAAGCCATCGGCGGACGCGTAAGGACGGAAGAGTTTGCCGCGCCGGAGGGCGATTGTGCTGAATCGGGCGAGCGGCGATGAAGAAGTCGTGCGAAGAGCGTACTTCACCCTTGGTTGGCCAGTTCCCCCATATCTGCTGCAAGTTTTGAAAGATCGTCCAGTGGAAGTCGATTCAGCACTTCGGCCGACGTCTGCGGCCGGCGCAGCAGTCGCTCAAGCGCACGGATCACGTCTAGTTTGCCGCGACGGATACCCTGATCGAGTCCCTCATCTCGTCCTTCCGTTCCCGCTTCCTTCATGTATGTGGCGTGGTCACACAGCGCTTTAAAACGGGCGTCGTAACGTTCGCGTTCGATCTCGTTTTGCGTGAGCATCTCCTGTTCCTCATGAGCCTTGACGATCCATGGCTGCCGGAGTGCCGGTGGCAGGGAACCCGGATTCATCTTCTCATGTCTAATCGCGTTGGATGTTTGGTCGGACTACGCGAATAAATCGGCCACGAAGGTCGCCGCCATTCCGAACAGCTTCGTCAATGCGCGACGCCAATGCCTGAACGTCGTCTTCGCGTGAACAGCTGATGATACCGAAGTGTCCGATGGTACTTCTGGCCAGCCTGCGAAAATGACGATAATTGAACGTGATAACGGCTCTGCCCAACTTGATCGCATCAGTCAAAACATCTTGATCCTGTACACCGATTCCTGCCCGGCCCAAACCTTGGACAGTTACTGCATCGTGCCCCAAATCAATTAAAGCATCGACGACCCCATGATCGAAATCTTCGTCTGCGTACAGCAGCGTCATCAGGGCGACTCCTCCGCTTCCAACCGAATAATCTCGTCGATTTCCTTCCGATGCTGCTCATAATACCGCCACGTTTCTTCGAGATCGGCCGGTGTGAGGCCGATGATCGACTGAATGATCTGATCATCCGTCCGGCCCAAGCGTTTCCACTCCACGATTCCGTGGACGGTAATGCGTGTGTTGCGAATGCACGGATCGCCACCCTGTACCCCGGGCGTCTTCCGGATCCAGCTTGATTCAACGGCAGTCGCTGTTGTCATGTTTGGTTTCCCCTCATCTCGATCATACTGTCCCGCTCGTCGAAGCGAAACTCAGTATGGGGAAAAGAAATCACCCCGCCGGGGGAGGCGGGGTGACGGGGGAGGCTGTTGAGCCCATGGGAGGAGTTTTCTGACTTGGTCGGACCGGCGATCGGGGGAGATCGGACCGGCCAGCGTATCCGTATGCCCGGCACGGAGGGGGTGTCCGATCACCGGGGGAGGAGATCGGACGGCCGTGTTCGGTCATCATTCCCGGCCGGTTGGGGGAACCGTTTACCGGGAACGAAAGACTCTAATGCACCCTGCGTGCCAATCGGCGATTCATCGATAGGGCAACGCCGCAAGCAGCTGTTTCCCTCGCGAAATCGTTGATCTTTCGACGATTCGGCTTCGGAAAATCGCGATCGCAGTCAGAACAGATTTGTAATTGTTTCCCTCGGAATGTAAGACATGCTCCATCGCTGTAACTTCGTGTCATTCGTGAATCACCATGAGCAAACTCTCCGACGACCTGTATTCCGCACTCAGCGCCATTCCGCTGATCGACCCGCATTCCCACATCGAGCCACTCAGCCCGGTTTCGCGCACGCTCGATGATATCCTCGGCTATCACTACTACACCGAACTGGCGCACTCAGCCGGTATGAGCCAGGCACCGCTGGCCAAGGACGTGTTGCCGCGCGAGCGCGTTCGCGCCATCGTCGGGCACATGGACCGTTACGACAACACGGCCCAGTACGCCTGGTTCCTCGACATCGCGAAGAACTTCCTCGGCTTCACCGGCAACCGCATCACCGCCGCCGATGCCGATACGCTGTTCGACACGGCCGAGAAGACGTTCGCGCAGAAGGATTGGGAAGAGCAGGTCTTCAAGAAGTCGAACCTCGAAGCGATCTTCCTGACCAACGAGTTCGACGACCCGCTCGAAGGCTTCGATACGAAGCGCTACATCCCATGTTTGCGGACCGATGCCCTCGTCTTCGGCACCGAAGACGCCGCCATCATCGGCCGACTGGCGAAGGCGACCGGCGTGGAAGCTCGCGACCCCGCATCGTGGAAGAAAGCGATCAGGGCGCTTTTCGAGAAGTTCACCGCGAAGGGGGCCAAAGCCTGCGCCATCTCACTGCCGCCGAACTTCATCCCGTCGAAAGAAAGCAGCCCTGTCTTCTGGATGCTGGCCGAGCATTGCCAGGAGTTCAAGCTGCCGTTCGATCTCATGATCGGCGTCAACCGCAAGGTCTACCGTAATGGCGTTTATCAGGGGCAGGACCTGTTCGACCAGCGCACATCGCTGATCCAGTATCAGGAACTGTTCAACGCCTTCCCCGACGTCAAGTTCCCTGTTTCGGTACTGACATCGGTGCAGAATCAGGAACTGGTCAGTTACTCGTGGATCTTCCCGAACGTCTACCCCAACGGGCACTGGTGGTACAGCAACATCCCCGCCTACATCACCAACGACCTTCGCGGTCGGCTGCAAGCGGTGCCGAAGACGAAGCTCGTCGGCTACTACAGCGATGCCTACAAGCTCGAATTCGTGCTGCCCAAGTTCAGCATGTACCGCCGGGTGCTGGCCGAGTTGCTCGCCAGCGAGTTCGTCGAAGTGAAGCGCCTGACCGAGACTGAAGCGATCGCCCTCGGCAAGCGTCTACTTCGCGACAATGTGCGCGAAATCTTCAACGTGTGATTCAAGAACCTCTCCGGAGTGATAACGATGATGCGATCACTGATGCTGACGGCATTCGTCGGCGCGACCATGCTGACTACCGCCCGTGCCGAAGAGCCAAAGCCGATCCGGGCGCTGCTCGTCATCGGCGGCTGCTGCCACGACTACGCGAAGCAGAAGGAGATCCTGACGAAGGGCATCTCCGACCGCGCCCACGTCGAATGGGTCATCGCTTACGACGACGACAAGGGCACAAAGAAGTTGAACCCCGTCTACGACAAGGCCGACTGGGCCAAGGGGTTTGACGTTATCGTCCACGATGAATGCACCGCCGACGTCAAGGATTTGAAGATCATCGAAGGGATCATCAAGCCGCACCGCGATGGCATTCCCGCCGTCGTGCTGCACTGCGGCATGCACTGCTATCGCAGCGAAGGCTACCCGAAGATGACGCCCTGGTTCGAACTGACGGGCCTGCAATCGACAGGCCACGGCCCACAGGCCCCCATCGGCCTGGTGTTCGCCGACAAGGACAGCCCCATCACCAAGGGGATGAGCGATTGGACTACCGTCAATGAAGAGCTTTACAACAACATCACCGGCAAGTTGCTAGAAACCGCTCAACCGCTGATCCGCGGCAAACAGGTGATCAAGAACAAAGACGGCAAGGAGAACACCGCCGAGACGATCGTCGCCTGGACGAACACCTACAACGGCAAGGCGAAAGTGTTCGCCACCACGCTGGGCCACAACAACACCACCGTGGAAGACCCGCGTTACCTCGACCTGGTCACCCGCGGCCTGCTCTGGAGCACCGGCAAGCTCGACACGCACCTGAAACCCGCCCGCCAGGCATTGCCGAGCAAGTAACGTGTAGTGAGTTGAATAGAATCGCAAACACAGGCAATCTGCGCAGCCCGGGCAGCTTCCGCTTTTCGGGCATTCCCGGCTTGCATTGGTCGGGTGGAACGTTATTCTCCCCACCGCGCTGCGGCTGTCCCGCGGCGGTGGGTGAGAGATTCAATGTCTGTTCCTGTACTGCTACTGACGAGTATGCTGATCGCGGCCCCGCCGGCCGAACCGGTCCCTGTTCCCCGTTGGGAAAAGGGCCAGGAGATCGTCTGGCGAGGAACCTTCAGTGAGGCGATCCTGCGACCCAACGTCCGTGCCTTCCGCAACTATGAAGCGGAGACCCGGCTGTTTGTTCTCGACATCAGCGATCACGGCGCGGATGTTGCCCTGTTCACCTCGATCAAACTGAAGCCCGACACGCCGCCGGCCACTGAGCCGCCGCCCGTCGTGCGCATCGAATTGGCCCGACTCGAACCCGGCGGCCAGATCCGGTTGCTCGACCCGAACCAGATGATCCAGAAGCCGGACCAGCGCCAGCCCGGTCCATTGCCGGGGTCCGTGCTGCTCGAAGGACTTCCACTCTTTGAAATCGGCATGCTGGCCGCGATTCCCGGCGAACGCATCACGTTCGGTCAGACTTGGAACGTGCCCGATTCGAACCGGCCCGGCCTGCGCTATCGCCTCGAAGGGACCGACAGTGTCCGCGGCCTGCGCTGTTTGAAGATCACGGCCGTGCAGCAGTCCGAAGACTGGGAAAAGCCAATACCCAACCGCCCGGGTTGGCGACGCGGCGATACACTGTCGGTCGCGCCGAAGCTCGGCTATGCTGCCCGATATGAGCGAACCATCGAGAAACAGGACCCGCAGACGGGTGAACTCGGCTTCCGCTCAAAGCTGAACTATGAACAGATCTCGATGATGCGTTACCCGGACCGCCTCGGCGATGATCGGCGGCAGGAAGCGATTGCGGCGGCCGGATTCGTGACGGACTTCGAGCAGGCCGTCAATGACCCCCGGCGAGCCGACGCCCGACCGTTTGACCAGTTGAAGCGGGCCATCGACCAGCATCTGACCATGCACTTCAATGGCGAAGCGACACCGTACCGCGAAGCGACACTGGCAATCAAACGCAAGAACGACCTCGCCCGCCAGGGCCATATCGCCCCGCGTGTGCCGGCCGTGGAACCTGCACCGAACAACGCGAAGCTCGTGCGCGGCCAACCGGCTCCGGACGTCCCGGCCATGAACGTGACCACTCGCGAGACTCAGCGGCTCAGCGCGCTGACTGACCGGCCGACGCTGCTGCTCTACTATCAGCCCGACAGCATCCGTACGGCGGAACCGCTACTGCGCTTCGCGCAACTGCTGCACGATCGCCACGCCGGCCGGGCCCGCATCCTGCCTGTGGCAGTTGGTACCAGCGAGGCCGCCACGCGCCAGCGCGAGCAACTGAAACTGACTGTTCCGGTGCTTGCCGGGCGGTCGATGTATCAGGTACACGGCATCGACTCGACCCCGGCTTTCGTGCTGATCAACGCATCGGGGAAGGTTGAGGAAGTGACCCTGGGTTGGAGCGAGGAAAACGTCCAGTCAGTCTCGGCAGGGCTGGCAAAGATGTTGAAATAGGCAACGCGGATCGCTCCCGCGCAGCCCCTATAACCGGTACCGATGGTGTGCCGGGCGGAACAATCGCAGCGATCGCAGCGGCGGGAAGTTGTCGGGCAGCCTCTCCGCGAGATACGATGGAACAGCGTCCCGGGAGGGCAGACCAATGACGGCGTACCAGATTCAGGGCCCTGCCCGGCTGTGTGCCCGGAGCGGTCGGGAACTCAAGCCCGGCGAGAAGTTCTTCAGCGTCCTTCTGGAGACGGCCGGCGAACTGGCCCGACAGGACTATGCGGCCGACGCCTGGCCCGGCCCGCCCGAAGGGGCGATCGCCTGGTGGTGCGGCCGAATCCCGGCCGCGGGACAGCCGCAGCGGCCGGTCATCAACGATGAATGGCTGATCGATTGCTTCAGTCACCTGACTGATGCGACCGAGCCCGGCAAACGGAACTTCCGTTATGTGGTCGCACTGCTGCTGATGAGGCGGAAGCGATTGAAGTTTGAAGATGTCCGCAAGCGCGATGGCGAGGAGTATCTGCTTCTTCGCGATGCGCGCACCCGGGCTGTGCATGAAGTGCTCGACCCGCGGTTGAACGAAGCCGAGATCACGACCGTGCAGGATGAAGTCTTTCGCGTGCTCGGCTGGAACTGAACGCCCTTTGACTCATGAGGCTATTCCCATGCGCAAGCTGGGTTCATTGTTACTGGTCGCCTGCCTGCTCTCCAGCGGGTGCGAGTTCCTGCGAAATAACAAGAAGCCGAACGGCGGTGGCGGGCCACCGGCCCCTGACCGCATGGGCGCGCCCTCGGCCGAGAACCTCGTCGGTTACCTGAACAAGCAGGCCGATAAACTGTCGGTCATCGAGAGTACCGATGTGTCGCTGGTGGCCACCGTCAACAAGCAACGCATGCCGGGGCTGACGGGCTTCATGGTTTGTGAAGCTCCTCGCAACTTCCGCCTGACGGGCGATGCGATCTCGACGCAGTACGTCGATATCGGCTCGAACGGAGACAAGTTCTGGTTCTGGGTCAAGGACGGCGAGGCCCCGCTCTACTACTGCAACTACACCGACTATGAGAAGGGCGTCAAACTGCCGCTGCCGTTCCAGCCCGAATGGGTGGTTCAGGCGCTCGGCATGGCCAAGTACGATGCCACCAGGCCGTACACTGTCAAGCAGAACGGCAGCACCTACGAACTGATCGAAGAGACGACGGTGCAGGGGATGCCGGTCCGCAAGATCACGGTCTTCGCGGCCGGGTCGCTGCCGGATCAGTCGTACCCGCGCGTCGTCGGCCACATTATCCAGGATGCGAACACCGGCAAGACAATCTGCCATGCGACGGTGAAGCGGGTTCGCTGGGCGAAGTACCGTTCCGCGGAAGGCGAGACCAGCGTCTCGTATCCGTCCGACGTGCTGCTGGAATGGCCGGCGGAGAACCTGACGATGACGTTGAAGATCGACAAGGCGACGGTCAACCAGCGCATCGCGCCGGATGCCTCGGCCCGCTACTTCACGCTGCCGCAGTGGCCGAACATCCGCAACGTCGACCTGGCCCGCTACAGCCCCGGCGGCAGCCCGACCTCACGCAGCAACATCCGGCAGACGGGTGGGGTTGACTATCGGAAGTAGCGATCAGGGGATGTCGAGAACTTGTTGCCATGTCGATGAGTGGATGATCGACTGAGCCATCCGGCTCAGGCGGTCTCTATCCTGGATTGCGTCGATCGTGCTCTGCAATCGAGCAGGTGCCTGTCAGAACTTACGGGCACCCGACAGGAGTACCGTCTGTCGAAGGGTTTCCAAGCTACCTTCGACGCGGTCTTCCTCCAGTGTTGCCTGATACGTCATCGATTCGCGCATGATCTGGTACCTCTCAAACTGGGGGCGAACTTCTTCCCAGCCGGCCGTTGATCCGCCTCAGGATCTCGGGAAGAGCCTGTTCCCGGGTTTGGTCGTCCGGCATCCGGCACAGCGGTGCCAGCGGAAGCAGGCCCAACCCGCCGGTCAACACGGGCTCCAGCGGCACTTCCCGGAGGTTGATCCTTGATCGACTTCAACGTTATTGGGTATCAACGATTTCCTGCCAGGATGTGGCGTCAATCACTGCTTGAGCCATCCGGCTCAAACGTTCTGCATCCCGAATGGTGTCGATGCTGTTCTGAAACCGAGCGGGTGCTTGCCCGAATTTCCGGGCTCCCAGCAGAAACACCATCTGTCGGAGCGCCAGGAAGCTTCCTTCCGCAAGGCCTTCCATGCGGCCTTCGACTCGGCCTTCCACACGGCCTTCCTCCAGCGTTGCCTGATACGTCATCGATTCACGCATGATCTGGTACCTCTCGAACTGGGGGCGAACTTCTTCCCCGCGGAAATACAGGCCGCTCAGCGTGTAGGTCGAGTTCCACAAACTGTCCCGCAACTCCGGCGTGGCCTCGTCGTTCAGCCTGCCGTTGATCCGCCTGAGGATCTCGGGAAGAGCCTGTTCCCGGGTCTGGTCGTCCGGCATCCGGCACAGCGGCGCCAGCGGAAGCAGGCCCAACCCGCCGGTCAACATTGGCTCCAGTGGTACTTCCCAGAGGTTGATCACCTCCGGCTGAAACTCCATGTGCCCCAGCCCGGCAAATACAGAATACCGAACCCCGTGGGCCAATCGAAGATCATTTTGCCGGGACCGCATCTGAATGATCACCGTGTGAATCGGCACACCGAAATGACGATGCAGCAACGCATTGTAGACGAACGCGCGAATCGGTGTATCCGCGTCCCATGTTGTTTGAAAGTTCAGGTCGATTGCCGCCCGGCGCGGGCTGCCGACGCCAAGAACAAAGTCGGCATCAAGTGTAATCGGCAAGTTGGTCGGCAACGGCTCCACGACATCGCCCGCCGGAACGTGGACCAACGGTCCGAAGTCCGGCAATCGCTGCCAGAAGACCTTTTTCATCATGTTGTCGAATTCCGCGGGCATGGAGTCTCCGGAATCGAATTCGCCCGGCACGGCGTTGTTTCAACGAACGCGTGTGATCGTCAGCCCGTGCATCTGCAGCATGCCGGTACCGTTGTAGATCACGCGGGCCTCCATCAGCCGGCCCCGATGGCGTTTGCCGAACGTGACCACGACCGACGACTTCACGCGTTCGCCCGGTTCGATAGCGGCTTCGTGAAACGGATGCACGATTTTCGTCTGCGGGTTGAAGAGGATCACGTCCCAGGTGCCTGTGCACGGCACGCCGCCGGAGCTGCTGGTTTCAATCTCGATCCGGTAATCACCGGGCTGTTCGATCTTCAGGTACGGCCCGCCACTGAGTACCCCCGGGGGAATACAGCCTTCGATGGCGATATGCTCATCCGGTGGGAACGGACCCAGATTGGATGCAGGCAACGTTCGAGCGGGGAAGTGAATCGACTCGCCGAGGCGGCCTCGGAACGTCTCGCGCAGAAAGTGCGCCCCTTCCCTTGCCATCCCCTGAAACAGGGCATCGCTTTCGCGGTTGTAGACGGCCAGTTTGAACGCACCTGCACGCGATACGTAGGCTGGCTTTCCGAAGATGTCGTCGAGATCCTGCAGGCTCGGCGTCGGCAGAACGCCGAAATCCTTGACGACGATGAACTCGTAGCGCGGCGGGGTCGGATCGGTCCGCGGGCCCTGGAAGTACCAGCATGAATTGCTCAGCCAGTGGAACGGGACCATCCGCAGCCGATCGTACGGTGCGTGTGCGATAGGATGAACGCGCACGCCCCGCCGGGACAACAGCGTGATCGATTTCGATTCCCAGAAGCCGCAAACACCGTAACGAAGGCCATGCTGTTCGGCCAATTCGTCGACCTGACGGGTCAATGTCGGATAGTAGTTCCAGACTTCCTGATCATCCAACCGCGGCACCCGGATCGACTGAATGTAAACGGTTCCGCAGAGTACGACCAGCCCGCTCATGACGGCAATCGACATCGGCTTCCGCCATCGGGTTGGCAGCAGCGTCAGCCAGCAACCCCACAGATAAAAGGGCATGAAGTAGATGGGCAGGAAATAGCG
>Ga0105047_10005171_pt1 | contig 22495 bp, 18 predicted proteins | sample MAT04_FD_78384 | JGI IMG/M metagenome (GOLD analysis project Ga0105047, IMG submission 78384) | Freshwater microbial communities from Lake Fryxell liftoff mats and glacier meltwater in Antarctica - MAT-04 (megahit assembly) | ecosystem: Environmental > Aquatic > Freshwater > Ice > Liftoff... | reverse complement strand
ATGCGGAACAGCGCGTTGACTTTTTTGTGACGGTCGGTGGGCGCGAGCAGGGCGAGGTGGGCGGGAAGGACGAATTTCGATTGGAGCAGGGAAAACGCCAGGGTCGGGATGACCACGAGCGGGATGTTCGGCCAGATTTTTCCGCTGATTCCGGTGAGGCCGAGCATGGGGGTGAAGGCGACCATCGTGGTGAGCACGCCGAAGACCACGACCGTGCCGACTTCGCTGGTGCCTTTCCACGCGGCGATGCTGGGGTGCTCGCCTTGCTGGATGCGATGGTACACGTTTTCCCCCGTTACGATCGCGTCATCCACCACGATGCCGAGTACGAGAATGAAGGCGAAAAGGGAGATCATGTTGATGGAGATGCCCAAGTAGGGCATGAGCCAGATCCCGCCCGCGAAGGAGATGGGAATTCCAAGGGCAACAAGCAGGGCCAGCGATGGGCGCAGGAACAGCGTAAGCACGCCCAGCACGAGGAGAAGGCCGAAGGTGGCGTTCCTTTTCAAGAGATCCAGCCGACCTAACAGATAGACGCTCTGGTCGTTCCAGACTGAGAGAGCGACGCCCTCGGGAAGGTTTTTCTTCGAGTCCATGACGTATGTGCGGACGAGTCCGGCGAGCGCGAGGGTGTCCTCGTTTCCGACCCGATAGACATTGATCACCACCGCGTTCTTCCCATCGAAGCGGCTGCTCAGATCGAGATCCTCGAAGCCATCCTTCAGATCCGCTATCTCGCCGAGGCGGACGACGCTGCCATCGGGATTGGTCTTCACCGGCACAGTCGCCATCTCGCTGGCCTCGTAGCGTTTGCCGAGGGCGCGGAGGATGACCTCACCGCGCTCGGTGCGGACGGAGCCGCCGGGAAGATCGAGAGTACTGCTCCTGACAGCCCGCGCGACGTCGGAAAGTTTCAGCCCCAGCTTGCGCAGTTTTTCCTCGGAGATCTCGATGGAAATCTCATACGGGCGGGTGCCGGATATGCTTACCTGGCTGATCTTCGGAGCGCCGCCGAAAGCCCTTGCGAAAAAGGTCCCGAGGCTGGTCGCCTTCGGCGCCTGGTAGGTCAACAGATCGTCGCGGACGCGCTCGGCCAGCTTGCGCATGGTCGTCTCGTCGGTATCCGCGGTGAGTGTGACACTCATCACCGGGTTCCGGGCGATGATTTCCTCCAGCACCGGGGTCTCGGCCTCCTCGGGGAAATTGTCGATCGCATCGACGCGGGATTTCACATCCGCCAGCACCGAGCGGACATTGTAGCCGGTTTCCACTTCCACCAGCACGGAGCCGATGTTCTGCGCGCCGGTCCCACGGATTTTCTTGATGCCCTGGAGATCCGCGATGGCCTCCTCCACCGGCACGACAACTCCCCGCTCCGCCTCCTCGGGGGTCGCGTTCGGATACGGGATGGACACTGAAATCGCGTCGATGGCGATGTCCGGGAAAATTTCCTTCTTCAGCTTGAACCACGTCGCGAAGCCCGCGACAACGATGAGCAGCATGAGGAAATTTCCCGCGACATGGTTGCGGGTGAACCATCTGACCGCGTTCATTCGTCCTCCTTTTCCGCGGAGTCGATCTTCACTTCCATGCCGGTGACGGGTGTGGAAAGTCTCGTCAGCACGACCTTGTCTCCGGCCTCAAGCCCTTGGCTGACGACTGCCGTTTTCTCGTTGAATCTCAGCACGGAGACGTCGCGGAACCGGATCCTGTTCTCCGCATCGACAAGGGTCACGCGGTTGCCCTCAAGCAATCCCCGGCGCGGAATCTCGGCGGTGTCCGGAAGGGTTTTCCCATCCAGCTCGACATTGACGAACAGCCCGACAGGGGGGAGTGGAAAATTTCCACTCGAGTTTTCCAGGACTTTCACGACCACGGTCGCGGAGAGGGTCTGGCGGGCGATCTCGGGATCGACCCGGACGGGAAGCGCCTTCCACTTGTATTCCTCGGTGCCGATTTTTCCTTTGAGTGTGACTTCGCCCTGGACCATTCCGCTGTCATCTCGCTGGAGAAAACCGAAGTCCTCAAGGCCGAGTGGGAGACGGACTTCGAGATCCCCGCTGGCGTAAAGTTCCGCGACCATGGTCCCCGGGGCGACGACCGCACCGACATCCACACTGACCATGCGCACCCCCGCGTCGAAGGGGGCGGTGATCTCGGTGCGCTCCACATCGCGGCGGGCGCGGGCGGCTTCCTCGAGAGCTGAGGCGGCGCGGGCTTCGGCGGCGGCCAAGTACGGCTCGCGTAGTACCAATGGATTGATCGGCTTTCCCCTTCCGAGCTTGTCCCAGTCCAGCTTCGCCTGCTGCACCTTAGCGCGCTCCTGCTCCAGTGAGAGATCCGCATCCGCTTGGGACACCTCCGCCACGGCAAGTGCGGAGCGGTAATCCGCGGGGTCGATCTGCACAAGGCGCTCGCCCTTTTTCACCATCCCGCCGCGTTTCAGGTTTGGTGAAATCTCCATCACCCGTCCTCGCACCTCGGCGGCGAGTTGGGTCTGGCGGGCGCTCTCGACGACACCCTGGGTATCGATTTTCACTTTGAAATCGGCCTTCGAGACCTCGATGACCTCCACCGCCGGGATGATGCGCTGTTTCTCCTCCTCCTTGGCGACGCGTTTGTTCATCACCAGCACGATCACGCCGAGCACGACCCCACCGATGATGGCCAGGATCACAATGAAGGAAATCACCGCTCTCAGCTCGACCTTGCGCTCCTTTTCCAGCTTCTCGTTCACGCCGCGAAAGCTCATTTGTCCAGTGCGTCTTGTCAATCGCCGGAAATACGATGCCGGATTGACCGGAAGCGGATGTGGACTTATCATGTCCACATGAAAACGGCGACCGTCGGGGACTTGCGTAACAATTTTTCCAAACTCGAGGGCTGGCTTGCCGAGGGCGAGGAAATCCGGATCGAGAAACGCGGCCTGCCTGTGGCGAAGCTAACCGCGCTTTCCGCGGAGGAGGGGAAACGGAAGTTCGTAAAGCCGGATTTTCGAGCGAGACTGCAACGGCTTTGGGGAGATCGTGTTTTCTCTGCGGAGGACGTGAAAGCCATGCGTGACGCGGAATTCGAAGGCGAGGAGGGGTGATGGATTTTCCCGATACCTCGTTTCTTTGTTCGTTTTACCGACAGCAGGTTTTCACACCGCTGGCCTTTGACTATATGGACAAGCTGGATCAGCCGCTTTCAGTTAGCTCCCTGCTCCTTTTCGAGTTCCACAACTCACTCCGTTTGCAGCAGCGGCTTTTCAAAAATGATCGAACACGTGGTTTCTCAAGAAACGAAGCAGAGGGGATGTTCCGGGGACTGCAATCCGATTTACGAACAGGATTGCTGCAACTCGTGATTGTGGATTGGACGGACGTGCACGGGATTGGCAGAGGAGTTGAGCGGGAAACACACTTTAGAACGAGGCCACCGCTTCGCAGACATCCTACATGTCGCTACCGCGCTGCATCTTGGCTCCGAGGATTTTCTTAGTTTTGATGACAACCAGCGGGCGCTGGCTTTGGCGGAGGGGATGGAGATTCCAGTGTGATATCATGGCCAAGGGTCGTTCGCCGATGCCGCCCACCCCTGGACTGTGGTGACTCCCTTCGATCACTTCGCCGCGCGGAAATCCCCGCCTAGCGCGAGGTGCAGGTCCACGCGGTTTTCCAAACGGAGCCTGCGGATGGCGGCATACTGGCTGGCGGATTCGATCTCACGCTGGGTCGCGTCGATCAGGGTCAGGACGTCGCCGGTGCCTGCGGAAAATTCCTCGCCGGCGCGGCCCGAAGCATCCCGCGCGAGTTCCGCGGCGCGCTTCGCGGCTTTTTCCCGTTCGGATAGGAATGCTTCCGCGACCAAGGCCTGCTCCACTTCTCCGAAAGCGCCAAGGACGGTCTTTTGTAGCATCGCGGACTCCTCCCGCTCGGTGGCCTTGGCTTTTTCGATCTCGCCGCCGAGGGTTCCTCCTTGGAAAATGGGTTGGGTCAGGCTGCCGCCCAGCGACCACACGCCGAAGTCGCTGCTAAGGACATCGCGGATGGATTCGGTCGTCGTTCCGGCGGTGCCGGTGAGGCTGAGACTGGGAAAGCGGGCGAGCTTGCGTTGTCTCACCCGCCGGCCGGAGGATGCGAGCGTTCTTTCCGCAGCGAGAATATCCGGCCTGCGGAGGAGCAGCTCGGAGGGAAGTCCGGAGGGGGTCGCACCGGGAAACGAGGGAAGACGCGCACCTGCGGCAAGCGTTCCCGAAGGATATTTCCCCAAAAGGATCTCCAACTGGCGCAGCACCCGTTCCCGTTCCTGCTTGCGCTGCGCCAGAGCGGCGGTGCGGGTGGCGACCTCGGATTCCGTCAGCCGCACCTGGGATGCGGAGCCGCCGTCATCAAGAATGGCCCGCTCGAAACGCTCCCGCACCGCGTTCGCCAGCACGCCCGTCGCCTGCACCGCTTTTTCAGCGAGAGCGACCTGCTCGTTGGCCTCGCCAAGAGCGAGCCAGGCCTTCGTCACCTGTCCGGCCAGGGAAACCCGCGCTGACTCATACTCGTATTGCCGGGCCTGAGCGTCCGCGATCGCGGCTTCCTGACCTGCCTTCGCCCTTCCCCACACATCCACCTCCCACGCCGCGCTCAGGTTCACGCCGAACTGTTGGGAAATGTTAGATGGCACTCCGCCGCCACCGCCCGCGAAAGGGAAGCCGATGAAATTCTGTTTGTTGCGCCGTCCGTCGAGACCAAGCCCAAGACTCGGAAGGCGACCCGCGCCGGCGATTTTCGCCTCCGCGCCCGCGCGATCCACCCGCGCGGCAGCCGCCTTGATATCCTGGTTGTTCAGTAGCGCTGTGTCCACCAGACCTTCCAGCTCGCGTCCGCCGATTTTCCCTATCCACCTGCTGTCGATGCCTGCCCGCGCCTCCCGCGATGCGGCCCATGATCCTGGAGCGCCCGCTTCGCCCATACGGCTGGCGGGCGATATCGCCGCGCATCCGGCCAGCAGCCATGCGGCCATCAATCCTCCGAATGCTTCGAATCTCGTTTGCAACACCCCTGCAATCGTCTCCACGGGGGGAAATGTCAATTGTCTTGGTCTGGCGGCTCGACGGGTTCCTCCCCTTCGCTTTCCTCCCCGGTTTCAACGGCAGGATCGGTTTTCGCGAGGACGATGCGGAACCCGTAGTAGGCGCCGTGGAAGGTGGTGGGGACGGGGTTGCGCCAGCCGACGAGAAGATTTTCCTTGAGATAGGTGTTCCATCCGCCGCCCCGGACGACGCCGAGGGAGCTGCTGGAGGTGGTGGAAATATCGTCGGAGACCCATTCCTGGACGTTTCCGCTGAGATCCTGGAGGCCGAACTCGTTGGGAGGAAAAGAGCCGGAGGGGGAGGTGCGCGGGAAGCCGTCGTTGTATTCCGAGATGACCCGGTCGGCGGGGATGCCGGGGAGTTCGGCGGCGGTGGTGTCCGCGTAGTTGGCGAAGGCGTTGGGCGGGGGCCATTTCATGCCCCAAGCGTAAAGCTCAGGCTTGTTGTTATCGCGCTGGCCGGGGCCGTCGCCAAGCTCGAAATCGAGGCCGGCGAGGTGGCTCCACTCGGCATCGGTGGGAAGGCGGTAGCGATGGGAGCGGGAGATACGCTCTTCAGCCCGCTCGCGCTCCGTAAGCCATTCGCAGAAGGCCTGCGCGTCCTCACGGGAGACGTAGATCACCGGATGGTCCGGAGCCTGCGGGAAGTCCGGCTTTCGTGGCTGCTCGTGGCCTGCCTCCTTGACGAAAACCTCGTAATCCTCAGCGCGGGTTTCCCAGACTGAGGCCATGAGATCCGGGCCGACGGGTTCGAATTTCATGCCCACGCCGTTCTGCCATGTTTTTCCAAAAACGACTCCCTGGTTTTTCTCAAGATTCGCAGTGAGGGGGAGGTTTTCCCCAGCCTTGACGGTGGCGCGCAGGGTGAGCGGCTTGTAGCCCTCCAGGATGATGAGCAGCTCCACGGGGCCGGGCTTGACCTTCGGGATGAGCAGGACGCTGCCGGTGGTGCCAACGCTGACGCCGTTCATATAAACGTCCGCTCCGGGAGGCGCGCTCATGAGCTGGATGCCGCCATAGGTGTATTCCCGCACGCCGATCCGGAAGGGTTTCAGATTCTCCCTGCGGGCGCGCTCGCTGAGACCCGGGTCTTCGAAGGATGCGTCCACTTTCGGGAAAACCTCGTTGTCCGGCGTGAGGTAGCCGTTCCTGATGCCGCCACCGCGCATCCAGTCGAGAAACGCGATGATTTCCGGTTGCGGGGCGAGGACGATCTCCGTGGGCCTGCCGTTCTGGGAAATTGTCAGATATTCGACGGAATTTTCCGAGCGCTTGGAGGATTCGAGAAATTCCTTCCAGATGCGGCTGCCGACGTAGTTCGAGCTGATGTGGCTGTCGCCGTCCGGGAGGTAGGTGAGTCCGAGATGGTCCTCCCATTTCTCGCCAGACACGGGAGGCGAGAAATTCTCCAGCTCGAACACCATGAGCATGGGGTTCTCCACCGACTCTTCAGTGACGGTCTTGGTTTTTTTCAATGTGCGGAATCCGCTTTTCCGGACCTCGTAGGTGACATCGCTGCCAATCTTCGCATGAATTGTCGAAGTGGGCGTGATGCCGATGAGAGTGCCTTCCTCATCGAAGACCTCGCCCCCGTCAGGGACGCTGACCACGCGGAGGAGTCCCTCGGCGACAATGGCCTTCGGCGGCGGCGGCTCGTTCCATGGCAGCCATTCGCTGTCCTTCAGACCCTGCCACGAGGCCCAGCCGGCGAAGCCGAGCAGCATCAGGGTGGTCGCCCAGATCGAGAATCCGTGGCGGCGCCTGCGCTGGCCGCGGCTGAGGCGGTGGAGGGCGGAAGCCAGACCGGAGGCGCTGGAAATCCTGCGTTTGCTGATGCGTGGCTCGCAGACATCGCAGATGATCTTGTTCAGCTCGAGCCAGCGTTTCCGCTCCAGACCGGTGGGCAGCTCATCGGGCAGCTCCGGGAAATCCAGCCGGTCTTTTCCCGTGGCGATCTCATACAGGACCTTTCCGAGCGAATAGACATCCGCCTGAGCCGAGCCGGGGCCCTCCGGCGGGACGAAGCCCTCGGTGCCGACAAACGTGCGCTGGCCACGGGCCGCGACCAGGCCTATGTCCGCGAGCTTGGCCCTGCCATTGACGAAAATAACGTTCGAGGGTTTGACATCGCGATGGGCGAGATCGCGCTCGTGGAGGTGCTGGAGCGCCTCGGCCAGGCGCACGCCGACATCAATGCAGAGACCGGTTTCCAAACGGACGCCGGCCTTGCCATCGGCGCGGAGGGTGCGGGCCTCGTATTCGATGGGGTTGATGTCCTGGCCGGTGTTCGCGTCATCGCCCAACTCCATCACGTAGTAGTAGAAGGAAACGCCATCCGGGCTGCGGCCGACGTGGAGGATGTTCACGAGGCCGGGATGGTCCCGGGAAATGGGCTCGAATTTCAGGATGCCCTCGAATTCCCGCTCGAAGGTCCTCTCGTCATCGAAGTCCTCGCGCCAGACGACTTTCACCGCCCGCATCGCGCCGGTCACGCCACGCGCCATCCACACCTCGCCATACGCTCCGCCACCGATCTTGCGCAGAACGTCGTGGTCGGGAATGTTGGGATGTGTGCGTTTCGGTGCGGGCATTGGAAATTTCAACTTTCAAGGTTCAAAGTTCAAGGAAGAGAAGACGGACGAGCTAGTGTTTTCATCGGCTCTTCCTTGAACTTTGAACCTTGAACTTTGAATTTTCACTCCGTCTCATCTTCGAGCTTCGCCAACTCCTTTTTGAGGACGGAGCCTACGCGGTGTTTCGCCAGATAGACCTGCGCCATGCTGACGTTGAGCTTTTTCTGGACTTTCCCCGCCTCCCACTGGCGGACGACGTAGTAGTCGAAAATCTGGTATTGCTTGGGCGAGACCTGGGCTTTCACGCGGGACAGCGCCGCGTCGGCGATGCCTCTTTTCCACTCCACGTCCCAGAGGCGCTCAAGCACGTCCCCGTTGGGATCCTCGATGCGGTCGATGACAGCGGTCTTGCGGTCGTCGTCCCAGTCCCCGCCGGTCATGGCGGTGTCCTTCTTGCGCTTGCGGAACTGGTCGTTGATGCGCCAGCGGGTCATGTTCATCAGCCACGTTTTGAAAGAACCCTGCTCGGGATCGTAGAGCTTCTTCTTGCTCTGCTTGGCGATGGAAAGGACCGTTTCCTGCACGCAATCGAAGGCTTCCTCCGGCCTCAGGCCGGCTTTGATCGCCACGGAATAGATCAGCCTCCAGTAGGTCTGGTAGAATTCATCCCAGGTTCTCTGGTCCTCCCAATTGTCGAGTCTTGCGATCAGGCTCTTCCGCGTCTTCGCGTAAGCCTGGATGATCACATCGTCTTTTTCCTGGGGTTTTTCCTCTTCGTCATCGGACATTGGCTATGATCTACCATCTCGCGAGGGGCATGTCTTTCCCGAAATTTCAAATTTAAAAATTCAAATTTCAACATTCAAGGAAGAGGGGTCGGGAGTCGCCGAAACGGCATTTTGTTTCCTCACTCTGAAATTGAATTCTGGGATTAGAATTTTCAGACCACGAAGCCTGAGGGGGCTTCCTCGCGCATGGTTCTTTCCCAGAAATACCTGCGGAAAATGACTTTCACCGCAGCGGAGAGAGGCACGGCGAGCAGGGCGCCGACGAAGCCGCCGAGGACCAGGGACCAGAACAGCATGGAGAATATGACGGTCAGCGGATGCAGTCCCACGGAGTCTCCGACGATTTTCGGGGCGGTAACGAGGGAGTTGATCTGCTGCACGCCGACAAATATCGCAACCACGCCGAAGGTGTAAGGCCACGGATCGAGCCCGTATGGATGCGCCGTCTGCGCGTGGAGGTAGCCGATGAAACACGCAGGGATCAGGCAGAGGATGCTGCCGATGTAGGGGATGACCCCGAGTATGGCCATGAAAATGCCCACCAGGACCGCGTAAGGGAGATCGAAAATGAACAGCGAGATCCCGACGAGCACGCCGTCGATCATGCCGACCACGACCTGGCCGCGGAAGAAGGAGATGAGGTATCCGTTGATTTCCTGGAGGGTGGAGACCAGCTCGGTCTTGAAGCGGGAGGCTTTGAGCGGGACGTACTCGTGCCAGTGGGTGCGGATCGAGACGGAGTCTTTCAGGAAAAAGAACAGATAGACCGGCACCATGATCATCCCCAGCACCAGGCCAAGGAAGCCGAAAACCTTGGTGGAACCAACCCGCAGCCATCTCCGCGCCGTGTCCATGATCTCGTCCTGATACTCGAAAAGCATCCTCCCCGCCCGGGTCCGCCAGAAGAAATCCAGGCTGGTCGGCAGGGCGACTCCATTGGCGTAGGCGATGGGCTCGCCCGCGTCGGTCGTTTCCGTGAGCGCCCAGCCGATGGGATCGTCGGGATGGTCCTTGCGGAGCTGGTGGATGTTTTTCGCAAGGCTCTTGGCCAGGTTCGTGGACTCGGCATCCGGGATGTCCTTGGTGGCGGATTTTTCCTTGTCGGCGGACGCGTCATCGGACGGTGCATCGGCGCTTTCCTCCGCCGATTGCGGCTCCTGGTCCAGGTTCGTCACGGCTTTCGCGAGCTTGGGCGCGTCATTCCGGAAAATATTGCGCACGACATCCCTTCCGCCCTGGATGGCCGGGATCACTGCGGCGACGAGCAGTGCGATCGCTCCAAGGGTAGCCAGGAAAACTGTGATCACAGCCCAGAGGCGGCTGAGGCCCCTTTTTTCAAGGATACGCACCAGCGGATCGAGCAGGTAGGCGATGATGCCGGCCACGATCAGCGGCACGAGGACAGGCTGAAGGAAACCGAAGATCTGCCCGATCAGCCAGATCAGCCCTACGAGCAGCGCGCCAAGGGTGAGCATGGCCACGCCTGTGGTCGCGCTCCAAAAGGTCTTCTGCTGGAATCGGGTGGGATACTTCATTGCCGCGCGTTTCCTATATGCTGGGGCGGGATTTCACAATCATTCTTATTCACACATGTCCGTCCCTCTTCCAATTTCCTTGAGAAACCCGGCCTGCCGGAGATGATCGGCGCGTGATGACTCCCTCGCAGGCTCCCGGAGAGCGCGCGCGATTGCTTTCCTTCGACGGGGGAGGGATACGCGGGCTTTTCGCACTCCAGTATGCGAAGCGGATGGAGACCCTGCTGCGCGAGAAATCCGGGAATCCCGCTCTCGTCCTCGCCGACCACTTCCACTATATCGGCGGCACCAGCACGGGAGCCATCATCGCGGCCTTCCTCGCATGGGGGCTGCCAGTCGCGGAGATCGAGACCCTTTACCGCCGGAACGCGATCGCGATGTTCACGAAATCAAACTGGTGGAAGCGCTACACCAGCCACAAATTCATCGCCGGCGGCCTGACGGATTTCCTGAAAAGTTTCTTCGTCGAGGACGATGGGACACCCGCCACCTTCGGGTCGGAAAAGCTGCGGACTTTCCTGCTGGTGGTCACGCGCAACGCCTCCACCGGCTCGCCGTGGCCGCTCTCCAACAACCCCGCCGCGAAATACAACAATCCCGAGGCACCGGGCAGCAACCTGCGCATCCCCCTCTGGCAGCTCGTCCGCGCCAGCACCGCCGCGCCGACATTTTTCCCTCCGGAGATCCTAGAAGTGAAAGGCGACCACGGCGAGAAACTCGTGTTCGCCTTCGAGGATGGCGGTATCACCCCTTTCAACAACCCGGCGTATCTCTTGAAAATCATGGCCACCCTGCCGGAATACAATCTCGGCTGGCAAACCGGCAGCGACAGGCTCTCGCTAGTCTCGATCGGCACCGGCGGAACCAAAACCGGACGCGGCGACAACTTTTTCCTCGATGTGCTCTCCCAGGCGAAAAACCTGCCCACCGCCCTGATGGGATCCTTCCAGCAATACCAGGATCTCCTCTGCCGCGTGCATGGCGAGTGCCGCTACGGCCCGCCCATCGATGGCGAGATCGGCGACATGATACGCCCTTCGGAAAATCCCCAGTACCTCTACGCCCGCTATGACAGGACTTTCACGAAGGAAGACCTGCTGGCCGCCGAGACCGTTACGAAATACGGCTTCACCCTGGACAACCTGGAGCTGATGGATTTCCTCTGCGCGTGTGGCGCCGCCCATGCCGAGGAGGTGGTGAAACTCTCCCACTTCGATGACGATGTCTGAGGCCGGACGGCAGCCGAAACTCCTCGCCTTCGCGGGGCATCGCGAGATCCCCGACAAGGCGGCGCTGGGAGCGGTGATACGGGCGGAGCTTCTGTCGATCCGGGAAAATCTCGGGCGCGGGATGATCGCGATCTCCCGCGCGGCTACCGGCGCGGATCTGGTTTTCCTCCGCGCCTGTGTGGAGCTGCGCATTCCCGCCATCGTCCTCCTGCCTCTTTCAGAAAATGATTTCGAAGATCCCGCCGAACAAGAGCTGGCGCGACATCTGACGGGCGTGGCATTGGCGAAACACGTTTCACCCGAAGGAAATCTCGTCGAGTGGGCGGATGTCCTCCTGTTCGCATCGGACGGCACTCCATCGGAGGAAACCGCGGAGGACGCACGCGATCTCGGAATACCCACCCGGCTGATCCACGCCACGACGCTTGAGACCCGCTGGACCATTCCGCCCGACGCTTCGCGCAGGGCCCGCCACGGTTTCGACACCCGCCAGGATCTGCTTGATTTCCTGGACGGGAGATTTGGTGGAAATCCCTGAACCGTGGGCTTGCGGGCTAGTTTCCGCTCATTTCCGCGAAAATCAGCGTGCCGCCGACCGTCTGCAACGTGGTGACCACCAACACATCCACCGAGCCGCCGATGTGATCCACCGCCTGGTTGACCACGACCATCGTCCCGTCCGGCAGGTAGCCCACCCCCTGGTGCTCCTCTTTCCCGGGCCGAACGAGAGCGACCCGTAACCTTTCCCCGACCCCGATGGAAGGGCGTAGGGCTTGATCCAGCTCGTTGAGATTGAGAACGGGGACGCCTTGGAGCTTGGCGATTTTCGTGAGACTGTCCTCAAGCGTCAGCAGTCTGGCTCCGAAGAAACGGGCGGTCTCGATCAGGCGTGCGTGGAGGCTTTGCCCCTCTGAGGGGGTCCGCGCCTCGTGGATGGAGATCTGGATATCCGGGGAGTTTTGCATTTTTTCCAGATTTTCCAGGCCACGCTGCGCGCGCAGGCGCAGGCCGTTTCCGCTTTCATCCGCACGGGTCTGGATCTCCTCCAGCACGAACTGCGCGACGATCAGCCTCCCGCTGAGAAATCCGGAGCCAAGCAAGCCGAGGATGCGCCCGTCCATAATGGTTTCCGCATCCAATACGATGGGCTGGCCTGAGCTGGCATCCTGGCGGAAACGGACGTACGGGATGATGAACGCGAAGTCGTCCCGGTTGCTCCGCAGGGAAAGCACCGTGCCCAGAAAGCCGAGACTGGCGAAAAGGGTGACATCCAGGGCGATGCGCAGCGAGCTGACCAGCACCTCACCATCCTCCGCGCTATCGACGCGGTCGCGGAAAGCCAGCTCCAGTAGTTTGGAAATTTCCACCCGTGTGAGCAGCCACGCGCAGAACAGCCCCACCCCCAGCCCAAAGGTCGCCGTGGAAAATCCGCGCAGGGTGAAGCCTTGGATAAGCCTCTCCACGCCGATGAATGCGAAGCCGATCCCCAGCCCGATGAGCAGACCGGTCGTCACGGACATCTCGATGGGCGTGCCTTTCATACTCAGGGCGATCGCGACCCCTGCCCCCTGGCAGAACAGCAGATAGATCAGGCGGGCGATATTGACGGAAGGACTGCTCATTCGTGTCCGCCATGCTCTCGCCTCCGGCGCCTCCCTTCAAGCGGAAACGTCGGGAAACGTAACCGCCCCACGAGCGACGCGTGTTTGACTCCCGCTCCCGCTGGTGTGAGGTTCTGCCAGTGATCGCAGAAATGATTTTCCAGCTCATCGCCCTGTTCCTGTCCGTGGGCGTCTTCCTCCCCCTACTCCGCTGCGATCACTGGCTGGTCCGCGGATGGGATTTTCCGAAAATCCAGATCTTCGTCCTCGGCCTCCTGGTGATGGCCGGTCTGTGTGTCGTCAGCTTCAAGGACGCGGATACCACCAGGGACTGGATCGTGATCGCCCTGCTCGGCGTCTCCCTCATTATCCTGGCGGGATGGATCTGGCGTTACACCCCGCTGCATCGCAAGGAGGTGCTGGACGGGAAAGGGGAAAACCGCATCCGCTTCATCGTCTCCAACGTCCTCATGTCGAACCGCGAGAGCGCGAAACTCATCGCCCTCGTCCGCGAGCACAGCCCCGATCTCTTCATCGCGCTGGAGACCGACCGCTGGTGGACGGAAAAAATCGCCGCGCTCGCCGATGAGTATCCGCACGCCATCGAGCTGCCCCAGGAGGACACCTACGGCATGGTCATGCGCTCGCGACTGCCTTTGATCGATCCCTCCGTCGAATATATCATCCGGGAGGACATCCCCTCGATCCACACCTACTTGCGCCTGGCGGACGGCACTCTCGTCCATCTTCACGCCGTCCACCCGAAGCCGCCTTTTCCCGATGAGGACACCACTTCCACGGATCGGGATGCCGAGCTTCTCATCGTCGGGAAAAGGGTCGAGGAGAGAGGCGGGCCGACCATCGTGCTCGGCGATCTCAACGATGTCGCCTGGTCCCGCACCACCCGGCTTTTTCAGAAAACCAGCCGTCTGCTCGATCCGCGTGTGGGCCGCGGCTTCTTCAGCACCTTCCACGCCGGCCACTGGTTCCTGCGCTGGCCGCTCGACCACATCTTCATCTCGGATGAATTCCGCGTCAGGAAACTGGAGAGAATGCCCCACATCGGCTCGGACCACTTCCCGATGTTCGCGGATTTTTCCTACGAACCCAACGGCAAGCACCAGCAGGAAGCCCCGGAAAAAGACGCGGGGGATGATGCCGAGGCCGATGAAAAGATCGCCGCTGGCGTGGAAAAGGACCGACCCTCCGACTAAGCTTTCCGACGCTACTGGAAAAAGCGGAATTGCCGGGTTGCCGCCTATCGCCATCCCTGCGATCCTCCCGCCCATGTGGATTTCAAAATCTGACTTCGAGGACATCCGTTACGAGACCAGCGGGGACGGCGCCATTGCCAAAGTGACCATCAACCGCCCGGAAGTCCGCAACGCTTTCCGCCCGCAGACCGTCACGGAAATGCTCCGCGCCTTCGACATGGCTCACGAGGATCCGCAGGTCGGCGTCATCATCCTCACCGGCGAGGGCGATCTCGCCTTCTGCTCCGGCGGCGATCAGAATGTCCGCGGCCACGCCGGCTACATCGGCGGCGACGGTGTCCCGCGCCTCAACGTCCTGGACCTCCAGAAAAAAATCCGCTCACTCCCCAAGCCCGTCGTCGCCATGGTCGCCGGCTACGCGATCGGTGGCGGCCATGTCCTTCATATCGTCTGCGATCTCACCATCGCCGCGGACAACGCCCGCTTCGGCCAGACCGGCCCGAAGGTCGGCTCCTTCGATGGGGGTCTCGGCTCCAGCTACCTCGCCAGGATCGTCGGCCAGAAAAAAGCCCGGGAAATCTGGTACCTCTGCCGCCAGTACGATGCCCGGCAAGCCCTCGACATGGGCCTCGTCAACACCGTCGTCCCCCTCGCCGAGCTGGAGACGGAGACCATTAAATGGTGCCGGGAAATGTTAGCCCATTCCCCCTTGGCCCTGCGCTGCCTCAAGTCCGCACTCAACGCCGATTGCGACGGCCAGATGGGCCTCCTCGATCTCGCCGGAAATGCGACTCTCCTCTACTACATGTCCGAGGAAGGCAGGGAGGGGAAAGAAGCTTTCCTGGAGAAACGCCAGCCGGATTTCTCGAAATTCCCCAGGGTTCCGTAATCCCAGGAAATTGGTATTGAGCCAAACGTCCTCCGCGCGTAGATTCCTCCCATGGCTATTTTAGCTGAGATCGAAGCAAAGGCGATGGAACTCAACGACGGGCAGCGTGCGAAACTGGCCGCGAGCCTGCTCAGTTCCCTCCCGGCAGTCCTCTACGATGACGATGAGGGACTCGCGGAAGCGATGCGCCGCGATGAGGAAATGGAAAATGATCCCTCCATCGGACTGACCAGCGGGCATCTGAGGAAATTCTTTGGAAGGTAGATCCGGATGGTTATCTACCACCCATCCGTAAAAAGCGATCTTTCCGGAATTCTCCGCTATTATGAAGAGGAAGGTGGTGTGGGTCTTGCGGATCGTTTCTTCGACACATTCATGAGGGCTGCGGACATGGCTGAAGCTTATCCAAGGCACAGCCACCCTGTTGCCGCCGGATCCGACTTCCGCCGCGCAGGCATTCCTGGCTTTCCCTACCATTTTCTTTATCGGGAGACATCCTTCGGAATCCGCGTCTCAGTCCTGCGTCACGACAAGCGAAATCCGAGTTATGGATCCCGTAGGCGTTGAATAACGCGCTTTATCAGATTTTCATTCGCCCTCTCCCGCTATCCCTCCTTCACTTCTCCCGAACGATGACTTTTGGTAAACTACTAAGAACCTTGGTCTCCGGCGCACGACCCAAAACCCTCGCGGCCGGCGTCGTCCCCGTCTGGGTCGGCGGCGTGCTGGCATGGAAACTCACCGGAGATTTCGACACACGGCTCTGGGCCTGCACTCTTCTCGGCGCGCTCTGCATCCAGATCGCCACCAATTTCTTCAACGACGCGGTGGACGGGAAAAAAGGCGCGGACGGAGAGTCGCGCATCGGCCCGCGACGGCTGACCGGCACCGGAGCAATGAGCTTCGGGATGGTGATGGGTATTGGTACGGTGTTTCTAGTAGGCGCGGTATTTTTCGGCACATTCCTCTTCCTCGCAAGAGGCTGGCCCATCCTTGCGATCGGCGTCCCCTCCCTCCTCCTCGCCTACGGCTACACCGGCGGGCCTTTCCCGCTCGCCTACCGGGGCATGGGAGAAATCTTCGTGATCCTCTTCTTCGGCTTCATCGCCGTGATGGGGACCGTCTTCGTCCAGACCGGCGCATGGCCGCGCGAAGCGATCCTCCTAGGCGGCCAGGTCGGCCTCCTTTCAGCCGTCCTCATCTCCGTGAACAATTTCCGCGACCGGGAGGAAGACGCCAAAGTCGGCAAACGCACTCTTGCTGTGAGATTCGGAGGAAAAACCGCCGCCGCCCTCATCTGGCTGGAAATCAAAGCCGCCGCACTCCTCGGAATCGCCTGGCTCGCTATGGGCCGCCCCCTCCTCGGCTTGGCAAGTCTCCCCGTCTTCGTCATCGGAATGCGCATCATCTGGGGCGTGCTCACCATGCCGGCGGACGCGCGGATGAACCGCCTCCTCGCTCTAGGGGCACTGGAGCTAATCCTGTTCGCCGCCGTATTCCATGCGGTGGCATGGTTTTTCTGAGAAAACACTCAGTAGCTGCGTCCCCACAGCGCCATGGAGACGCGGTCTTTCCCGGTCAGGAAACATTGGCCGCCCACCTTCGCGAGCAGCCCGGGCGAAAGCCCGGCGTCCTCCAGGGGAATGCAGCGGATCGCGATCTTGTGCTGCTTGGAAATGACGTCCTCCTCAGCCGGAGTTCCGGCCCAAGGGGTCAGCAGCCAACCGGGATTTTCCTGCTCCCAGTGTCTGTCGAAAGCCGCCGCGTCGTCGCAGGGGAAAATGTTCGCATCGCGGAGTTCCAGCGCGCGGGCGAAGAGGTTGTCGTGGATTTCCTGAAGCACGTCCGGGACGATCTGGAGGAACTCCTCCTTGTCCATGAACGACTTCTCGGTCGGCGCATTATCGCGACGCTGGAGGCAGACCTTGCGGGATTCGATATCCCGGGGGCCGATCTCGATACGGATCGGCGCGCCTTTTTTCACCCAGTCCCACTTCTTCGCGCCGCCCTGAACGTCGCGGGTATCGACGTGGACGCGGATGGGATCTCCGTGGAAACTTTTCGTGGAGCGCAGGGTTTCCGCGAGAGCCTGGCAGGCCTCCAAAACCGCCGCCTTGCTATCATCCTTCGGCGTGACCGGGATGATCACCACCTGCTGAGTCGCCACGCGCGGTGGGAGAATCAGTCCGTCGTCATCCGAGTGCGCCATGATCAGCGTGCCGATCAGTCGGGTGGAGACGCCCCATGAAGTGGTGTGGGCGAATTCCTGCGCACCCTCGCGGCTGGCGAAGCAGATGTTCTGCGCCTTGGAGAAATTCTGGCCGAGGTAATGGGAGGTGCCCGCTTGGATCGCTTTCTTATCCTGCACCATCGCCTCGACGGTGAGGGTCATGTCGGCACCAGGGAAACGCTCGTTCTCCGTCTTCTCCCCGGGGACGACCGGTATCGCGAGGTGATCGCGCAGAAATTCCTCGTAAAGGCGGTGGATCATTCTCGTTTCCACAAGCGCCTCCTCCTTGGTCTCATGCGCGGTGTGCCCTTCCTGCCAGAGGAATTCCGCAGTCCGCAGGAAAAGTCTCGGACGCATCTCCCAACGCATCACGTTCGCCCACTGGTTGATGAGCAATGGGAGATCGCGGTAGCTCTGCACCCAGCGTGCGAAAGCCGCGCCGATGATCGTCTCGGAAGTGGGGCGGATGACATACGGCTCGGCCAGCTCGCCGGTGGGGATCATCTTCGTTTTCCCCGTCACCGGATCTTTCACCGCCTCCAGCCGGTGATGGGTCACCACCGCACATTCCGTTGCGAAACCTTCCGCGTGCTCCGCCTCTTTTTCCAGATAGGAAAGCGGGATCAGCAGGGGGAAATAGGCGTTCTGATGACCGGTTGCCTTGAAGCGGCGGTCAAGCTGCTGCTGGATCAGTTCCCAGATCCCGTAGCCCCATGGCTTGATGACCATGCAGCCGCGCGTCTCGGAATTTTCCGCGAGATCGGCGGCCTTGATGACTTGCTGGTACCACTCGGGGAAATCCTGGGCGCGGGTGGGCGTGATGGCGGTCTTTTCGGCGGACATGTGTGCCGGAGAGTGGAATGATCCTGCCGGCATTTGCAAGCCACGATCCATCGCCTGAAAACTCAGGAATGCCACCCGTATCGACCGGCTCCCTTATCTGACGGATCTGGCTGCGATGATGTATTTCATCAGGGCTCCTTCTTCAGAGGGTGTGATCCCGGCGTTCCATGCCATGCCGGGAACGACAACGTGCCAGTCTGCCGAGGTGATTTCATCCGGCAGAAGGTGGGTATGGCACTCGCCGCACTTCCGCATATAGACACCGTGGCCGGTCTGGAGGGTGTCGAGGGAGGTGTTGCTGCGGACCGCCATCGCGCTGCTTGGCACCGGGGCACTGTCATTGACTCCGGGTTCGCTCTTTTCGAGAACGGAACATGCGCTCAAAAATACGGTGGCGAGGATGAAGAGTAGTGCGGTGGATTTCATGATATGCGGAATGGGTTCGGGAAGTGGTGAATTGAATCAGGCTCGGTTTCAGGAAGATCGTCCATGTTTTTTTGAATTTTGAAAACACGCATTACGAGGGTTCACCTCGAAGAAGGGACTATCGCGCTATTTCATCCAACTTTGCCAAAGAACGAACGACCCGGTGATGATGACCATGAAGGCGAACCCCTGGCGCAACCGGGCAACCGGCAAACGCTTGGCGAAGAAGGAGCCTAACAGGACTCCTGCGGCGGCGATTGCCGCGAAGGTGAGTGCCAATGTCCAGCGCGGAGGGGCTTCCCCGAAATGACTGACGAAGCCGGCCGCTGAGTTGAATGAAATGACTGCCAGGGAAGTGCCGGTCGCCACACGCAGCGGCAGCTTGGCGAATTTCACCAGTGCGGGCATCAGGAGGAACCCTCCTCCGACTCCAATGAAACCGGTGAGCACGCCTACGCCCAGACCTGCCAGAAGGCAGCGCACGGGACGGCACTCCGCTTTCGGATCGGCTTCGATCCTTGTCCCCACAAGCATGTTGATCGCAACAACGAGCATGAGAACCGCAAAGATAACCATCAACACCTTGCCGGAAACCAAAGGCGTGAGTTGGGCACCACCTGCCGCACCGGCCATCCCGGAAATGGCGAACATCAGCACGGCTTTCAGGTGGATTTCACCGGACCGGAAACGCTGGATCGCTCCGACCAGAGCAGCGGAACCGACGATAAAAAGGCTCATCCCCACCGCTTCTTTCGGCGGCAGTCCAGCCAGATAAACCAGCACCGGCAGCGTGATGATACTGCCACCGGCGCCCGTCAGGCCCAGGGATAGGCCGATCAGCGCGGCTCCTAGCAAGGCGAGTGGGTTCATGCGAGTCCTTTAAGCATTGCGTGCCAGTATAGCTCGGGCAGTAGCCATTTTTTCACCAGGTACATGCTATAGCGCTCCTTGCCCTGGTCGAATGGAAAGGTCTCCTGTGGCTTGAGGTCGTAGTCGAATTCGGCCATGATAAGTTTGCCGCGTGCGGTCACGATGGGACAGGAGGTGTAGCCGTCGTATTTCGCTTTCACAGGATCGCCATTCATCGCCGCGAGCAGATTCCCGGCGAGAACGGGAGCCTGCTTGCGGATGGCGGCTCCGGTTTTGCTCGTGGGGAGATTGCTCGCATCGCCGAGAGAGAAGACGTTGGGGAAACGCGGATGACGCAGGGTGAACTTGTCCACTTCTACCCAGCCGTCGGCATTTGCCAAGGCGCTGGATTTGACGAAATCAGGCGATCCCATCGGCGGGGTGACATGGATCATGTCATAGCGTACGGTGGACTGCTCTTTGGTTTCCAAGTTCTCGAAAACGGCTTCCTTCGTATCGGGTCTCAGCTCGATGAGGTTCTGCTTGAAAGCGGTTTTGATGCCCCGGTCGGCAACATGCTTGTCGAGCGTCTTGCAGTATTTCTCGACCGCAAACAATTCGGGCAGCGCGGTCATGAAGACAACCTCGGTCTGACCACGCAGTCCCTGCCGCCGCAGCCAGTCTTCGGCGAGATAGAGAATTTTCTGCGGGGCACCGCCGCATTTGATGGCTCCGGAGGGATGGGTGAAAAGTGCGGTTCCGCTTTTGAAATTGCGCAGCGTTTCCCACGTGTAATCGACATATTTGTAGGAGTAATTGCTGCACACGCCCTTGGTGCCTATGGATTCCGCAAGGCCTGGGATCTTGTTCCAGTTGATCTGGATGCCCGGAGCGACGACGAGCCAGTCGTAGGTCACCGATTTTCCATCGCGGGTGTGCACGCGGTTCCCGTCGGGTTCGAAGGCGGTGACTGCGTCGCGGATCCAGGTTACATCTTTTGGGATAAGGCCGGCTTCCTCATGTTCGGAACGCTTTTTTGGGAAAATGCCGCCGCCCACGAGCGTCCACATCGGTTGGTAGTAGTGCTTGTCGCTGGGCTCGATGATGGCGATGTCACCGCCTGTGATTTTCCGGGCGAGCCGTGCCGCGACGGTGATGCCTGCCGTGCCGCCACCGATGATGAGGATTTTGTGATGGGTTTTCATGATGTAATGGCTGGCGCAATGGATTGCCCGTTTTTGAGACTGGCAGGAATGTCGGAAAATGCCCCGTTCACGTAGATGACTTCGCGTTGCTGTTTTGCCAGATAAGATGCAGCGAAGCCGGCTCGCAGTCCGCTGCCGCAGTGAACATAAAGGCGTTTCCCCTGGGGAACCTCATCGATCCGTGCGGCCAGGCGCGTATAGGCGATGTTTTTCGCACCATCCACATGGGACTCGGCGAACTCACCGGCACCGCGAACATCGAGAACCATTGCCTCCGGATGGGCCGCCAATGCATCTGCCAGGCCGGCGGTGGTGATGGATTCCTGGCTTCTTGTGATACCAGGGACGGCAAGCGCCTCGCTGGCGGGGATCCATGCCTCCACTTTGTCGAGACCGATGCGGATGAGTTGGCGGACGGCGTCGTCCACCTCGCTCGCATCGTTCACCAAAAGGATGATAGCGGCATCTTCATCCACATAGGAACCGGCGACGGTTGACAACTTGCCGCCGGGCATCGGGGCAAAAAGCGAACCTGTCAGATGTTGTTTCATGAACGCAAGGCGGTCATTGCGGAGGTCGAGGAAGGCATATTGTTCCGGGTTGGCCAGAGTGGCCAGCCCACTCGCATCCAGGCGGCGCGGTTCCGGCAGCTTGCCGCCGGGAAGCAGGGGAGGGCCGGCCTTGTTGTCGCGCTTCATTCTGGCGAAGTAGCGTGGAGGCTCCGGTTGGCCTGACAGGATTTCTTTTACGAAGTCATCTTCGCTGCCTTCGAGCGCCTCGCGCAGCGCTCCGTTGTTCAGGCGTTCGTAGCCCAGCACGCTGGTAGGCACCGCGCCCAGAGCCTTGCCGCAAGCGCTGCCCGCGCCGTGGGCGGGAAGGATCTGCAGCAGTCCTGAAAGTCCGGAAGTCCCGCGCAGGCTCTTGTATAGGGCGCGCGCGCTTGGTTCCATGATGCCCACCTGGCCAGCGGCACTTTCCAACAGATCGGGGCGTCCCACGTCGCCGACGAAAATGAAATCGCCGCTCAGGAGTCCCATGGGTTCCTTGGCTCCGCCGCCGATGTCAGTGACGAGGAAGCTCATGTGTTCCGGCGTATGCCCGGCGGAAAGGACCGCCTTCAGCTCGATGTTGCCGACCTTGAACGCGTCCCCGTCATGGAGAAAACGTGCGTTGGGATTGCCTTTCGCCCACTCGAACTGCCAGTCGGGACCGCCCTCTGCGGACAAGTACACGATAGCTCCGTGGTGCTCTAACAGCTCTCGCGCACCGCTCAGGTAGTCGGCGTGGATGTGTGTGTCGGCGACGGCGGTAATTTTGAAACCGTTTTCAGCGGCGATTTCGAGATAGCGGTCAGCATCGCGCTCGGGATCGACAATGATCGCCTCGCCGGTTCGTTGGCAGCCGATCAGGTAGGCGTTCTGGGCTAGGGAAGGGTCTGTGATTTGTCTAAGGAACATGGGTTTTGGTTAGTTGGATGTTGAGCAATTTCCGGAGGCGCAGCAGGACTGGCCGGCCACGCGGTTCCAAGGCATTTTGGACATCAGGATGGCGAGGCCGCACCAGCCGGTGCTTCCGGCCATGGTCAGGCCCGCTCCGAAAAATGCGCAGAGAAGAACCCAGTTGGGATTTACCGTGAGGGCGAGGATGGCTCCTGTCAGAACCCCGAGGCCGATGGCAAGCTGGACCTGCTGCATCAGCGGAATGACCTTTTTCCCAACCGAGTTCACCGGGTGGCCTGCTTCTTTCCAGGCAAGGATGCCGCCTTCGAGGTTTTTGACGTCATGGAATCCCAGGCCTTCCAGTTTCCCGAGTGCTTCCATGCCACGTTTGCCACTGCGGCACATCACGACCACTTGCGCGTTGCGGTCGATTTCCCCGATGCGCTTCTCAAGCTGACCCAAAGGTATGAGCTTCGCACCGTCGATATGGTCTTCCGCATGTTCAACGGGTTCGCGCACGTCCACCAGGCAACAGCCGGTTGAGAGCAAGGATTTGAGTTCGGTGGGACGGACTGACGGATTGTTTGAGTGCATGGTCAAAGTTGGAATT
>Ga0105047_10005170_pt1 | contig 22496 bp, 22 predicted proteins | sample MAT04_FD_78384 | JGI IMG/M metagenome (GOLD analysis project Ga0105047, IMG submission 78384) | Freshwater microbial communities from Lake Fryxell liftoff mats and glacier meltwater in Antarctica - MAT-04 (megahit assembly) | ecosystem: Environmental > Aquatic > Freshwater > Ice > Liftoff... | reverse complement strand
GCACAGAAACGCACAGAAACGCACAGAAACGCACAAAAACGCACAATTTTTAATTTTATTTTTTTTCTGGCGGGGACGGTGAGCGGAGATGATGGACGGGGGGAGTGGTTGGGTAACACCAGACAGCATAAAAATAAAAATAATTTGTAAAGGTACAAGGGTCAGTGATGCAATCAAAAAAAGAACATATATTCTATTAATAAGATTTTACCACAGACTGTGCCTGGTAAATGACTGTGGTAAAAAAATGTAAGCAGGGGCGGGCGCCGCCCGCCCCTACGATGTATATATCGCCCCGACGGGGGGGTTAGAGTTGAGACTTGATCTTTTCGGCGGTGTCTTTGTAGGCTGCGAGTTTTTCGCGTTCTTTCTGAATGACGGCGGCGGGAGCCTTGTTGGCGAAGTCGCTGGAGAGCAGTTTCTCGAGGCGGGTGATGTGTGTTTCGGCTTCGGCGAGGTCTTTAGAGAGGCGGGCGTGTTCTTCAGCAGGGTCGACGAATTCAGCGAGCGGCAGGTGGATTTCCACCGGGCCAGCGATGAGGGCGATGGTGCCTTCGGGTTTGGTTTCCAGCTTTTGGCAGATTTCCAGGCGGCTTTCATCCAACCCAGCCAGCGCGGCGATAATGCGGGATTCCTGCGTCACCATATTATCCGCATCCACCAGGATGGCAGCGAGCCTGAGACTTGGTTTGACGTTTTTCTCGGCACGAAGATTGCGGATGGCGCGAACCACTTCCTGCACCAGTTCAAAACTGGCGATTTTGGCGGTTTCCCAGCCTTCGGGCTGGCGGCTTTCAGGCCAACGGGCTGTGATGAGCATTGCGGGCCAGTCCTGCACCAACCCGGAGAGGTTGGAATCCAGGGTGGCGCGGCGCATGTGCCCCCAGATTTCTTCGGTGACGAAGGGTGTGAAGGGGTGCAGCAGCCGCAGGGATGTATCAAAGACGCGCAGCAAGGTTTGCGCGGTGAGATAGGCGCGCGCGCCGCCCTGGGAGAGCTGCATCTTGGCGATTTCAAGGTACCAATCGGCGAAATCATTCCACAGGAAGTCGTAGATCAATTGCCCGGCCTGACCGTATTGGAAGGTTTGGAAGAGGCGCTCCACGTCGCTGACCAGGTTTTGCAGGCGGGCCCAGATCCAGGAGTCGGCGAGTGTCCATTCGGCGGGCTGCGCGGGGGCAGCTTGCTGGGATGTAATGGCGTTGATCACGAAGCGGCCGGCATTCCACAATTTATTGGCAAAGTTGCGGTTTGATTCAACCTTTTTAATGCTGAGGTTGGAGTCTTTGCCGGGGGTGGAGCCCACCAGCATGGTGAAGCGCAGCGCGTCGGTGCCAAGTTCATCCATGACAATCAACGGGTCAATCACATTGCCTTTGGTTTTGGACATCTTCTGTCCATGTTCGTCACGGATCATGCCATGCAGGTAAACGGTGTGGAAGGGGGCTTCTTCAGTAAATTCCAGCCCGCTCATGATCATACGCGCGACCCAGAAGAACAGGATGTCGTAGCCGGTTTCCATGTAGCTGGTTGGATAGAAATATTTAAGGTCGGGGGTTTGTTCCGGCCAGCCGAGGGTGGAAAAGGGCCACAAGCCGGATGAGAACCAGGTATCCAGCACGTCTGGGTCCTGTTCAATATTTGTGGAACCGCAGTGAGCGCAGGCGGTGGGATCGGCGCGCGTGCAAGTTTCCTCGCCGCAATCGGCACAGTACCAGACCGGGATGCGGTGACCCCACCATAACTGGCGGCTGATGCACCAATCGGTGATGTTTTCGAGCCAGTTGTAATAGACCTTTTCAAAATGTTCGGGCACGATGCGGATGGCGCCGTTTTTGACGCTGGTCAGACCTTTTTCGGCCTGATCCTGGATGCGCACGAACCATTGGGTGGAGATCATTGGCTCAATGATCTCGCCGCCACGCTGCGAGCGGGGCACGTTCAGAGTGTAGGCTTCTTCCTTGATGACCAGACCGGCCGCCTGCATATCGGCCCAAATTTTTTTGCGGCAGACGAAACGGTCCAGACCCTGGTAGGGGCCGCCCACTTCGGTTACCCTGGCTTCGCGGTCGAGCATGGAAAGCATGGGCAGCCCGTGACGCTGGCCGATCTCGTAGTCGTTGGGGTCGTGGCCGGGTGTGATTTTGAGTGCGCCGGTGCCGAAGTCGCGCGTCACGTATTCATCCGCGATGACGGGAATTTCGCGACCGAGGATAGGCACCAGCACTTTTTTGCCGATGTACTTCTGGTAGCGCTCATCATCAGGATGCACTGCCACGGCGGTATCTGCCAGGATTGTCTCGGGCCGGGTGGAGGCAACGGGGATGTATTCATCCGAACCGACGAGCATATATTTGAAGAAATACATTGTGCCGGGTTCTTCGGAGTATTCCACTTCGAGGTCAGAGACGGCGGTCTTGAGACCGGGGGACCAGTTGATGAGGCGTGGGCCGCGGTAGATTTTGTTGGCCTCATACAGGCGCACAAAGGCTTCTCGGACGGCTTTCGACAGTCCTTCATCCATTGTGAAGCGTTCGCGTTTCCAATCGCAGGAAGCGCCCAGGCGGCGGATCTGACCGGTGATCATGCCGCCGTATTTGTGTTTCCATTCCCAGGTGCGGCGCAGGAATTCTTCCCGGCCAACCTGTTCGCGGCTGGTGCCTTCCTTGATGAGCTGACGTTCCACCATTAATTGGGTGGCGATACCAGCGTGATCGGTGCCGGGCACCCAGAGCGTGGAGTAACCTTTCATGCGGTGGTAACGGGTCATCAGATCTTCGATGCTGACGAACATGGCATGCCCGGTGTGCAGTTCCCCGGTCACGTTGGGGGGCGGCATTGAGATGACAAAGGTCTTGATGGATGGATCAAAGCCAGGTTTATTGGGGTCGTTATGGGGTTCAAAGAAACCGCCGCTTTCCCACTGTTCATAGATACGTTTTTCTGTATCTTTAAAATCATAGGCTTTTGGTAAAGTGTATTCAGACATTCTTACTCCTTGTTGATTCTTTCTGTCAGGCGGCGATCTGGCCGACCCAATCGAGCATGATATTTTCACGCGAACCCAGGCGCTCAAAGAGTTCGCCAGTGTGCTGCTGGATGTGACGGATGCTGTAGAATTGCAGTTCCAGCTTGTTAAAGGGCAGCCAGTGAAAGCCGGAAGGAGACTCGAGATTCAGAAGCGGGAGGCGTTCTTTGATGTGCTGCTGGACAAAGGCGAGGTATTCCAGCACTTCTTCCTGTGAGAAGGGGATGCCAGTATCCGGGTCGTGGTGCTTTTCCCAGGGTGTGAAATCCTCACGGGTATTCTCGATATAAAGGTGTGCGTAAAAGAGCGTGTGGTAGGCAAACCTCCAGACCTTATCTTTATCACCCGGCGCGTTCCAGAGAGCCGCCGGGCACAGTACAATGACCTGTTTTAGCATTTCCAGGGCGGCGAGATACTGCGATTGGATTATTTTGCTGGTTTCCATATGCAGGTTCCTGTTGGTTGGTTTTCCTGGTATTCGAGAGGCTGCCCGTCAAAATGGAGATCGCTTTGAGCCGGAAGAGCAGCGACGTTTGCAATGACATGGGCTTAAAACAAAACGCCTCGCGTCCATGTGAGGACGAAAGACGTGTCTTCCGCGGTACCACCTCGATTCGTACTTTTGGCAGGCAAAAGTACGCTCTTTGACTGACATTCATCAGTCCGCGCGCTAACGGGCGCTGCCGTGCCGTTCTACTGCCCAGGGGTCTGGGGTTTCTTCGGCATTATTCCGGGCGACGTTCGGCCGTGGGCTACTATGGAGGCTTTCAGCCGGGACCTCCTTCTCTATCAGCGCGCCAACTGCTTACTCTTCCCTGATGATTTGATTATAGTCTTGAGATAAGGGAGCGTCAAGTTTAAAACGTCATCAACACGATGGCAAAGAGTGCGGCCAGGATGCCCAGCCACTGCACCGGGTTGATTTTTTCTTTTAAGATGAGCCAGGCCAGTAGAACGGTGGTTCCGGGGTATAAGGAACTGAGCACAGCGGCAACATCCAGACGGCCGGTTTGACCCGCAAGGATGTAGAAGGTGTTTCCGCCGATATCCAGCACGGTGTTGAGCGCGATATAGGGCAAGGCCGGGCGGGAAAGCTGCAAACTTTCGCGGCGGATGAGCAGGAATACCAGCAGGATGGTCATACCGCCGGTGCGGGAGGCCATCATGGGCCCCAGGACGGAGGCGCTGCTGGCGCGATGCATGATGACAAAATACAGGCCAAAGCAAATGCCGGAAAGCAGCGGCAGGCGCAGATCGGCGAGGCGCACGGCGTGAGTCTTTTCGCTGTCATCCTGGGTGACCAACCAGACCGCCGCGAGCGCGCAAGCAAAACCGGCCAGTTTGAGCGCGGACGGCAGGCCCTCGGTCAGCATGCTGACGACGACAGGCAGGACAGCCGCCAGCAGCGCGGAAACCGGTGTGGCGATGCTCATTTTGCCGGTGGTCATGGCCTGAAACAGGATCAACAGGCCGGTTGATCCAATTGCCCCGGCACTGGCCGCCAGCAGGAAATTGAACCAGCCGAGCATTGGTTCGTGCACCAGCAGCGCGGCACAAATCAACATAACCAGCCCGAGGGCTTCGCCATAAAAAACAGCGCGGTAAGCGCCTGTTTTACGGCTGGCAAGGCCGCCAACAAAATCACCGCCGCCCCAGGACAGGGCGGAAAATAGGCCAAACAGGATTGAAGTCAAAATTATACTTTCCCGGCAGCCCGGGCACGGGCGAGTACTTTTTGGGCATTCTTGAGCAAGGGCATATCGATCATTTTGCCATCCAGCTCGTAAGCGCCAGCGCCTTCAGCCTGGTGCGCATCAAAGGTTTCGACCACGCGCCGGGCGTATTCAACGGCTTCGTCGGAAGGGGTGTAGGCTTCCTGCACAGGCTGCACCTGGGCCGGGTGAATGATCTGTTTTCCGGTGCAGCCCATGGCAGCACCCTGGGCGGCTTCGATTTTGAGATTGATTGTGTCGCGGAAGTCGATAAAGACCATGTCGATGGCTTGCAGGCTGTACGCGGCGGCATGCATGACGAGGGAACTGCGGGCGTGCATCACTTCCCAGCCAGCGCGTGAGCGGGTGGCGCCAATATTGGCGGCGTAATCTTCGGCGCCGAAGATGAGGGCATCGAGACGGGGGTGAGCGGCAATTTCCTTCAGGTTGAGGAAGCCCAGGGCGGTTTCTACAACCACCAGGATACGGATCGAGTTGATATCCCAGCCATTGGATAGTTCCGCGCTCTCGATGATTTCGCTGGCCCATTGAACCTGCGCCAGCGACTCGATTTTTGGAATGACGATGCCATGCGGGCTGTAGCTCAGGACAGATGCGATGTCGTCTTTTTCGAACCCTGAGCCAACCGCATTGATGCGCACCAGTTTTTCGGACTTGCCGAATTTAAGTTCTTGCAGGGCTTTGGCGATGGTGACGCGCGCATCCTGCTTGCGGTTGAGTGCGGTTCCGTCTTCCATATCCATGCAAATGGAATCAACGTGCAGTGTAATGGCCTTGTTAATTTTGTTCCAGTCATCACCTGGCATGTAGAGCAGTGCGCGTCGAGATCTCATAATTCTCCTGTGATAGGGGCTTTTTTCAAAAACATAACGGTGCGTTCAAACTCGATCACCAGGCGGCCATCGGGCTTTTTGCCCCAGTGCTTGAGGCGCACAATGCCCACAGCGGGCCTGGATTTGGAATCGCGTTTTTCCAGCACTTCGCTTTCGGCATAGATGGTATCGCCGTGGAAAGTGGGGTTGGGGCTGACAACATGGTCGTAGCCAAGCGTGGCGACGATGGTGCCCTCGGTGAGTTCGGGTACGCTGAGGCCCACGACCAGCCCAAGCACAAAAACACCGTTGACAATACGCTGCCCAAACTGCGTTTTACTGGAAAAATCTTCGTTGCAGTGCAGCGGCTGCGAGTTCATGGTCAGCATTGAGAACAGCACGTTATCCATTTCGGTTACCGTGCGGCCGTTGCTGTGCCTGATCTTCTGTCCGACTTCGAGATCATCGAAAAATTTACCGGGCATGGCTGCACCTCCTGGTTGATTGTGTACCTTACGGGTTTTGACGGGTCAGGGTTCAATTTCAATTAAAAGTTGTTCTTTGTCCACAATTTGCCCTATTGTGACCAGCACGGCCTTAACGCGACCATCAAAGGGGGCGGCCAATTTAATCTCCATTTTCATGGCTTCAACTATGATCAGGGTCTGGCCCCTGGAGACCGAAGCTCCGGGCGTGGTCTGCACAGCACGCACCTGTGCGGGCATGGGGGCGAGCAGCTGCCCGGCGCTGTGATGTTCGTGCCTGGCGCTTTTGCGCGTGTGACCGGTTTTGCTCAACAAGAGGGTTTGACCATTGAGGGTTACCCAGCGTTTTGCGCCATCGATTGTGACCCAGGCATTGGAGGGCTGGCCGTCGATCAACAGATGCAATTGACCCGCATCCACCCGCACGAGCTCGACTTGCACGGTTTTGTTGCCGAGGGTTGCGCGATAGGTTTTCCCGGTGGGCGCAAGCTCAAGTGAGAAGGTTTTATCCTGATACTGGTAGGATTGTTTCATAATGGTTTACCGGCGGGGCTGATGTCAGGTTGGTGCAGGTTAATGTGGCATTGGGATTATATACCAAATCCCTTTTGCAATGACGCACACAGGGAAATGGAAGGCTGGTTTTGCCTGTAGTGATATTTGCCCCCTACGGTCAAACGATTTTACCCTGCCGCGCTTATGGTGAGGGGGTGTTTTCCGGCTCCGGAGCGGTTGTTGAGGTTGGCATCAGCGTTGGCTCATCCGTTGGGAGCGGAGTTGGTTCAATGGTTGGTTCACTGGTCGGTTCCAGGGTTGGTTCTGTGGTTGGTTCTGTGGTCGACTCAGGAGGCGCAAGCGTGCCTGTGGGCGGCGGTGTTTGGGTGATGGTGGGTTCAGCGGTTGACTGCCCGGTGGGGGTGCCTGTTGGGTAAGCGGTGGGGCTCGGCATGGCTGTTCTGGGGGCGGTGGGGAGTATCCAATTGCCTGTGCAGCAAGCGAACTGCATATTTAAAAGCTCCTGATCCACAAACCAGGCGCCGCTTGCATCGGTTTTTATGAGCTGCTGCACTTCTGAAAAAAGATATCCGAGATAGGGGATGCGCGCGCGGTATACGCCCATAAATGTCACTTTGGATTGACCCCACTCATCCGCCGCATTATTGGCATCGCCCCTGGTGATAAACTGCCCGCCTGGCAGAGCGGCAACCACGCGGTGGGTAACCAGGGACTCGTCGACCCTCAATGTAATCACCATGCCGGGCACAACCTGGGTGGTAGGCGGTGTAATAAGGATGACATCTCCGGCATTAATGGCGGGTGACATGCTGCCGCTGTACACGTAAAGGGTGTGGTACCAGCGGTTGGGCAGGATGCCGTAGCCGATCACAAATAAAAGGATCGCCAACCCTGCAACCAAAAGCTTGCAAGCGAATTTCAACCATTGCATGTATGGTTGGTTTTGCCTGCCTGCCAGCGTGTAAGGTCTGTCACTCATGCGTATTTGCCCGGAATAATCCTGGTTATTCTGTCCAGTTATCGGTTGCGTTGATCCACTGGGTGGCGTCGAGCTTGAGGGTGGCGCCCAAGGATGTATCCAGATAGCTGTTGCCTGCCCCACCGGTCAGTTTGGCTTCGATGGAATAGCATTTCTGAGCGCCTGGTTTAAACGGTTCAGAAGTGGTGCTGGCGTCATACAGCATGAAATGGTTGGGTTCCAGCAAGGTGTTTAGAGGCTGGTCTTTGAACCAGACGGTGCTGTCTTCTTCGTGCTCCCCTTTATGCTGTTTTTCGGTTTCGTGTTCAGCTTTGATGAACCCGCGCATTTCGACAAAGTTCAAAAACCCATCAGGCGCTTGAATGCTGTTGAAGGTGCCGCGCCACTTCATGTTATAGCTGCCGGTGTTTTTTAGACAGAAGCGCAGCACTTCCTGGAAGCCCCCGCCGGGCTCGAGTTTGGGGGTGGATCTGATCACATCGCTGACCGTCAGGTCAATATTGCCGGTGGAAATGCGGTTGTTATCGAGACTCAGCTGGTCGGAGAACCAGGCACCGCTGCCGGTTATGCCGGTGGAAATAAATGTGACGAGAATAACAAAAATAGAAAAGGTAGCGATTATTTTAATCATGACTGCCTCGCAGAACTGGTGCAACATTTCCGCAGGATAGACTATCCGGCGGGTCTTAAAACATTCTGAACATAATTTATGGCATACCCCAGTTTGGGGATGACGAATATCACTTTGCCATCCACGCTGGAGATTTTTTCGCTGTCCACGGCGTTATTGGCATCACCCTGGGTGGAGATGAGACCATTTTCAACAGCCATCACACGGTGGATGGTGGGCCCGATGGCGGCGGAAAAAAGAACCACATCGCCGGGTGCAACCGTCATATCTTTTTGAACAAAAACCATTGCCAGGTCACCGGGTTCGTAGGTCGGGCGCATTGAACCGGAGAGCAGGTAGACAAAGCGGAACGGGAGAAATCCCATCTGGGAAAACATAATAAAGAACATTAGTCCGCACAAGCTAAAAAATAGGATATTGCCAATGTTTTTTTTCATAGGGGTTTTGTTTGTTTTCATTGAAGTGGGGGCTGATGTTTCAGCCCCCACTGGGAAATGTCTTGACTAATGATATGACTACGGGACGGTTGGGCCAATTTTGGGATTATTGGCAGTCACTACGATATCATACGTGAGGCTTGAGCCTTGGAAAGGATTATCTTCGAGGGGGGTGCCGTTCATCATTTTCAACTTCATGCAGATGTAGCCCGTGTTGCCTGGAGCTACCAAAGTCAGGAAAGTTGCGTTTTCGTTATCATTGACCCAATCGTAATTATTTGGGGCAAATAAATCGCTCCACCTGGCCATTTCTCCGAGAGAGATTTTCCCGTCAGAGTTTTCATCATAAGCTCCATCGGAATAATACGCTCCACCAGGAAGCAAGGCTGCCGGCCAAACCCAAAGCGAGTCAGACGTATAGAGTTCCATGATTTGCAGACGATTCTCAAGCTTGGCAGTGGTGCCATTGGCCAGGTTTTTAAAATTCCAGCGGACTCCGATACTGTCCACTGTCCCCGTGTTTTTCACCCAGAGACAACCGGTTTCTTCTTTGTCTGGAACCATATTGGCGAGGTTCCAAGGGGGGGTGACAGCGCCGCCCCAAACAGTTGGCACAGTTGTTTCGCTTTTATTTGCGGCAAGTTCTATGTCTAAGGTACCTGCGCTAATAGTGCCTACTGTTGTTGTTCGCGCAGCAGAGAAGTATGCGAACGCGCCGGTGCTGAACATGGCGATGCTGATTACGAGTACTGCAATGATCAAAAGCTTAGTTTTCATCATATCCTCTGTAGAAAAAAAATGAGTATTCTCCTTGCGGAGTGAAATAAAACCAATCCTGGGTTGTAGACTTAATGCGGTTGGCACGCGGGATTGGTGTGCTCCAACTTTTGAAACGGGCAGAATCTGGTTAATTTGCGGGCAGCCTCCTGCGATGGGGTTCTGCTGCGCTTGTAGGGTTTATAACGGTCAGAATCGGAATTGACTTTTGTATCCCCCGTGGTGTATAATTAAAACATCACAAGGGTGCCACCCAGTACCTTCCGTGACCGGCTTCAGAGAGCTGCAACTCGCTGGAGCCTTTTTTTATTCCCTTACTTTGCGCTGCCGAACCGTTACTTGTTGCTCGAACCACCTACAAATATTTGCTTTGTAGATGAAAAATCCTGGGTTAGAAAACTTTACAGAAACTTGTAAGCCTGGAACTTGATCGCGATGGCCACCGAACCGTCTGAGAAAAAATCATTTCGGGTGACGATCCCGCTGGTTGCCAGTTTGGCTACTCCCCATTCAAGCGAACCGGTTGGGAGAGCAATTTTTACATAGATTTCCGTACCGCTTCGAATGGGGCGCTTGCACACTGCTAAAATCCCGCTTTTACTCAAATTGATCACTCTGGCCTGTTCCGCGAACTTTTCACCTTGCATATCGGTGCCTTTTATCATGGCCGGGTAATCGCAATTGATCCTGCATTTTGCCCTTTTTTCGATTGCAAGGGTTTCGCTGATGTTGAGGTTCATTGTGTCCCTTGCTTTCTGATGGGCGAAAGATTTACGTTGAAGTCATTTTACAAGATTTGTTTTGCGGGTACATCTGCGAATTGGATAAGATTCAGGCACACGTCTATACTATTCTTTTCCCGCCAAAAGGCACACAATAAGACAGTCTGCAATGGCACAATTGTGCCATTGCAGACTGTCAGGTGTGAAAGAATAAAAAAAGGCAATGAACCATTCGGTTCAATGCCTTTTTTATGATTATGGGGCAGCTAATTTCGGACTGGAATAGCCTGGGTGAGTTTATGGCTGTGCGCAAAGACAAGCAACTCCAGGCGATCGGTTACGCCCAGTTTGCTGTAGATTGAGGTTAAATGATGACGCACGGTGGTTTCGCCAATGCAGAGGTGATCTGCAATTTGTTTGTTTTTTAAGCCGCGGCCAATAAACAGGATAACCTCGCGCTCGCGCTCACTCAGCTGGTGGATGCCGTCTGTTTCCGGGTCTGGGTTGGACTGAGCGTGAATGGAACTGGTCACCAGGTTCGCAATCAGTGAGTGTTCAATCCAGACTTCACCGTTAAAGACCTTGTTGATGGCTTTGAGCAGGATTTCAGGGGTCTGGGTCTTTAATAAAACGCCCAGAACGCCTGATTGGACAGCCTTGAGGTGAATCTCGCGGTCGTTTGAGCCGGTGACGAGAATCAGGCGCGCCTGGTCCCAGGCTTTTTTAATCTCGAGGAAAACTTCAAAGCTCAGCCCGCTTTCCGGGCTCTGTTCAATCAGGATGATGTCTGGCCATGTTGCGGCGACAACTGTCAGGGCTTCATTCAGGTTTCCTGCTTCGCCAACTACTTTCATGCCATGCTGATTTTCAATGATACAGCGCAAACCGGCTCTGACGAGTGTGTGGTTATCGAGAATGACAATTCGAATGGTAGCATCTGTTGATGGACCGTTCATAATAACTCTTTACCAGTTGAACTATTTAGCGGCTTTTGATTCCAACGGATAGCTTGCGGCAGGCGAAAACACTGCCTGGCAGTGCTTTCTTTATTACCGGCAAAAGGTCTGGTTGATGTTGCGGTAAAACGAGGCGGTATGATTGAGACATCTTCGCTTGATAATTCCCACTTGAACAGTCTGGTCAGATAACCTTACGCAGAAATACTTGAAAAATCCCACATGAACACCAAACTAATATGAATATGTGTACCTAATTTTATCATATTAACCACGTAGCAATTCTGACTTTCTTAAATAAAGTGGAAGTGTCATGCGGTGGGTAAATGGCGATCCATCTCAACCTGATTTGTATGCCAGCAGGCGCAAGCCGTTGAGCACCACCAGCACGGTGCTGCCTTCGTGACCGAGCACGCCGAGCGGGAGGGGCAAGCGTGCGCCAAAGGCAGATGCGATCAGTATGATAATGACGGCCATGGCAAAGATCAGGTTTTGCCAGACAACTTTCTCAGCGCGGCGCGCCAGCCCGATGGCGAAGGGGATTTTGCGCAGATCGTCTGACATTAGGACTACGTCGGCGGTCTCGATGGCCACATCCGTGCCACCGCCGCCCATGGCAATCCCGATATCGGCGGTTGCCAGCGAAGGTGCGTCGTTGACGCCATCGCCCACCATAGCAACGGGTCCGTATTTTTGCTGCAAGGCTTTGAGCACGGTTACTTTGTCCTGCGGCAGCAAGCCAGCATGGTACTCATCCACGCCGGCTTTGAGCGCGATCCTGGCGGCCACACGCGGATTGTCACCGGTGAGCATGACCACACGTTCAATTCCAGCGGCTTTCAGACCTTTGATCATTTCTATCGCATCGGGGCGCAGGGTGTCGGATACAGCGAGCAGACCCAGGAAATGGGGGGTGGAGTAGATGTACATGGCGGTCTGGCCATCGTCTTCCATTTGGCGGGCTTTGGTGAGCAGGTCTGCAGGGATTTGCACATCGCGTTCAACAAACATACGTTCATTGCCGATCCAGAAATGGCGCCCGTCAACACGCCCTTCCACGCCCTGCCCCGGGATAGCTCTGAAATCTGTGGCGGTGGGCAGGATTAATTCGCGGTCGTGCGCGGCACGGACGATAGATTGCGCCAGGGGATGTTCGGAACGCGATTCGAGTGCGGCGGCAAAGCGCAGCAACTCTGACGTGTCCAATTCTTTGCCATAGGCGAACATATCGGTCAGTGTGGCTTTTCCGCTGGTAAGGGTACCGGTTTTGTCGAAGGCCAGTACCTTGAGCGTAGCTGTTTTTTCCAGGTGCACGCCGCCTTTGAACAGCACACCGTTTTTGGCGGCGTTGGCGATGGCTGAAAGGATGCTGGCCGGGGTGGAGATAACCAGCGCGCAAGGTGAAGCCACTACCAGCCAGGTCATAGCGCGGTAGAAGGTGGTCTGGAAGTCATTACCGAGCAGCAGCCAGGGAACCAGGATCAACAGGCCCGCCGCCCCAAGCACAAATACCGCGTAATAACTTTCGAATTTATCGAGCATGCGCTGGGAGTTTGCTTTTGTGGACTGGGCGTCTTCGACCATTTGTACGATGCGGGCCAGGGTTGTATCTTTGGCCTGACGGGTGACGCGGATTTCAAGTGATCCATGACCGTTCAGAGTGGATGCGAAAACTCCATCACCAGCCTGCTTGTGAACAGGCATCGATTCGCCTGTGATGGTGGCCTGGTCTACATCTGTATCCCCCGAAATGACTTCGCCGTCGATTGGAAAGCGCTCACCGGGGCGTACAATCACAACGTCACCGAGCGTGATTTGTTCCACCGGCAAAGTAACCAGGCGTGAGCCGCGCCGCACAGTGGCAACGGGCGGGCGCAGGTCAAGTAATTTTTCGATGGCTTTGCGGCTGCGATCCATTGCGTAGGTCTGGAGCGTGTTGGAGAGCGAGAACAGGAACAGCAGCATGGCACCTTCAGCAGGTGAGCCTACAAAAGCGGCCCCAAGCGCGGCGAGCAGCATGAGCAGGTCTACATTCAGTGTCTTCTCTTTAAGTGCATCAATGGAGGCGATGACACCAAAGTAACCACCGAAGATATATGAAATGGCGTAAAGGCTGCCCACTACTTGTGGGTTGAGACCGTACAGCGCACCCATCCAGGCTGCAAGGCCAGCGCTTGCGTTTACCAGGGTAAAAACAATCTCCAGTCTTTCTTTTGAGATGGCAGGCGCTTTCTGGTTTTCCTGCGGTTTGCCCAGGAAGGTTGCTTCAACTTCGGCAGCGTCGCCATTCAGCATATTGGGCTGGTTGAGGCTGGCGGCGATGATTCCATTGTGGAAACTGGCACTTGGCAGGAGGGAGACAGCCTGGTACTGCGCAATTAATTGTTGGCCCATTGCGCCGGCACAGCTTGCGCAAGCGGCTACGCCGTGCTCGCGTTTGGCTGCACATTGAGCAGCCCGCATGGCGGCAACCTGACCAGATTGGCGGACGACTTGCATGGCGTTTTCATTTGATAGAATGCGGGGGTCATAGGTTGCTTTTAGCTGGCCCTTTTCAATGTCGAATTCGACCGTTTCGATACCCTGGTATCCGCGCAGCGTGTCGGTGAGCGCATCGGTGCAGCGACCACCTTCTTTTGGAAGGTGAATGGTTTGGGGAAGAGTTGTCATGATAAGTTCCTAATTTTAGATTACCAGGTAAGGGCAGTTTCCATTGGCTTCACCTGGCACTGCGGGCAGAGACCGTAATACAGAACGCGTGCACCCAACAGTTTGTACCCGGATGCCTGGCTAATTTCATCATCCAACTGCTGGACGTGTTCGGAAGGAATATCAACAATGCGGTGACAGGAGATGCATGCCAGGTTTACATGCGGATCCATGTCGGCATCATAGTGAACGTGGTCATCACCTGCATGGCCAAGCACGTTGACAGCGCCCAGATTAACGAGCGTATCCAGGGTATTATAGATGGTCGCCAGAGATAAGGATGGGTATATTTGGCGCAGTTCATTATAGATTATGGCGGCGGTAGGGTGCGAGTTGCTTTCAATGAGCAGCTTGCAAATCGCCATGCGCTGGGGCGTCAGGCGCATACCGGCTTTGTGAAGTGTATCTGTGAGAGATGAAATTGTGTTCATAGGTTGCTCTTATTTATAATGGTTCTAAATTTAGAACTATTATAAATGGATTTCCACGATTGTCAAGTGAGCTTCTTACACTCCTCTTATTGACGCTCGTTTTTGCGCATGTTATGATTAAATTGGTAATATTAGCACTCGGAGAATTTGAGTGCTAATAAAATGGATGAAATCGATGGTAGAGCTAACAGACCGCCAGAAAACGATCATCATGCTTGTGGTGCGCGATTATATTGAGACAGCGCAGCCAGTGGGTTCGATGCGCCTGGTGGAACATTATCGCCTGGATATGAGTTCTGCCACCATACGCAATGAAATGGCGGCCCTGACTGAAATGGGTTACTTGCGCCAGCCGCACACATCGGCGGGGCGGGTGCCCAGCGAGGATGGTTACCGGTATTTTGTCAGTCACATGGTGCACCAGGCTGAATTGTCTGATGCAGTCCAGAATACGATCAGTCACCAGTTCCACCAATCCCGCCCGGATGTAGAGCAATGGATGACACTGGCGGCCTCTGTGCTGGCGCACCAATCGCAGGCGGTCTCATTGGTGACCGCCCCTCACGCTGAGAAGTCCCGTTTTAAGCATGTGGAGTTGATCTCCACGCAAGGACGGCAGGTTTTGATGGTCCTGGTGATGCTGGGCGGGGAAGTGAACCAGCAGATTCTAACGCTGGCGGAACCTGTTACCCAGGAGCGGCTGTCGATAGCCGCTGTGCGGATTAATCAGACTTTGCAAGGCCGAACCGTTGAAGAAATGGGAGGTCTTTCTGCGCATTCTGAAGCGCTTGAATCTGATATCATCACGTTGATCGTGCAGGATATACGGCGGGTTTCGGAACGGGTTTCAGGAAATCTTTATTATGATGGCCTGACCAATGTGCTGGCAGAACCGGAGTTCAACGCTTCTGAAGACGCCCGCCGCGCGCTGCGCTTATTTGATGAACGCTCCACGCTGCAGGATTTGCTTTCGCGCACTGTTTTGAACAGTGGAGTGGGAGGCGTGCAGGTATTGATCGGTGGAGAAGGCAACTGGGAAGAACTGCGCCAATGTTCGATGGTGCTGGCACGCTACGGTATTCCAGGTCACGTGACCGGTATGCTGGGAGTGCTTGGCCCGATGCGCATGTCTTACAGCAAAACTATTCCGACCGTCCGTTTTGTTGCCAATTTGTTGAGCGAACTGGTTAATGATGCCTTTGCAGAATAGCGCGAATGAGCTGCCAGGCAGGTCGAGCGAAACGCTGGAATAAAAATTTGTATCAATTCAATGAGAAGGTGTAATCTTATGTCCGAAAAAAAACATAAATCCAACGATGAAAATCCATTCTTCGAGAATAGTGCTGCCGGTACTGAAGCGGAAGCTACGGCTGAGTTGGAGGCGATAACAGCACAACTGGCCGAATCCCAGGCAAAAGCGCAGGAATATCTGGATGCCTTGCAGCGGGAACGGGCTGATTTTACGAATTTCCGGCGCCGGACGGATTCGGAGAATGCTCAAATGGGACGGCTGTATTCAGGCGTGGTGATTAAGAAATTTTTAGCCGCCATTGATGATCTGGAGCGTGCACTGGCGCACCGCACGGCGGGTGATGTTTGGGCGGATGGGATCGAGCTGGTTTACCGCAAGTTCTTATCCATTTTGGAAGCTGAAGGGGTGGTGCGCATGCAGCCTGAGGGTCAGCCATTTGACCCTAACTTACATGAAGCAATTATGCAGGAACCATCAGAAACATATGATTCTGGGATGGTGATAGCAGTTCTGCAGCCTGGTTATATGCATGGGGATCGTGTTTTACGCCCGGCGATGGTGAAGGTCGCACAGTAAAATGACGACAATATTAGCGTTAGCATATTAATGGAATAACCCATGACAACCAATCGTGATTATTATGAAATTCTGGGCGTTTCGCGCTCGGCAACTCAAGACGAGATTAAGCAGACTTTTCGCAAACTTGCCCGCCAGTTTCATCCTGATGTAAGCAAAGATACGGATGCTGAAGAAAAGTTCAAAGAGATTAACGAGGCATACAGCGTGCTTTCAGATGCTGATAAACGTGCTCGTTATGATCGTTACGGCCGCGCCGGGCTGGGAGATATGGGCGGTGTGCAGGATAACAGCGTTCACTTTGAAGATATTTTTGAGGAGCTGTTTGGCTTTGGTTCCAGCGGCCGCAGTGGGTCGCGTCGAAATGCACCGCGCCGCGGCCGCGATTTGCAGATGGCGGTGAGTCTCAGTTTTGAAGAAGCTGTATTTGGCACCGAAAAAGAGATTGAGTATGAGCGCGATGAAACTTGTGCCACCTGCCGCGGTAACGGCGCAGAACCTGGCAGCAGCCTGAAGACCTGCGGGAACTGCGGGGGACGCGGCGAAATTCGCCAGGTGCGGCAGACATTTATTGTACAGATGGTGGAGACTGTTCCATGCCCGGCTTGCCAGGGGCGCGGCCAGATCATCGAGAAGGTTTGCCATACTTGCAGCGGGCGAGGCCTGGAACGCAAAAAAATTAACAAAAAAGTTAATGTTCCTGCCGGCGTAGATAACGGAATGCAGATCCGTTTGCCGGGTGAAGGTCAGCCAGGTACAAATGGCGGGCCTAATGGGAATCTGTTTCTGGCAGTGGACGTGAGGCCGCACGAGTATTTCAAGCGCAAGGGCGACGACATCATACTGGACCTGGATATTAATATTGCGCAGGCTGTGCTGGGGACCGATATTCCTGTGCCAACCGTGGATGCCAAAGATGAAATGCTTAACATTCCTTCGGGGACCCAACCGGGCAAAGTCTTTAACATGCGCGGCAAGGGTGTTCCGCATGTAAGACAGAGCGGGCGGGGTGATCAGCGTGTGATTGTCAATGTGGATATCCCCAAGAAGTTGAGCGCAGAACAGCGCGAATTGTTTGAAAAATTAGCTCTGACCCTGGGTACAACCCCTAAACCCCAACAAAAGGGGTTCATGGATTGGTTGAATGAGACTCTGGGCGGATGATATTCAAGATGCTGGATGGGTGTCAATGACAAATTGGTTGGAAGTTTCTTTGACAGTGAATGGTGAATTGGCTGAAGCAGTTGCCGATGTGCTGGCGCGTTTTGCTCCGAATGGGGTCATGACTGAACAGGCTGTAAAGTTTAATGATGAAGAAGATGAAGGCACACCGGTGGGAGATATCGCTGTGCGGGCCTATTTACCAGTGGATGATGCACTGGAAGAGACTCGCCAGAAGTTGGAAGAGGCGCTTTACTATCTGGGCATGATCCAGCCGCTGCCGGCCCCAATTTTTAGCGAGATTGCCGATCAGAATTGGATGGAAGCCTGGAAAAGCCGTTACATGCCTATTCCGATTGGCAAGCGTTTGATTATTGTGCCAGTTTGGATGGATTCTCCGGAACCGGTGCGAATCTCGATCCGGATTGACCCGGGCATGGCTTTTGGCACGGGCACACACCCTACCACCCAGCTTTGCCTGGAATTGATGGAAACTGTTTTTGATGCTCAAAATATGCAGTCGGTTATTGATGTTGGCTGTGGTTCGGGCATTCTTTCTGTGGCTGCGCTTAAACTGGGCGCGGAAATAGCCCTGGGTGTGGATATCGATGACGCATCAGTGGTAAATAGCCGCGAAAATGCGGATAACAACGGCATTCCCCAGGAAAAATTCCTGATTGGCAAAGGTTCTGTCAGCGAAGTGCGGGCCGGGCAATTTGGATTCAGCCAGGCGCCGCTTGTGCTGGCCAATATCCTGGCGCCTGTACTCATCCGTTTGTTTGACGCGGGTATGGCTGATCTGATCGCCCCTGGCGGCGCGATTATTTTATCTGGTATTCTTGAGCATCAGGCCGCGGATGTCGTTGCGGCTGGTGAGAAATACGGTCTTAAGCTGCTTGATAAACGCCAGATCAATGATTGGGTGGCGCTCTTGATGAAAAGCGGAAAGTAGCCTGTCCTTTTTTGGTTCTTTGCACGCTGGTTTTGTGCTATCATAATTGTGGCGTTGTGGATTGAATAACGGCTGGTGACGCTGATTTTGGGCCGCCAGCCTGTTTTTATACCCGGCCAACAGGTAGTTTTCCGGTAGGATAAGGGTATAGACCCTCGCACTATTTTGTTCACAGGCAAAGAAAAATGACCCAAGCTCTCTACCGCAAATGGCGCCCGCTGCTATGGGATGAAGTAGTCTCTCAAGAGCACATTGTCCAGACGTTGAAAAACGCTGTGGCCTCCAACCGTGTTGCTCATGCTTACCTGTTCAGTGGACCGCGCGGAACAGGTAAAACAACAGCGGCGCGGCTTTTGGCCAAGGCGGTCAACTGCCTCAACCCGGATGCCACTCACCGACCGTGCAGCACCTGCGCGAACTGTGTGGCGGTTAACGAAAACCGATTTATGGATTTGATTGAGATCGACGCAGCATCCAACAATGGTGTGGATGATGTGCGTGAGCTGCGCGATAAGATCAATTTTTCCCCTTCGCAAGGCACTTTCAAAGTTTATATTATTGATGAAGTGCATATGCTCTCGACCCCGGCCTTCAACGCTCTGTTAAAAACGCTGGAAGAGCCGCCTGCGCATGCCATTTTTATCCTGGCGACCACTGAAATTCACAAAATCCCGGCTACCGTGCTTTCACGCTGCCAGCGCCATGAGTTCCGCCGCGTGCCGTTGGGTGAAATTACCCGCAGGTTGAATGAGATCTGTAAATCCGAAAAGATCGCGGCTGATGATGAAGCGATCAATGTGATTTCGAGGCAGTCATCCGGTGGAATGCGAGATGCAATTTCGCTGTTGGATCAACTTTCTTCTTCCGGCGGAAATATTACCATTGAGTTGGTCCAGACGGTGCTGGGTACGGCTACCAGCCAGACAGTTTTATCGCTGGTGCAGGCGGTCATTGAGCAGCAGCCTGGTGCGGGTCTGGATGAAATCCACAAGGCTCTGGATGGAGGTGCGGATTCGCGCTCTCTTGCCAGGCAAATTGTGGATTATCTGCGTAACATTATGCTGATCCAAATGGGTAATGGTCAGCAGGTTGAGGTGCCCGCAGATACGCGTGCCCAGATGAGCAAGCATGCCGGAGCGCTTTCTACAGGGGTGGTATTACGTATGATGCGCGCTTTTAATGCGGCCGCCACGGATGTGCGCGGTGGATGGTCACCGGCGCTTGGCCTGGAACTGGCATTTGCGGATGCATTGGAACTGCCAGCGCAGGCAGAGACGCTTGCGCCTGCGCGCGCTGTTGCAAGACCAGCGGCGCACCAGGCAGCCCCAGAGCCCGGGAGGGGACAGGCCGCGGTTGGGCATAATCCTGCCAAAACTGCCGAGACAAAGCCCGTTGGCAGTGTGGTATCGCTGGAAGTGGTAAACAAAGCCTGGAGGCAGGTTCCGCCCAGGATTAAGGTTACAGATGCATCTCTGGCAGGGTTGCTTAATTCCTGCAAACCGCAAGAGATCCGCGAAAGTGTGCTGATTTTGGCGTTTGCGAGTGATATCCTGCAGGAAAGGTTTAACCGTCCCGAAAACCTGGCACTGACTTCCAAAACATTGCGTGAGGTATTGGGCGTTGATCTGGCGGTGCAAGGTGTGGTGCAGGGAACAAAAAGCAACCTGCCTGCACATGTAAAGCCAGATGGCATGGTAGCTGCAGCCAATCAGCTTGGCGGCGAAATCGTGGATATTTCCTGAAAACATTGAACGCTAAAAATTATAATTTTTGAGGAGAATAATATGGCTAAAGGATTTAATAGAGGCCCGGCAATGGGCGGCGGCAACCCAATGATGGCTCAGTTGCAGAAGCTGCAGGCTCAGATGGCGACTGCTCAGGAACAACTGGCTGTTGAAACTGTGAGTGTTACCGCAGGGGGCGGGGCAATCAAAGTTACCATGACCGGCGATCAGAAATGTAAGGGAATTGAGATCGATCCTGAGTTCTTGAAGGATGCGGATGCGGAAATGCTCAATGATATGGTGCTGACGGCTGTTAACCTGGCGCTGGATAAATCCCGCGAACTGCAAGAAAAGATGATGGGGCCGCTGGCGGGCGGGTTGCCTTTCTAAAATGATCTTACCTGAACCAATCCAGAACCTGATCACCGCTTTCGAGCGTTTGCCCGGTATTGGGCCAAAATCGGCATCCCGGCTGGTTTTTTATTTGCTGCGCGCCCCGGAAGATGTGGCCAGCTCGCTGGCTGAGGCCCTGGTTGTATTTAAGCAGCAGACAGCTTTTTGTCCGGAATGCTTCAATATCATGTTGGCGGTTGCCGAGCGCTGCGAAATATGCGCCAGCGAGGCACGTGACGATGCAGTCATCTGCGTGGTTGAAGAGCCGTTGGATGTGATTGCTATGGAGCGAATTGGAGCATATAAAGGAAAGTACCATGTGCTGCATGGCGTTCTGTCACCTATCGAAGGGATTGGCCCGGATGATCTGAAGATCAGACCGTTAATGACGCGTGTGGGGCAGGGCAAGGCCAAAGAGGTTATCCTGGCAACCAATCCCAGCATGGAGGGCGATGCCACAGCATTGTATCTGCGCCAACAGCTGTTGCAATTCGGTGTGCATGTCACCCGGTTGGCGCGCGGTTTGCCGGTAGGTGGCGACCTGGAATACGCGGATCAAAATACTTTGCTGCGTGCGCTTTCGGGGCGGCAGGAGATGAATTAGCCGGATCTTCGGTGGCGATGAACATTACCATCCTTACCTATGGTTCGCGCGGTGATCTGCAGCCTTTTCTTGCGCTGGCAGTTGCTTTACAGAAAGCAGGTCATACCATAACCCTGGCGGCGCCGGGGCGTTTTTCTTTAATGGCAGGTGAGTACCCGATTCGTTTTGTTCCGTTGGCGGGGGATCCGGCTGAGATCAGCAAAAGAATCAATGCAGCTGGTGGTAATGTGTACCGCATGGTTAATGCCATAAGGGATTATGTGCTTACCATCGCTCCACAGGTTGTGGAGCAGGTTGAACGGGCGTTAAGTGGCGCTGATCTATTGGTGCATTCGTTTCTGTTTACAACCGGGGGTCATACGCTGGCGCGACATCTGGGCATCCCGGACATTTCAATCCAGACCTTTCCGATGTTTGCACCAACTGGCGATTATCCAAACGTGGCATTCCCGGAGCTTGGGCGGGCGGGTAATTATTTTTCTCACTGGCTTTCCACCCAGATGTTCTGGTATGGCGGCAACAGCGGTTTTAAACGCATCCAACCCCTGCTGCCGGATTCTTTTCCCAGTAAACTGTATTGGCCGTTTGCAGGTGACAAGCCCAGACCGTTGTTGATTGCCTGCAGCCCGAGTGTGATTCCCGCATCCAAAGATTGGCCTATTTTTGCGCATATGACGGGTTACTTTTTTGTGGATGATGAGCATTATGAGCCGCCGATAGCGCTGGCGCGTTTTTTGGAAGATGGTGCGCCGCCGGTGTGTGTTACATTTGGAAGCATGATTAACCAGCAGGCAGAATCTGCCCGCCAAATGATGCTGGAGACATTGCTATCACGCCAGGAGCGGGTGGTGCTTCTGACGGGTTGGGATAGGGCTGGAACTGATCGCTCAAGCCAACAAATCCTTTTTCTGGATGAAGCACCGCACGCATGGCTTTTGCCACGCTGCAAAGCGGTTATTCATCACGGCGGGGCGGGGACCACCGCGGCGGGACTGCGGGCGGGAATCCCGAACCTGGTAATAGCGCATACGGCAGACCAGCCGTTTTGGGGCCGCCGGGTGCATGCGATAGGGGCAGGACCCAGGCCAATTCCGATAAGAAAATTGAATCGTGCAAATCTCAATAAAGCATTGGATGAATTAGAAAAACCGGAAATTATTAAGGCGGCCAGGGCTATAGGTGTTAAAATCCAAGCGGAGAACGGGTTGAAAACTGCCATTGAACTGATCGAGCGAGAAAAAGGGCTTAGTTCCTTAAAGAATCGGAATCTTTAACCTTAAAAAGTTCGAAAATGCACAAATAAGGCTTGACTCTTTGGTGTAAATACATATAATTTCCTTTCGCTGTCAAAAAAGGCAGAAACAAAAAGGGTTTGTGACTGAAAAAAGAAACAACGAGTTTTGAAAGAGCCCTTGACAGAAAACGGCCAATGCGTATAATTGGCTCTCGCCCCTAAAAACGGCAAACAACGAGGAAAGTTGTCTGACAAAATTCCTCAGCAGAAACGATTTAGCCTGAGAGGGCAGATCGATAAAAACCTTAGAGTGTCCCGTCAGGGACCCAGAGTGAAGAAGCGCTGGAGTCTGACGAGCCGATGTTGAAGAGATGAGACATCGGT
>Ga0105047_10005169_pt1 | contig 22496 bp, 20 predicted proteins | sample MAT04_FD_78384 | JGI IMG/M metagenome (GOLD analysis project Ga0105047, IMG submission 78384) | Freshwater microbial communities from Lake Fryxell liftoff mats and glacier meltwater in Antarctica - MAT-04 (megahit assembly) | ecosystem: Environmental > Aquatic > Freshwater > Ice > Liftoff... | reverse complement strand
CGCGCTCTCCGCCCCCACCCGGGGCAGGGACGGTCGCAGCCGGAGCGCGACTGCGAGCTGCGGCACCGTGACCAGGGCGAGCAGGGCCCAGAGCACCGCGAAGCTGCGGGTGGCGTCCTCGACCGCACCCATCGTCGCGGGCCCGAACGACGCGACCGTGTAGCTGACGAGGAACGCCATCGCCGTGAGCCGGGCGCTGTCGCGCGGGGTCGCGGCGAACCGCACGAGCAGGCCGAGGCCGAGTGCGAAGCACGCGCCCTGGCCTGCGCCGAGCAGCAGAGCCCACACCCAGGGCAGCGCCTCGGGCGCCAGCCAGATGCCGAGCTCGCCGCAGCCCCCGAGCAGGGTCGCCCCCACGAGGAGCACCCGGGCGTCCCGGACGTGGTCGAGCAGGGCCGGGGCCGCCAGGCCCGACACGAGCTGGGCGCCGGTGAACGCGGCCATGAGCAGCCCGGCGTCCCGAGCCGTCCAGCCGGTGGCGACGTAGGTCGGGGCCAGCCACGCGAGCGAGGAGTAGAACTGCCAGGACTGCAAGGCGAGGTAGATGGCGAGCAGCCAGGCCGTCAGGCTCGCCCACGGCAGAGCGTGCGAGACGTCCGCCGGCTCCGCGTCGGGCACCGCGTGCCGGCGCACCGCCCGCGCCATCGGTACCCAGGTGAGCACGGCCAGCGCCGCAAGGGGCGACCACGCGAGCAGGGAGGCCGACCAGCCACCGAGGGCGTCTGCGAGCGGCACCGCGGCGGCTGAGGCGACGCCGGCCAGGCCCATCATCGCGACCATTGTCAGCCCCGTGCCCAGCCCGGAGCGGTGGGCCGGGAAGACGGTCTTGACGAGGCCCGGCAGCAGGGTCCCCGCCAGCGCGATGCCGGCGCCGGCCACGACCGTGCCGGTGTACAGGGACCACACCTGGCCGCCGGCACCCCGCAGCAGCAACCCGAGCAGCACCAGGGTGATGCCACCGCCCACCGCCGACGCGGTGCCGACCCGCCGGGCCACCTGGTTCGCCACCGGGGCGAGCAGGCCCATGCACAGCACCGGGAGCGTCGTGAGCACCCCCATCCAGGCGCTGCTGAGCGCGAGGTCGGCGCGGATGGTCTGGGCGAGCGGCGGCAGGCCGGCCATCAGCGTGCGCAGGTTCGCCGCCACGAGCACCAGGGCGGTGACGACGGCCCAGGTCGGGGCCCCGTGCGGGTGTCGGGAGGAGCCGGGGGCCGGGCGGTCGGTCACCGGCCAGAGCATGGCAGAGCGGTCAGGGCAGGTGGGAGTCGGGCACGAGCTGCAGCGCCTCGTCGTCGTCGAGCCCGGCCACGACGAGCAGGTCGACGACCATCGAGCGCACCTGCCCGCGGATCATCTCGGCCGACAGCCCGGCACCGGGGTCGACGCGCGCCGACAGCCCGGCGACGCGCTCGAGCACCCGGCGGGCAGCCGAGGGCTTCGCGTGCTCGTCGAGCACCCGGGCGAGGTCCTCCGCCGCGTCGGCCAGGGCCTCGACGAGGTCGACGTAGTTCCCGGGCACCGGCTCCCGGCGTGCCACGGCGACGGACGCCCGACGGGCCAGCACCCGCAGGTTGCGCACGCAGTGGTCGAGCGGCACGACCAGCGCCGAGGCGGCCTCGGCGGCCTGGCCGTGCCCACGCAGCAACGGCGACTGGCGCACCACGGCGACGCCCTCGGCCGCGGCGGTGCGCAGCTCACCCAGCTGGCCCTCGAGCGACCGCGCGCCGTCGAGGGCCGCCGAGGCGAGCACCCGGTCGCTGCGCCGCAGCGCCGCGACGACGTCTCGCAGCGTCGACGCGACCTCGCGGACGGTGCGAGCCGCTTCGGCCCGCGGCCGGCGCACGGGCGACGTCGGCGCGACGACCCCGATGACGAGCGCCACCACGCCCCCGACCACGGCGTCGAGCCAGCGGGAGAGGGCCGCCGCCTGGCTGGCGACGAGCGCGACGATGAAGACCGCCTGCACGCCCGCCTGGATGACGATCAGGTGCCCCGACGACACCACGATCGCCACGCCCATCGCGAACACGACGACGACCGCCATCTGCCACGGCCCGGCGCCCAGCACCGTGACGACGAGGTCACCGATGAGCACCCCGATCGCCACACCGACGGTCACCTCGACGATGCGCCGCAGCCGCTGGCCGTAGGTCAGGCCGAGGCACAGGATCGCCGTGACGGGCGCGAAGAACGGCAGGGTGTGGCCCAGCAACCGGCTCGCCACGAGCCACGCCACGAGAACCGCCACCCCGATCTGCGCGAGGAACACCCAGCGGGTGCGCAGCCGGCCCAGCCGGCGTGCCACCTCCGGCCGGAGGTCGTCGAGCGTCATGACGCCACCGTGTGCAGCACCAGGTCGGCCGACTCCCAGGGCCGTGTCGTCGCGTACACGGCATCCTCCTGGGCGGCCCACCGGTCCCAGTGCGGGGCGTACGTCCCGCCGTCGCGGGACAGCGCGCGCTCCCGGCGCACCTCGGTCGGGGCCTCGACCCACACCCGCACGGCAGCGAACGGCGCCGCCGGCGCCACCAGCGCCCCGCAGCCCTCGAGCACGAGGTGCGTCCCGGCCTCCAGCGGGACGGTGCGACCCGGGCGCGACCGCATCCAGTCCCACCGCGGGTAGGCCGCCCGCTTCCCACGGGCGAGCGGCTGCAGCACGTGCTCGGTCGCCAGCACCACACCGGCCTGCAGGCCGTCCCACCCCGGGTAGATCTCGTCGACGTGGACCACCGGGCAGCCCAGGGCCGCGGCGACGGCGGTGCCGAGCACGGTCTTGCCCGAGCCGCTGCGGCCGTCGACGGCCACCACGACGGTCGCGCCGGCCACCGGCGATGCCGCGCGCGCGGCCGTGACGACGGCGACCACCTGCTCGAGCGGCGGGAGGGACATGGCGCGACTCTAGTGCTGGCTAGATTGGGCGCATGTCCCTGGCGGTCCGCGTCATCCCGTGCCTCGACGTCGACGACGGCCGGGTCGTCAAGGGCGTCAACTTCGAGAACCTGCGCGACGCGGGGGACCCGGTCGCGCGGGCCCGCCGCTACGGCGAGCAGGGGGCCGACGAGCTGACCTTTCTCGACGTCACCGCGAGCAGCGGCGACCGTGCCACGATGCTCGACGTCGTCGCGCGCACCGCGGAGGAGGTCTTCATCCCCCTGACCGTCGGGGGAGGGGTGCGCACCGTCGACGACGTCGACCGGCTGCTGCGGGCCGGCGCCGACAAGGTCGGGGTCAACACCGCGGCGATCGCGCGGCCCGCGCTGATCGCCGAGACGGCGGACCGGTTCGGCGCGCAGGTGCTCGTGCTGTCCGCCGACGTGCGCCGCCGGCGCGACGCGGCGGGTCGGCCGACGGGCGGGTTCGAGGTGACGACCCATGGCGGCCGCACCCGCACCGGCATCGACGCCGTGCAGTGGTGCGCGCGCGCCGAGGAACTCGGTGCCGGCGAGATCCTGCTCAACTCGATGGATGCCGACGGCACCAAGGGCGGCTTCGACCTCGAGCTGATCCGGCTCGTGCGTGCCGAGGTGACCGTCCCGGTGATCGCCAGTGGGGGCGCGGGTGCGGTCGGTGACTTCGCGCCGGCCGTGCGGGCCGGGGCGGATGCCGTGCTCGCCGCCAGCGTCTTCCACTTCGGTGAGCTGACCATCGGCGACGTCAAGGCCGCCTTGCGGGGGGACGGCCTCCCCGTCCGCTGACGAACGTGGCTGCCTACCGGCGAGGTGTGCGGTAGGCCTGCACGGCTCCCAGGTCGGGCGCGAACCCCACGCTGCGATAGAGGCGACCCGCAGCGTGGGTGGCCTCGGCGACGATCACCCACTGCGCGCAGCTACCGTCGGCGGCCCACTGCGCGGCCACTGCGAGCAGGTGGCCGGCCAGCCCGCGCCGCCGGTGTGCCTCGTCGGTGCTCACGTCCTGGTAGCGAGCGGTGGTTCCGCAGCGGACGATTCCGAGGTCGGCGACGAGGGCGTCGTCCGTGAAGGCCCCGAACCAGGCCCCCAGGTCGCGATCGGAGAGCGACTGGCGCGCCTGCAGCCGTCCCCGCGCGAACCGTTCGAAGGACGCCGGGTCGTGCTCGTCGGTGCCCTCGTTGCTCGCCAGCGAGCGGGCCAGCGACTGGTCCCAGTCACGACCGCCGATACGGCGCACGGTGTAGCCGTCGGGAAGCGGAGCCCGGCGTGGCAGGGTGCGTGTCGTCAGCACCTCGTCGAGCTCGAGGGCGAGTCCGTGGGCGACCCAGGGTTCGTCGGCCTCGGGCATCCGGGGCAGGCCGATCGCGACCCAGTCCGCGTCGGGAAAGGCCTCGTCGAACGCCTGCACCCAGCGGTCCGCGTCGTTGACCTCGTCCTCGTTCGTGACGAGCAGGAAGTTGCCCCAATGGAACTCGCGATGGTGCGGGCTGCGCACGACCAGGTGGTCGGCGTGGTGCTCGACCACGGCGCCGGTGTGTTCGAGGATGGCGAGGTCGGTCTCCCAGCCGGGCGGGACGGAGCGCATGGCGTGACGCTATCGGAGCGAGCACGTGCCTACGCTGACGGTTGAGTTGCACCGCCGTCACAGGGATGGCCCGGAAGTTCCTTCAGGTCGGGGAAGTTTCCCCGACCCGCCTGAGCTTCCCCGCCGTCACTGGGACGTCGGGGAAGCTCATACCGCGAACCGCAGCGGGTGGCCGGGCAAGGCCAGGCTCAGGAGACGCCGAGCCTGGCGTTCCGCAGCGCCTCGACGGAAGCGGGTGACCCGTCGAGCGCGACGTCCGCGACGCGCATCCGGCCGTAGGCGAGCAGGAGGAGCTCGACCGGCTCGCCCGTCACCGTGACCAGCGGCTCGCGGGGGCCGGCGGAGATCGGCTCGCCGCCGGGGGCGACCAGCCGCACCCCGACCGGGGAGCGGCGGAACATCAACGAGGCCGACCGGCGCACCGCCACCAGCACGGCACGGGCGGTGCGATCGGGCACCTCGCGACGCGGCCCGGGGGCACCGTCGCCACGCAGCGCGTCCTCGTGGTGGATGACGAGCTCGGCGGTGTTGAGCAGCGCGTCGACCCGTGCGACGCGCATCGGTGACCACCACGGTGGCCCGGAGCGCACCCGCTCGACGAGGGCGGGGTAGTCGCCCGCCGCCAGGGACGACTGACCGCGCTGCAGGCGGCCCTCGAGCGGGCCGAACCACATGCCGCTCGCCAGGTCGGGCCGGTGCTCGCGCAGCACCAGGTGGGCGGCCAGGTCGCGGGTGAGCCAGGGGGAACACAGTGTCGGGGCCTCGGGGCCGAGCTCGAGCAGGGAGTCGCACAGGGCGTGGCGCTCGGCGCGGACGACGGGAACGCGCTCTTGGGGGGTCATGAACCCTAGTCTCGGGCCCGTGACCCCATCTCGCGCGCGCACCGTGCGCACCGCGCACCATGCACACCGTCACCGCCGTCGTGGCGGTCGCGGCGCTGCTGCTGCAGACCGTCCTGGTCGTCACGGGTGACTCGGTGCTGGCGGAGCGGGAGGTGCCCCCGCTGCTCACCCGGCTCGGGCGCCTGGTGTCCTACTTCACGATCCAGAGCAACCTGCTCGTCGCCGTCACGGCAGTGCAGCTGGCCCGCGACCCGCTGCGCGACGGACGCTGGTGGCGCCCGGTGCGAGCCGCCGCGCTGGTCGGCATAACGGTGACCGGGCTGGTGCACTTCGTGCTGCTGCGGCCGCTGCTCGACCTCGACGGCGCGAGCTGGGTCGCCGACACGCTGCTGCACCTCGCCGTGCCGTTGCTGGCCGTCGTCGGCTGGCTCGTGGCCGGGCCACGCCCCCGGGCCGCCTGGCGCGACGCCCTGCTGGCCCTGGCCTGGCCGGTCGCGTGGCTGGTCTGGACCCTCGGCGTCGGCGCCCTTACCGGCTGGTACCCCTACCCGTTCCTCGACGTGGAGGCGAAGGGCGCCGGCGCGGTGGCCGTGACCTGTGTCGGCGTCACCGTGCTCTTCCTCGCCCTGGCCGCCCTGCTCTCCCGGCTCGACCGCCGGATGCCGCCCGTGCCCGTCCACTCGGCGACCGCTGGACCGTCGCCGCCCACGGCCACGGCACAATGACCGGGTGCCCACCCCAGCCGCCCCGGATGCTGCCCTCGACCCCGCCATCGCCGCTCGCCTGAAGCGGGACGCCGCGGGTCTGGTCGCCGCGGTCGTGCAGCAGCACGACACCGGCGAGGTGCTCATGCTCGGCTGGATGGACGACGAGGCACTGCGGCGCACCCTCACCGAGGGCCGGGTCACGTACTGGTCGCGCAGCCGCCGCGAGTACTGGCGCAAGGGCGACACCTCCGGTCACGTGCAGCACGTGCGCTCAGTGGCGCTCGACTGCGACGGCGACGGGCTGCTCGTGCGGGTCGACCAGGTCGGGGCTGCCTGCCACACGGGCGACCGCACCTGCTTCGACGCCGACGACCTCGGCGCCGTTGTGAGCACCCCCGACCGGAACCCGGGCGGCGCCGCGTGAGCACGGCATCCCCGTCGGCGACCACGCCCGACCTCGCCTTCGGGCAGACCTGGCCCACTCTCGACGTCTTCGGGGTGCTCGCCCGCGACCGCCGCGTCATCCCCGTCGTGCGCCGCCTCATGGGCGACGCCGAGACCCCGGTCGGGGTCTACCGCAAGCTCGCCGGCGACCGCCCCGGCACCTTCCTCCTGGAGTCCGCCGAGCACGGCGGGGTCTGGTCGCGCTGGTCCATCGTCGGCGCCGCCAGCCGCGCCACCCTCACCGAGCGCGACGGGCAGGCGCACTGGGTCGGCGAGCCCCCCGTGGGCGTGCCGACCACCGGCCTGGCCACCGAGGCGTTGCGCGGCACCATGGAGGCACTGGCCACCGAGCCCATCGCCGGGCTGCCGCCGCTCACCGGGGGCATGGTCGGGGCCATCACCTACGACGCCGTGCGCCGCTGGGAGCGGGTGCCCGAGACCACGCCCGACGAGCTCGAGCTGCCCGAGCTCGCCCTGATGCTCGCCACCGACCTCGCGGTGCTCGACCACACCGACGGCTCGATCCTGCTGGTGGCCAACGCGGTCAACTACGACGACACCGACGAGCGAGTCGAGGGCGCCTGGGCCGATGCCGTGCAGCGCCTCGACGCGATGACGCGTGCGCTGGCCGCCCCGGCCGCCAGCACGGTCGCGGTCGTCGACACCGAGGCCGTCGACGACGCCATGGCACGGGTGCGCTCGAACACGACCCGCGAGCGCTACGAGGAGGTCGTCGAGCTGGCCAAGGAGGACATCCGCGCCGGTGAGGTGTTCCAGGTCGTCCTCTCGCAACGCTTCTCGCTCGACTGCCCCGCCGACCCGCTCGACGTCTACCGGGCGCTGAGGGCCGGTAACCCCAGCCCGTACATGTACCTCTTCCGCCTTCCCGCGCCGGACGGCTCGTCCTACGCCGTGGTGGGCAGCAGCCCCGAGGCGCTCGTGCGGGTGACGGGGGAGCGGGCCATCACCCACCCCATCGCCGGGTCGCGACCGCGCGGCAAGACTCCCGAGGACGACGTGCATCTCGCCGAAGAGCTGCTCGCCGACCCCAAGGAGCGCTCGGAGCACGTCATGCTCGTCGACCTCGGACGCAACGACCTGCAGCGGGTCTGCCGCCCCGGCACCGTCGACGTCGTCGAGTTCATGGACGTGCGCCGCTACAGCCACGTGATGCACATCGAGTCCACGGTCGTCGGCGACACCAGGCCGGGCGTGAGCGCCTACGACGTGCTGGTGTCGACCTTCCCTGCAGGCACCCTCTCGGGAGCCCCGAAGCCCCGGGCGCTCGCCCTCATCGAGCAGTACGAGCCCTCACGCCGCGGTGTCTACGGCGGCGTCGTCGGCTACCTCGACTTCCACGGTGACCTCGACATGGCCATCGCGATCCGCACCGCCGTCGTCAAGGACGGCGTCGCGCACGTGCAGGCCGGCGCCGGCATCGTCGCCGACTCGGTGCCCGCGCGCGAGTTCGAGGAGTGCGTGCACAAGGCCACCGCGGCGCTGCGCGCGGTCGCGACGGCCGGGGCCATGCGGGTCGTCACGTGAGCCGCCTGTCCTCCAAGGGTGTCGTGGTGCTCCTCGCGCTGGTCGGCGCCGGGCTGCTGCTCGTGAGCGCCTTCCGGCCGTGGGTGACCGGCGCCGTCGACGACGCCGTGTTCGGCGCGACGCGGATCAGCGCGACGGGTGCCGAGGTGGCCCCCGGCCTGACCGCTGCGGCTCTGGCGATCGCCGCGGCGGCCATCGCCGTCGTCGCCGCGGGTCGCATCGCGCGCGTCGTCGCCGTCGTCGCCCATGCCGTGTGCGTCGCCGTCGCCGCCGCCCTCGCGGTGCGGGTGCTGCTCGACCCCGAGGGGGTGCTGGGGCCGGTCGCCGCCTCGCGGGTCGGCCGCACCGGCTCCGTCGAGACGGCCGCCGACCCCACGATCTGGCCCTGGGTCGCCCTGCTCGCGTGCGCGGTGGCCCTGCTCGGGCTGGGCGGCGCCCTGGCCGGCATCCGCCGGTGGGGAAGCCCGTCGCAGCGCTACGAGCGGACCGAGGCCGCGGGGGGCGCGGGCGGCGCGGTCGCGGGGCCGCGCGGCGAGCGGGTCGCGAGCGACTGGGACGAGCTCAGTGCAGGTCGGGACCCGACCGATGTGGGCCCGGACGCCCCGACCTGACAGAATCGACGCGGAGCCCACGGGTCATCGACCCCTGCACGAGAGTTGACGGTATGAGCGAGCACGACGACAACCACGGGCACAGCGTTGCCGCCTGGACCGCGGTCCTGATCCTCATCGTCGCCTCCGCGGTCATGTCCCTCGCCGTGCTCTTCCCCAACGTCTGGCTGTTCGTCGCGGGCGTCGTCCTCGCGATCATCGGTCTCGTCGCCGGGAAGGTGCTGTCCATGGCCGGCTACGGCTCGGCCGAGCGCGACCGCGGCGAGGCGCCCTCCATCCGGTGATGGCGGTCCGGGAATGACCACCGTCCTGGACTCGATCGTGGCCGGGGTCCGCGAGGACCTCGCGCTCCGCGAGCGGCGCACGTCGCTGTCCGAGGTCGAGCACACCGTGCTCGGGGCCCGCGCGGCCCTCGACGCCGAGGCCGTGCTGCGCCGCCCCGGCCTGTCGCTCATCGCCGAGGTCAAGCGCGCGAGCCCGAGCAGGGGCGCGCTGTCCGACATCCCCGACCCCGCCGCCCTCGCCGTGGCCTACGAGGCCGGTGGAGCGTCCGCGGTCTCCGTGCTCACCGAGCAGCGCCGGTTCGGTGGCAGCCTCGACGACCTGGATGCCGTGCGCGCCGCGGTCGGTATCCCGGTGCTGCGCAAGGACTTCGTGGTCACCGACTACCAGGTCTGGGAGGCCCGCGCCCACGGTGCCGACCTGGTGCTCCTCATCGTCGCGGCACTGCCCGACCCCCAGCTCGCCACGCTGCTCGCTCGGGTCCACGAGCTCGGGATGACCGCACTCGTCGAGGTGCACGACGAGGTCGAGACCCAGCGCGCGGTCGACGTCGGTGCGCGCGTCATCGGGGTCAACGCCCGCAACCTCAAGACCCTCGACATCCACCCCGACACCTTCTCCCGGCTGCGCCCGCTCATCCCCGACGGGTGCGTCACCGTCGCGGAGTCCGGCATCGCCGACCCCCGTGACGCCGCTTCGTACGCCGGGCAGGGCGCCCATGCCGTGCTCGTCGGCGAGGCCTTGGTGCGCACCGGCGACCCGCGGGCCGCCGCAGCCGCCTTCGTCGCAGCCGGTGGGTCACGCCCCGACATCGCGAAGGACCCTCGTGCCTGACCCCGTCCACCCCACCTCCGCCACCTCCCCCGCCGCGCCCGAGCCGGCCGTGCAGGAGCTGCCCCGCCCCGGGCGGTTCGGTGCGTTCGGCGGGCGCTACGTGCCCGAGGCGCTGATCCCCGCCCTCGAGCAGCTCGACGAGGCCCGCCAGAAGGCGGCGGTCGACCCCGAGTTCGTCGACGAGCTCGCCCGCCTGCACCGCACCTACACCGGCCGGCCGAGCCTGATCACCGAGGTGCCCCGGTTCGCCGCGCACTGCGGCGGCGCGCGCGTCATCCTTAAGCGCGAGGACCTCAACCACACCGGCTCGCACAAGATCAACAACGTGCTGGCCCAGGCCCTGCTCACCAAGCGGATGGGCAAGACCCGGGTCATCGCCGAGACCGGCGCCGGCCAGCACGGGGTCGCCACGGCGACCGCCGCCGCGCTGATGGGCCTGCAGTGCCGCATCTACATGGGCAAGGTCGACACCGAGCGGCAGGCGCTCAACGTCGCCCGGATGAAGATCCTCGGGGCCGAGGTGGTGCCCGTCGAGCACGGCAGCGCCACCCTCAAGGACGCCATCAACGAGGCGCTGCGCGACTGGGTCACCAACGTGGGCACCACGCACTACCTCATCGGCACGGTCACCGGCCCGCACCCGTTCCCCGAGATGGTGCGCGACTTCCACAAGATCATCGGCGAGGAGGCTCGCGAGCAGGTGCTCGAGCTCACCGGCCGGCTTCCCGACGCCGTCATCGCCTGCGTGGGCGGCGGGTCGAACGCCATGGGCATCTTCCACCGGTTCGTGCCGGATGCCGGGGTGCGCCTGGTCGGCGTCGAGGCCGGTGGTGAGGGCATCGAGTCGGGCCGGCACGCGGCCCGCTTCGCCTCCACGGCGACGCCGGGCGTGCTGCACGGCGCGATGAGCTACCTCATGCAGGACGACGACGGCCAGACCGTCGAGTCGCACTCGATCTCCGCGGGCCTGGACTACCCGAGCGTCGGGCCCGAGCACGCCTGGCTGCGCGACAGCGGTCGTGCCGAGTACCGGTACGCCACCGACGACCGGGTCATGGAGGCGTTCCTCCTGCTCAGCCGCACCGAGGGCATCATCCCGGCCATCGAGTCGGCGCACGCCCTCGTCGGCGCCATGGAGGTGGGGCGCGAGCTCGGCCCGCAGGCCCTGCTGCTGGTCAACCTCTCCGGCCGTGGGGACAAGGACATGGAGACCGCCGCGGCGTACTTCGGGTTGCTCGAGGGCTCGTCGTGACCACGACGGTGCGGGGGGTCGAGGAGGTGCTGCGCCGCTGCCGTGACGAGGGCCGCGCCGCGCTCGTCGGATACCTGCCGGTCGGGTTCCCGACCGTCGAGGGCTCGCTCGAGGCGATGCGCGTGCTCGTCGACGCCGGCTGCGACGTGGTCGAGGTCGGCGTGCCCTACAGCGACCCGCTCATGGACGGCCCGGTGATCCAGCACGCCGCCGCGACCGCCCTGGCCGGTGGCACCCGCGTCGACGACGTCTTCTCGGCCACCGCCGCGGTCCGCGAGGCCGGTGGCGCCGCTCTCGTCATGACCTACTGGAACCTCGTGCTGCGGCGAGGGGTGGCGCGCTTCGCCGCCGACCTCGCCGCGAGCGGTGGCGCCGGGCTGATCACGCCCGACCTGATCCCCGAGGAGGCCGGCGAGTGGATCGCGGCGAGCGACGAGCACGGCCTGGACCGGGTCTTCCTGGTGGCACCGTCGTCGACCCCCGAGCGGCTCGTCACGGTCACCCGGGCGACCCGGGGGTTCGTCTACGCCGCCTCGACCATGGGCGTGACCGGCGCCCGAACGACCGTCGACAGCCAGGCGCGCGAGCTGGTCGAGCGCACCCGGGCCGTGACCGACCTGCCCGTCTGCGTCGGGCTCGGGGTGTCGACCGGGGCGCAGGCCGCCGAGCTGGCCGCCTACGCCGACGGTGTCATCGTCGGCTCGGCCCTCGTGCGCACGCTCACCGGTGACGGGGAACTCGGCGACCGGCTCGACTCGTTGCGCGCACTGACGGCGGAGCTCGCCGACGGAGTACGGACGGGAGCACGATGAGCACCGAGATGGACGGCGCGACCCCGGTCGTCGCCGACCCCCACCGGGCGTCAGCCGGGCGCGAGCGCCTGCTCGACGTCGTCGGCACCCTCGCCCGGCTGTTCCTCGGCGTCGTGCTGATCTACGCCGGCGCCGCCAAGGTGGGTAAGCCGCTCACCTCCGAGCGAGCCGTGCAGGCCTTCGAGATTGTCCCCTCCGACGTCGCCGCCTGGATCGGGCTGGCGTTGCCGTTCGTCGAGATCGCCCTGGGCGTGCTGCTCGTCATCGGCCTGTTCACCCGGCCGGTCGCGATCGCCTCGACCCTTCTCATGGTGGCGTTCGTTCTCGGCATCGCGCAGGCCTGGGCTCGGGGGCTCACCATCGACTGCGGCTGCTTCGGGGGCGGGGGGCAGATCGGTGCAGACGAGACCAGGTACCCCCAGGAGATCGCCCGCGACGTCGTCTTCGCTGTCGCCGGCGCGTGGCTGTGGTGGCGACCGCGGACCCTTGCCTCACTCGACCGTTACCTGTTCGGACACTGAAGGAGACCCTGAGCCACCATGGCCAAGAAGTCGACCCCCCCGCCCACCTCGGCCCGCCAGGCCAAGATCCAGGCCGCCCAGAAGTCCCAGGGCTCCGGCGCCAACAAGATCGTCGTCGCGGCGGTCGTGGCCGTCGTCGCGATCATCGCGGTGGTCGGGGGCGTCATCTGGATGGAGCAGAGCAAGACCGACGAGGTCACCGGTGGAGGCAAGGCGCTCCCCACGGGGGTCAGCGCCCTCGGTGCCGGCTACCCGGCCTTCCAGGACGTCACGGCGGCCGCGAACGCGCCGACGGTCGAGGTCTACGTGGACTTCCAGTGCCCGGCCTGCGCGAGCTTCGAGGCCGCGATGGGGAGCACCTTCACCTCGCAGGCGCAGGAGGGGAAGATCGAGCTGGTGTACCACGTGAAGAACTTCCTCGACGACAACCTGCGCAACGACGGCTCCACCCGGGCGGGCAACGCGGCCTTCTGCGCGTCGGACGCCGGGAAGTTCCAGGAGTTCCACGACATCGTCTTCCAGAACCAGCCCAAGACCGAGGGTGACGGTTTCCCCGAGGCACAGCTGAAGTCGTTCGCCGAGCAGGCCGGCGTCACCGGTGCGGCGCTCACCACCTGGCAGCAGTGCGTCGACAACAACACGTACGTCGACTACGTCAACTCCGTCGAGGAGGCCAGCTTCGCCGCCGGCGTCAAGGGCACGCCGACGGTGAAGATCAACGGCGCGGACGTCGACCTGAACACCATCGCGTCCCCGGAGCAGCTGACCCAGGTCATCCAGAACGCCACCAAGTGACCTCGTACATCCCGAGCCCCACCGTCGGGGTGTTCAACCTCGGCCCGGTCCCGATCCGGATGTACGCCCTGTGCATCCTGCTCGGCATCGTGCTCGCGGTGTGGCTCACCGGTCGCCGGCTCGTGCCGCGTGGGGGCGAGCCGGGGCAGGCCATCGACGTCGCCGCGTGGGGCGTGCTGTTCGGCATCGTCGGTGGCCGGCTCTACCACGTCATCACCACGCCCGGGCCCTACTGGGGCGAGGATGGCAACCCGGTCGACGCCCTCAAGGTCTGGCAGGGCGGCCTGGGCATCTGGGGCGCCATCGCCCTCGGCGCCCTCGGCGTGTACATCGGCTGCCGGAGAACGGGCATCAGCTTCCTGTCCTTCGTCGACGCCGCCGTTCCCGGGGTGGCCTTCGCCCAGGCGATCGGGCGCTTCGGCAACTGGTTCAACAACGAGCTGTACGGCGGCCCGACGACCGCGCCGTGGGGCCTGCAGATCCACGAGTGGGACCGGGGCGCCGGCCGGGCGGTGCTCGACTCCGCGGGCAACCCGGTGCTCAAGGGCGTCTTCCAGCCCACCTTCTTGTACGAGGCGGTCTTCCTCGTGCTGCTGGGCACCGCGCTGCTCGTCGTCGACAAGCGGCGCTCGCTGGCGCCGGGTCAGCTGATGGGCCTGTACGTCGCCGGCTACCCGGTCGGGCGCATCGTCATCGAGAGGATGCGCACCGACGAGGCCGAGCTGCTCTGGGGCCAGCGGATCAACGTCTGGACCAGCATCGTCGTGTTCGTCCTGGGCGTCTGGATCATCTGGTTCACCGGCCGCCGAGCGCGCCGTGCCGAGCACCCGGTCAGCGGGCCGGAGTCCCAGGATGCGGGATAGCGCCGCTCAGATGGCAAGACGCAAAGGGCTGCAGATATCCTTCCGGGACGTGGCCAGAGCCGTCCGCGCCTGACCTTGCCGTGACCGGTCCTTCAGCGACCGACGACCCCGAGGACGGTGATGCGACGTGACCGTCGCCCGCTTCTCCGCCCAGCCCGCCGACACCGGCCTGTACCGCCGTGAGCACGAGCACGACGCCTGCGGTGTGGCCATGGTGGCGACGATGCGAGGCACCGCGGGTCACGACATCGTCGTCCATGCGCTCGACGCCCTGCGCAACCTCGACCACCGCGGCGCCACCGGCGCCGACCCCCTGGTCGGTGACGGCGCCGGCATCCTGACCCAGGTGCCGGACGCCTTCTTCCGGGCGGTCCTTCCCGAAGGACTGCCGCCGGCCGGTGGGTATGCCGTGGGCATGGCCTACCTGCCCGACGAGGCCACCGCGCGCTCGGTCGCCGAGGCCCGCATCGACGAGATCGCCGTCGAGGAGGGGCTGCGCGTCGTCGCCTGGCGCGACGTGCCGGTGACCCCTGACCTGGTCGGCCGGGCGGCCCGCGAGTGCATGCCGTTCTTCCGGCAGCTGTTCGTCGCCTCGGACAGCGGTCTGACCGGCATCGAGCTCGACCGGGTGGCGTTCTGCCTGCGCAAGCGCGCCGAGCACGAGGCCGAGGTCTACTTCCCGTCGCTGTCCGCCCGCACCGTGGTCTACAAGGGCATGCTGACCACCGGCCAGCTCGAGCCGTTCTTCCCCGACCTGTCGGATGAGCGGTTCACCTCCGAGCTCGCCCTGGTGCACTCGCGCTTCTCGACGAACACGTTCCCGAGCTGGCCCCTGGCCCACCCCTACCGGCTCATCGCGCACAACGGTGAGATCAACACCGTCAAGGGCAACCGCAACTGGATGCGCGCCCGCGAGAGCCAGATCCGCTCCGAGCTCTTCCCCGGCGACCTCGAGCGGGTCTTCCCGATCTGCACCCCCGGCGCGTCCGACTCGGCGACCTTCGACGAGGTGCTCGAGCTGCTGCACCTCGGCGGCCGCTCGCTGCCGCACTCGGTGCTGATGATGATCCCCGAGGCGTGGGAGAACCACGAGTCGATGGACCCGGCTCGCCGGGCGTTCTACGAGTTCCACTCGACCTTCATGGAGCCCTGGGACGGTCCCGCCTGCGTCACGTTCACCGACGGCACCCTGATCGGGGCCGTGCTCGACCGTAACGGGCTGCGCCCGGGCCGCTACTGGGTCACCGACGACGGACTGGTCGTGCTGGCCTCCGAGTCCGGGGTGCTCGACATCGCACCCGAGCGCGTCGTCCGGCGTGGCCGGCTGCAGCCGGGCCGGATGTTCCTCGTCGACACCGCCGCGGGCCGCATCGTCAGCGACGATGAGGTCAAGTCCTCCCTCGCCGGTGCGAACCCGTACGAGGAGTGGCTGCACGCGGGCCTGATCGGCCTGGCCGACCTGCCCGAGCGCGAGCACATCATCCACACCCCGGCGTCGGTGGCGCGGCGCCAGCGCACGTTCGGCTACACCGAGGAGGAGCTGAAGATCCTGCTCGCCCCGATGGCGTCCACCGGGGGTGAGGCCCTGGGCTCGATGGGCACCGACACCCCGATCGCGGTGCTCTCCGAGCGGCCGCGGCTCGTCTTCGACTACTTCACCCAGCTCTTCGCGCAGGTGACCAACCCGCCGCTCGACGCCATCCGCGAGGAGCTGGTGACCTCGCTTGGCGCCTCGATCGGACCCGAGGGCAACGTCCTCGACGCCACCCCGACGCACGCCCGCCAGGTGCTGCTGCCCTTCCCGGTCATCGACAACGACGAGCTCGCCAAGATCGTGCACATCAACGCCGACGGCGACCTGCCGGGCTACGGCACCGTCGTCGTCAAGGGCACCTACGACGTGCACGGCGGTGAGGACGCCCTGCGCGCCCGCCTGCACGAGATCTTCGCCGAGGTGTCGGCGGCGATCAGCGACGGCGCCCGCTTCGTCGTGCTCTCCGACCGCGACTCCGACCGCGACCTGGCACCCATCCCGTCGCTGCTGCTCACCTCCGCGGTGCACCACCACCTGATCCGCCAGAAGACCCGCACCCAGGTCGGTCTCGTCGTCGAGGCCGGCGACGTGCGCGAGGTGCACCACGTGGCCCTGCTCGTCGGCTACGGCGCCGCGGCCATCAACCCCTACCTCGCGATGGAGACCGTCGAGGACATGGTGCGGCACGGCGCCATCACCTCGGTCACCGAGGAGAAGGCGGTCGCCAACCTGATCAAGGCGCTGGGCAAGGGCGTGCTCAAGGTGATGTCGAAGATGGGCATCTCGACCGTGGCGTCCTACCGCGGCGCGCAGGTCTTCGAGGCGATCGGCCTGTCGCAGGAGCTCGTCGACGAGTTCTTCACCGGCACGCCGAGCCAGCTCGGCGGCATCGGCCTCGACGTCGTCGCGGCCGAGGCCGCGGCCCGGCACGAGGCGGCCTACCCGCCCGACGGCATCTGGCAGGCGCACCGCAAGCTGCTCGTCGGTGGCGAGTACCAGTGGCGCCGCGAGGGAGAGCCGCACCTGTTCGACCCCGACACCGTGTTCCGGCTGCAGCACGCCACGCGCTCGCGCCGCTACGACGTCTTCAAGCAGTACACCGCCCGGGTCGACGAGCAGTCCGGTCGGCTGATGACGCTGCGCGGGCTCTTCGAGCTCGGGGGTGCGCACCCGCGTCCGCCGGTGCCGATCGAGGAGGTCGAGCCGGTCAGCGAGATCGTGCAGCGGTTCAACACCGGCGCCATGAGCTACGGCTCGATCAGCATGGAGGCGCACGAGACCCTCGCCATCGCGATGAACCGGCTCAAGGCGCGCTCCAACACCGGGGAGGGTGGGGAGGACCCCGAGCGGCTGATGGACCCGCAGCGCCGGTCGGCGATCAAACAGGTCGCCTCCGGCCGGTTCGGCGTGACCTCGCTGTACCTCACCCACGCCGACGACATCCAGATCAAGATGGCGCAGGGCGCCAAGCCGGGGGAGGGCGGCCAGCTGCCCGGCCCCAAGGTCTACCCGTGGATCGCGAGGACCCGGCACTCGACGCCGGGGGTCGGGTTGATCAGCCCTCCGCCGCACCACGACATCTACTCGATCGAGGACCTCGCCCAGCTGATCCACGACCTCAAGAACGCCAACCCGCAGGCTCGGATCCACGTCAAGCTCGTGTCCGAGGTGGGCGTCGGCACCGTGGCCGCCGGCGTCAGCAAGGCGCACGCCGACGTCGTGCTCATCTCCGGCCACGACGGCGGCACCGGAGCCAGCCCGCTGACCAGCCTCAAGCACGCCGGCGGCCCGTGGGAGCTCGGGCTGGCCGAGACCCAGCAGACCCTGGTGCTCAACGGGCTGCGCGACCGGATCGTCGTGCAGGTCGACGGCCAGATCAAGACCGGCCGCGACGTCGTCGTCGCAGCGCTGCTCGGTGCCGAGGAGTTCGGCTTCGCCACCGCGCCGCTGGTGGTGTCGGGCTGCATTCTGATGCGGGTCTGCCACCTCGACACCTGCCCGGTCGGTATCGCGACGCAGAACCCCGAGCTGCGCGCCCGCTTCTCGGGCAGCCCGGACTTCGTCGAGACCTTCTTCGAGTACATCGCGCAGGAGGTCCGTGAGCACCTCGCCGCGCTCGGCTTCCGCAGCCTCGAGGAGGCGATCGGCCAGATCCGCCACCTCGACACCGCCAAGGCGATCAGCCACTGGAAGGCCTCCGGTCTCGACCTGAGCCCGATCCTCGCCGAGGTGCACAGCCCCGACGGGTCCGGCACGCACCACACCGTCGCCCAGGACCACGGCCTCGAGAAGGCGCTCGACCACCAGCTCATCGCCGCCGCGCGCGACGCGATCGACCACGAGGCGCCGGTCACGGCGCGGTTCCCCATCCGCAACGTCAACCGCACCGTCGGCACCATGCTCGGTCACGAGGTCACCAAGGCCCACCCGCAGGGACTGGCGGACGGCACCATCGACCTCACCCTCACCGGCTCCGCCGGCCAGAGCTTCGGCGCCTTCCTGCCCGCCGGCATCACGCTGCGCCTCGAGGGCGACGCCAACGACTACGTCGGCAAGGGCCTGTCCGGTGGCCGGGTCGTCGTGCGCCCCGCCCCCGGCTCGGCGCTCGTGGCCGAGGAGAACGTCATCGCCGGCAACGTCATCGGCTACGGCGCCACGTCCGGCGAGGTCTTCCTGCGCGGCCGGGTCGGTGAGCGCTTCTGCGTGCGCAACTCGGGTGCCACCGCGGTCGTCGAGGGCGTCGGCGACCACGGCCTGGAGTACATGACCGGCGGCACCGCGCTCATCCTCGGACCGACGGGTCGCAACGTGGCCGCAGGGATGTCCGGCGGCGTCGCCTACGTCCTCGACCTCGACCACGCGAACGTCAACCGTGAGCTCGTCAACCTCGGCCCGCTGCGGCCTGAGGACGAGCTCGTCGTCCACGACCTCCTCGAGCGGCACCACCGGTGGACCGACTCACCGGTCGCGGCGCGGCTCCTCGCCGACTGGGACACCGCCCGGACGGCCCTCACCCTGGTCCTGCCCCGTGCCTACCAGCGCGTCATCGACGTGCGGGCGAAGGCGGCGGCGGAGGGCCTCGACCCCGACGGCCCCCAGGTGTGGGAGCGGATCATGGAGGCCTCCCGTGGCTGACCCCCAGGGTTTCCTGAAGACGCGTGAGCGCGAGCTGCCGCGTCGTCGACCGGTGCCGGTCCGCATCAGGGACTGGAAAGAGGTGTACGAGGAGCAGCCCGTCACCGAGCTGCAGCGTCAGGCCGGCCGCTGCATGGACTGCGGTATCCCGTTCTGCCACAGCGGATGTCCGCTGGGCAACCTCATCCCCGAGTGGAACGACCTCGCGTGGAAGGGGGAGTGGCGCCAGGCGATCGACCGACTGCACGCGACCAACAACTTCCCCGAGTTCACCGGCCGGCTCTGCCCGGCGCCCTGCGAGTCGGCCTGCGTGCTCGGCATCAACCAGCCCGCCGTGACCATCAAGCAGGTCGAGGTGAGCATCATCGACCGGGCCTTCGCCAACGGCACCGTCAGCCCGGAGGCGCCCGACCGGCTCTCCGGCAAGACCGTCGCCGTCGTCGGCTCCGGCCCCGCGGGGCTGGCGGCCGCCCAGCAGCTGACCCGCGCCGGACACACCGTCGCCGTCTACGAGCGCGCCGACCAGCCGGGTGGCCTGCTGCGCTACGGCATCCCCGAGTTCAAGATGGAGAAGTCGGTCCTCGACCGGCGCATCGCGCAGATGAAGTCCGAGGGCACTCGCTTCCGCACCGGGGTCGACGTCGGCCGCGACCTCAGCGGCCCTGACCTGCGCACGCGGTTCGACGCGGTCGTCGTCGCGATCGGCGCCACCGTGCCGCGCGACCTGCCGGTGCCCGGGCGCGAGCTCGACGGTGTCATGCAGGCCATGGACTTCCTGCCGCCGGCGAACCGGGTTGCGCTCGGCCAGCACGTGCAGGGCCAGGTCACGGCATCCGGCAAGGACGTGATCGTCATCGGCGGCGGCGACACCGGCGCCGACTGCATCGGCACCGCACACCGCCAGGGGGCCCGCTCGGTGACCAGCCTGGAGATCCTGCCGCAGCCGCCGGCCGAGCGCGCCGCACACTCCCCGTGGCCGACCTACCCGATGACCTTCCGCGTCGCCTCGGCGCACGAGGAGGGCGGCGACCGCGTGTACGCCGTCTCGACCAGCGAGGTCGTCGGCGACGAGCACGGCCGGGTCCGCGCACTGCGGCTGCACGAGGTGCGGATGGGTGAGAGCGGGTTCGAGAACGTCGAGGGGAGCGAGAAGGAGATCCCGGCGCAGCTCGTGCTGCTCGCGATGGGCTTCCTCGGCCCGCAGCAGGACCTGCTCGACCAGCTCGGGGTGGAGCGGGACCCCCGCACCAACGCCGCGCGTGACGACGCGTACATGACCAGTGTGCCGGGGGTGTTCGCCGCCGGTGACGCGGGCCGCGGCCAGTCGCTCATCGTCTGGGCGATCGCCGAGGGCCGCTCGGCCGCGCACGAGGTCGACGCCTGGCTGATGGGCAAGCCGTCTCGCCTGCCGCGCCCGATCGCCCCCACCGACCGACCGCTGATGGCCTGACCGGGGGGGCTTGACGGCGGCACCCGTGATGCGGCCCTCGTCACGGTGGAAGCGCTTGCACCGTTAGGCTCTGCGGCATGCGTCGCGCCAAGATCGTCTGCACCCTCGGACCTGCCACGAGCTCCGCCGAGAACCTCAAGGAGCTCGTCCGGGCCGGCATGGACGTCGCCCGGCTCAACCTCAGCCACGGCAACCACGCCGACCACGAGAGGGTCTACACCGACGTGCGCGCGGCCAGTGACGCCACTGGCCGTGCCGTCGGCATCCTGGTCGACCTGCAGGGCCCGAAGATCCGCACCGCACGGTTCGAGAACGGCCCGATCCTGCTCGTGCCCGGCACCACCTTCACCATCACCACGCGTACCGTGCCCGGCGATGAGAAGGAGGTCGGCACCACGTATGCCGGGCTGCCCGGTGACGTGACCGCGGGCGACCGCATCCTCATCGACGACGGCAAGCTCGCGCTCATCGCCACCTCGGTCAGCGACACCGACGTCGTGTGCCAGGTGCTCGAGGGCGGAATGCTGTCGAACAACAAGGGCATCAACCTGCCCGGCGTCGCGGTGTCGGTGCCGGCGATGTCCGAGAAGGACAAGGACGACCTGCGCTGGGCCCTGCGGATGCGCGTCGACATGATCGCCCTGTCGTTCGTGCGCACCGCCGACGACATCCGCGACGTGCACCTGATCATGGACGAGGAGGGGCTGCGACTGCCGGTCATCGCCAAGATCGAGAAGCCGCAGGCGGTCGAGAACCTCGACGAGATCATCCGGGCCTTCGACGGCGTCATGGTCGCGCGCGGCGACCTCGGCGTCGAGATGCCGCTCGAGGAGGTTCCGCTCGTGCAGAAGCGGGCCTGCGAGATTGCCAGGCGCCGGGCCAAGCCGGTCATCGTCGCGACCCAGGTGCTCGAGTCGATGATCGAGAACAGCCGCCCGACCCGCGCCGAGGCCTCCGACGCCGCCAACGCGGTGCTCGACGGCGCCGACGCCCTGATGCTCTCCGGCGAGACGAGCGTCGGCAAGCACGCGTTCGCGGCCGTGCGCACGATGGCCCGCATCATCGAGAACACCGAGGACCACGGGATGCACCGCATCCGCCCGCTCGGCACCCGGCCCAACTCCAAGGGCGGGGCGGTCACGGCGGCCGCAGCCGAGATCGGCGAGCTGCTGGGGTGCACCTACCTCATCACCTTCACCACGAGCGGCGACTCGACCCGGCGGCTGTCGCGGGTGCGCCCCCGCATCCCGATGCTCGCGTTCACCCCGAACCAGGCGACCCGCAGCCAGCTCGCGCTGACCTGGGGCGTCGAGACCTTCCTGGTCAGCGACGCACGGCACACCGACGAGATGGCGATGCAGGTCGACGAGGTGCTGCTGGCGGCGGGGCGCGTGGTCGAGGGCGACAACGTCATCATCGTCGCCGGCTCGCCCCCCGGCATACCCGGGTCGACCAACGCGCTGCGCATCCACCGCATCGGTGATGCCAAGAACCGGGTTGCGCCCGCGTACAACGACATCGCGACGGGGGTCGTCTGAGGCCGGGAGGACTCGTCGATACACTGGCGACGCCCCGGCCGGGGTGGTGGAATGGCAGACACGGAGGACTCAAAATCCTCTGCCCGCAAGGGCGTGCGGGTTCGAGTCCCGCTCCCGGCACATGAGTGAGACCCTGCCCCCTGCGGCCCCGGTGTCGACCAAGCGCATCCTCGTGGCCGAGGACGAGGCGATCATCCGCCTCGACCTCGCGGAGATGCTCGGCGAGGCCGGCTACGACGTCGTCGGCCAGGCCGGTGACGGTGAGCAGGCCGTCGAGATGGCCCTGGCCCTTCGGCCCGACATCGTCATCATGGACATCAAGATGCCGGTCATGGACGGCATCACCGCCGCCGAGCAGATCGGCAAGGAGCGGATCTGCCCGGTCGTCATGCTCACGGCGTTCAGCCAGACCGAGCTCGTCGAGCGGGCCCGCGACGCCGGTGTCATGGCCTACGTCGTCAAGCCGTTCACGGCCAGCGACGTCATGCCCGCCCTCGACATCGCGCTGTCGCGGTGGAGCGAGCTCAAGGCCCTCGAGGCGGAGGTGGCCGACCTCGGCGACCGGTTGGAGACCCGCAAGGCCGTCGACCGCGCCAAGGGCGTGCTGATGGCCAAGCTCAAGATCAGCGAGGCGGACGCGTTCCGGTGGATCCAGAAGACGGCCATGGACCGCCGGATGGGCATGCGCGAGGTCGCCGAGGCCGTCGTGGCAGGCATGGAGAAGGCCTGACCCGCGGGTCGCCCGGCCACCTCCCGTCAGAACGGCGGAGGCTCTACCACAACGACTGCTGGCTCGGGTGTCACTGAAGCCGCTGACGGGGGGCTCGGCGGTGGTGG
>Ga0105047_10005167_pt1 | contig 22498 bp, 15 predicted proteins | sample MAT04_FD_78384 | JGI IMG/M metagenome (GOLD analysis project Ga0105047, IMG submission 78384) | Freshwater microbial communities from Lake Fryxell liftoff mats and glacier meltwater in Antarctica - MAT-04 (megahit assembly) | ecosystem: Environmental > Aquatic > Freshwater > Ice > Liftoff... | reverse complement strand
TGTAAATAGATTTCAATTAAATAAATGCAGAGTTATTAATTTCGCCGACGCGTTTCGTGTTATTTTATTCAAAAATTAAACAATCATCAGGGCTCTGCAAATTATTTAAAGAACAATAAAATGTAAAAAAAAAGAAAAAAGGAAAAAAGGAAAAAAAGATAAAAGAAAAAAGGAAACAAAACAAACAAAAAAAAAAGAAAAAGGAAAAAAAATAGAAAGGGAAAATATTAGACAATTTAGAAAAGACACAGCAGTTTGTTCTTGGTAAACTTCGATGGTACCATTGTCTTCCATTGGAAGGAGTTGGTGATGTTGCTGTATCACTCCTCAGAAGAGGGAGGAACTTGTTCTTGGTAAACCTCGATGGTATCATTATCTTCCATTAAAACGGAGAGATGATGTTACTGCGAGACTTCAGTTGCCAGTCTTTTATTGAAAAGGGATTGTGATTGTGATGTTGTAGTATGGTTATAATTTTTCCCATACCAGTTGTCATGTTAACTTTAAAATGAGTAAAGAAAATAATTTTCAATTTACCCATACCAGTTGTCATTTTCACTTTAAAACGGGTAAAGGATATGTTGCTACACTGTATGAGTGGTCATTTTAATTTTAATTTTAATTTTTCCATACCAGTTTAATTTTAATTTTTCGTACCAGTTGTTATTTATGTTTTAAAATGGGTAAAGAGAATGTTGTTACACCGTGTTGGTTGTCATTTTAATTTCAATTTACCCATACCAGTTTTCACTTTACTTCATAACGCGTAAAATAAATTTTGATGTTGTTATACTAATACCTTGGTTATCATTTTTGTTAATTTATCAATGGAGCAGGTTCAGGTTTTAATATTGCTACACTAGAACCTTGTCTTTCAGCATATTGCTACACTAGCACCTTGTCTTTCAGGATATTGCTACACTAGCACCTTGTTAATTGTCAGCTTAGTCCGACCATTTTTTCATTTGCATCATCTTTTGATTAATTTCGTTGATCATGTTTTAGAAATAGGTTAAGATATTGTTGGTTGCAAAAGGGCACTGGCAATGCCGGTAATTGTTTAAGATTTACCAGTGCCAGGTAGCCCTTGACACATATAAATTTTTGCTTGTCCATCATCTTTTGTATCATGCATCATTGAAACAGCTTCAGAAATAACATTTCGTTAAGACTCATTATAAGCTTTAAAATATAATATTGTCTGATTATTTGTTATTCGAAATATCTCATTATCTAATGATGGACTAAGTAAATGTTCAAATATTGATAAAATAATATTATTTTAAATAATTTTGATCAATTTTTAATAAAATAATTTCATTTTTTGTTCATTTAAATCAGTTCTTGATATACTGTTGATGTTTGATTCTATTTTTGTTAGGAAAATAAAAATACTTTAGTATTATGAATCTTTTGTAGAGAATAAATAAAAGCTTACTTTTTATCAATTTTAATTTCACCAAAGCACCATGGGGACGTTTTTATATCAATTCAGATTGAATATTGCGACTATTTCGATGTCCAATAATGAGTCGAATATCTGATGCTTCGGTGCCTTGAAAGACTTCAGAATAGATCTTGTGTATATCACGTTTGAGTGAATCGAGACGTTGCTCATGTCTATAGTGAAGAAATAGAGTTTTCTCGAATTTTTTATTTGGTTGATGATCTTTGTGTGTTTCTGTTTTAGCTTTTTCACGACCGATTTGCATTTCTTTTATAGATGGTTGAGCAAATAATTTGCTTCTTAGCATTAAAACTTGATTTTCATCGTTAATCAATGGTTGAAAAGATGAAATGGAAATATGTTCATTGAAAAATTCTCGAACATAAGTATCGATATATTTGGATGGATACCTGCAGAAAATGTGACAAAATGGAAGAGAATTCATCGATGTGTATAAAATAAGGAGCGCATATACCCATTATATAATAACATTAATCGAATAGTGCGATATTCTTTTTGGAAAATTTCTAATGTTGATGAAAAACGTACTGCTCGTAGAAGAGCAGCTTGAATAATATTAATAAAAACATGGCGAGGACGAGGATGATCATAAATAAATGGTAGAACACATGGTTCTGTTGCTGGTTTATGGTAGACAGACGATGAAAGAATTCCATTATTATTAGTAGTCAATAGATCAAGAAATGGAACGGTATAACCAATATTAGCTTCGAGTTTAATATTTGGATGAAAATTATTAATATTTTTTAACATTACTTGAATTTTTTGTTTGAGTTCATTTGAAGTAAAGAATATATCATCAATATACCTATATCATTATCGAAAAAATAAAATTAAAATTCTATGATGTGATGAAACAATAACTGAAAGCTTACCGGCCATAGAGCTCACTGGATCCTAAGGCATTACAAATCGTATTATTTTCCCATTTGCACATAAATATATTTGCTAATGTTAAAGTGAATGGTGATCCCATCGCTCCACCAACAATTTGTTTATAATATTTATGTTCATAGAAAAAAGCTGTTTCTTTAAAAAACGTATATTATTCTACGCCTTTTTTTTTACAGTGTACAGAGTTATCATCTGTTGGAAAAACGTTTCCAGTTCAACATTGTGAAGAGAAATATCTTTTCTGGTTCAGGATCATGTGGCAAAGCCTTTGCTGGTTCCGCACTACGGTTAGAATGTTTCAGAGTTTAATATCAGCCATCAGAGAATTCCATATAGTTCAGTACACTCAGGCAGAATCATTGAGTGATTCTGTGTCATTCGACAGAATCTTTCGGGGTTCTGTATTACTGGGCAGAACCAGTTTACTTCCGTACTATTGATCAGAGAACTCCGTATGGTTCGATATTCCCCGACAGAACCATTCAGTGATTCTATATCACTCGACAGAACCCTGAGTGGTTCTGTGTTCCTGGACAGAACCACTTCGGTTCAGTAGTCTCAGGCAGAACAATTGAGTGGTTCTCTACCACGCGAGAAAACCCTGCAGGGTTCTCTATTACTGGACAGAACCGATATGGTTTCGTAGTCTCAGACCGAACCCTCGACTGGTTCCGTGTCAGTCGACAGAATCGTGCGAGGTTCTGTATTACTGGACAGAACCAGTTTGGTTCCGTACTATTGATTAAAGGACGCCTATAGTTCAGTAGTCTCAGACAGAACATTTGAGTAGTTCAGCACCACTCGACAGAACCCATATGGTTCAGTGACATGGATCGGTGAACTTCGAATGGTTCAAGATTTGTTTGTCAGAACCCTTCGAGGTTTAGAATTGTTCCACGAAACCTTTTTCGTTCAGGATTATGAGGCGGAACCTTGAATGGTTTCACTTTTGCCATGCAGAACTGGAAAAAAAATTGCAGACATCGCAGAAGCATTTTTGGTTCTGCAAACCTCCTTTTTTCAGAGTATGGGCTCTAACCAAGAAAAAGTTTAGTGTTGACAGGTAGCAGTATCAGGGTTAAAATTAACGATGACAAGACAGAATGTTATTTTTAATCTTTTGTAAAGATGATACTATCTTCCAACATAGGCCGTTAGATAAGAAAATGAGTATATATTACACTCACGCACAGTGGGCAACCAGGCAGACATAACCTCAAGTTCGATTTTCCAAAATTTAAATATTTAAATGAATACTATATTGATTGGTCTATCTTCCACTAAAACCAGATTTCCAGATATCAAACCGAACCCTGGAAAAACTCGTCAACAAAAAAATTGCTTATAAACCGATAATTTTAAGGATGTCCTTTGTTTTATCGACTTATTAAAATATTTTAAATTCAAAAACTATATAGAATAAATAGTCACCTTATGAGCTTTATTGCATCAAAAAATTGTTTCGTTCGAATCAGAAATACAATTTCAAAAAAGCAATTATTGAGCCAAAATCAGACCAAAAAAATTACTTTGTCGTATTTTGTGAACGCTACAGAGAGTTTTAATCTGAATCAGCTCAAATTTTCCTGGATTATTCTCCTATATATGGTTTATCTTTGTTCATAGCGCCGTATCGTATATGTGAAGACAGCCCGAGTAAGAGGTGTCCCAAAAACCCAGCTTTCGGCTCCGGAATCACAGGTTTTGAAAATAGGCAAACATTTTCGGGCAAAACCAAGGTGATATCCGGAATCAGCTCGTCGAGCTGCATCGAATCATGTATAACAACAAATATTTTTGCCGAAAAAAAAGTTGGTTCCTAGGTCTAATAAGTTTTCAAAAATGGACATTTTCGTATTTTTGTAACGCTACAAAGAGTTTCAATCCGATTGAGCTCAAACTTTTGGTGATTACTCTTCCATATGTGGTACATCATTCACCATAGCGCCGTCTCATGATAATGAGTTGAGTCCGAACTACGAGTTTTCCAAAAACCAAGGGTTTTGGATCCTAATCGCTATTTTTGGGAATAAGCCGTTGTTTCGGCGCAAAACCAAGGTGATATTCGGAATCAGCTCATCGAGTTGCATCTGAAGGTATATAGTAAAAAGTATTTTCTAAAAAAACGTTTTTGAACTTTATGAAGAAAAAGCTTAAAAATTGAGTCATACCGTATTTTTCTAACGCTACAAAGAGTTTTAATCCGATTGAGCTCAGCCATTTGCTAACTTTGTTCTTCCATGTTAATTTAGCGGTTACTATGTATAACGTATCGCATCAGCGACCACAGACTAGGCTAGAGTTTCTTAAAAAACCGTAGTTTTGACCCCAAATGCCTTTCTTTTGTCCTTAAAATAACATCTTAGCGGCAAACCAAGGCAATGTTCTTAATCAGCGTAAAGCTGCGTCGAATGATGTACCACACAATACATTTTCTAACAAAACAATTTTTTCGAAAAATTTGGCAAGGGCCCCCCCCCCCACAGGTGATTTTCAGGGAAATTGTTTTTTCAAAAAAATGGTTAATTTTCTTACAGATGATTTTTGAAGTGATATATAACCGCTTCTGAACAATAGAAACCTGTTTCCGAGCACGAAAGTTACATGTCCGCCTACTATACGGAAGTTGCCCACTGTGTTGTATGACTGTTCTCATTGAAGATCCACCAGAATATAGTATACATTACAATGAGAAGAGCAAAAAACATCATGAGGTGCCATTGTTGAAGTAATCGAATGTAAATCCGCTTAAACGTAAATCAAATTATTGATATAAACTGAATTCGAATGTGATGAAAGAGACTTCTAAAATTATTCAGATCCTCAAAAACATCAAAGTCAAAAACACATAGAAATATTTATGGTCTTGAAGCTTCTACTATACAGCCATACAATAATCATCCTTGCAACATTGGCTGCTGAACCTTTGTCCTTCACCGTGAGAGAATAAACCCTTTGATGATAAGAGTAGAATAGTCTACCCTTTACTGTAGCACATTAGTTTTTTGGCCATAAGGTGTAAAATAATCTACCCTTCACCGTCAAATAATAAACCTTGAGGGTCACAACTGTAGACAAATCTACCCTTACTGACGGATAATAAACCCTTAATGGCGCAACTATAGAGTAATCTACCCTTCACCACCAAATAATAAACCTTTGGAGTCATAATAATAGAAAAATCTATCCTTTACCGTCGAATAATAAATTCTTTGGTCATAAGGATAGAATAGTATATTCTTTATCGTCGAATGATAAACCCTTAGCGTCAAAACCATAGAGTAATCTACCCTTCACCGTCCAATACTAAACTCTTAGTGTTACAACCGCAGATTAATATATCCTAAGACGTTGTTTATTGAGAATGAGGATGATTAGGGTAGAGCAATCTGCTGCTTGGCGTCGAATAATAAACCCTCCGAGTAATAAGGGTAGAACACTTTTATTTAGCGTCGATCAATGAACTCTTTTAACAAAAGCATAGGATTATCTGCCCTACACCGTCGAATAGTAAACTCTTAGATCGTAAGCGTAGAATAATCTATCCTTAAACGTCGAATAATGAACGTATGTAGCGGAAGCGTAGGATAACTTCGTTGGCAACGTTTAATAATAAACTATTTTGACAAAAACCGTATGGTGATCCATTTCTAATTGCGTGTAATATACGCTTCATTCTTCATATACCCTAACATTCATAAACCTGGCGTCTCCTGAACCCCCAGAGGGTTTATGACAGCGGCATAAACCTTTCAAAGGTTGATGAGAAATTTTCAACCGTGTAAAGGTTGATCATTCTACGCTTTTTTTACAGTGTAGAAGCTCACTTGTTCTTTGTCTTTTCTTTTCTTTGCCGTTTCGTTTCCCATTATTTCCCATATTAAATCTCGATTATTGATTTGCATTAACAAACGAAAACAAAAGTTCATTTGATTTTTAGAATTGACATTTGTATTTGGTGATTGTTCTTTCTGTTATCAATCAAGATGATTGAATTACATGATTTATCATCTGATGATGAGACATTTGATGCTGTCTCGCCATCAAATAAGACTCGCTCGTCTTCTTATACTAGTTCGATGACCAGCGGTTCACTGAAAGAGCTGAGTTTGAACTTTGTCTCAGATTTTTGTGTATAAAGTTGATCGGTTATGTAGTATGTTAAGAAGGACTTGTTATCATCTGTCATTTTTGTCCATTCTTCTCTATGTTGGGATTTTTTCTCTCGTGACGTCATATATATTTTTCTTTCTCTAACAGTGTGATATGTATCTTTTGCTTCTGTTCAACAATAGGTTTTTCGCTTTTCTCTCCTCTTGGAGATTTTTCCAACTATGCGCAGGGATATTACTAAATTCCAGATATCATTCATGAAACTATATACACTTGCGTAATCTTTATAATAGAATCAATGTGTGTATGACGATTACAATTATCTTTGGCTACTATCAAATAGAAGTGAAACATTTCCTAATCGAATAACTTCACAAGAATAAGCCACTCCACATATATTAAATGATGAATACAAAACTCTTCGGGTTCACGGGGGCGGAGCGGTCCAAAAAGTCTACCTACACGGGACGGGCGGGACGGGGTGCAGATTGCACGGGACCAGGCGGGGTACGGGTATACTTTGAAAAGTAGGTCTACGCTCATGTGATCGACCACTAGATTAGTAACTAAAAATAAGCTACTTTGTTAGTAATATTTACCCCTAAAAATTCGGTTGATATCCCATGAAACTAGTATTAGAACACGGTTTTCGACCTGCTCTTTCAATAGACATATGATTCAATAGGATTGACTAAGAAAATATTAATGGGCCAATTTGTGGTCCTATCCGCCTCCGTCCTTTATATTGTAGCGGAGCGGCAGTGACGCGTTAGTTATTCTTATTATACCGTCTCGATGCAGCAGCAGTAAGTTTTCAACTGCAATGGACATCTCTGACACACCTGATCAGCGCGTAGCACATTCCTTGATTGTTGGAAGTTTTTTCAATTACTTGGAAAAAACTACAATACAAAATAAACATTCGTTCTCAGTGACTCTCAACTAAGAATGAAATGAAACACTTGAAGAGTTTGAAATTCAGGCGATTGCCAACAATTCTCAGAAATTCTTTTTTTTTCTCTTCCAAAGGTAAATACGTTTGTCTGAATGAATCAGAAAAGCACGTGAACGCAAGAAATATCCGACGACGACTAGAAACAATGCTTATTTCTATATGAGTTGGTTTATTCAGTCGTTTATAAACACTGACGACAACTTAGTTCTTATTCAATCGAAACAGTTGAATTTTTTTATGAAACAATGAAATTTTTTCTTCTATTCGTTATTGTGTACTTGCGATGCACAAAGGTTGAATGCTTTTTATCTGGTCCCATAAATTCTATATTCACTCCAACTGGTAGAAATCTCGCTTGCTTAAATCTATACATTGTAAATTACAATGGGACAACTACTTTCAGTGTGGGTCTTGCAGGTATGACAATCGGAAATTTGTTGTCTTTTTCCTCAAATTACTTTGTTGGGGCTGATTATTGTATCGTTTATCGAATCACGCAAATAAGAAACAATTTATTGGAGGAACAAATAACATGGACCATGACAAACAGTATTAACGAGTTTCGGAATACAGCCATGAACAGGTGAGCTACTAAATGAGAGGGAACTTTAGTTTTGAAAGTATAGTAAAATGCAGACACTTACATATAGATATTAATAATGAAGTCACGTAGACTTCTGTGGAACAGCCCCGAATCCCGAAAAATCCTGGTTGTTCCGTTTCGCGGGACGATCGGGACTTGTCCCGAATTTTTTTCGAGACGGGACCAACTCAAAAAAACAGTGTCCCGAATGTTCTGAATATATATACCAAATTGAGTGTATTCACTCTCTTTTTTCTTTGAATAACTCTATGATGCCTTTGTTTCACTACCATTCATCGAACTAACAGGTGGGCCATAAATAATGGACCTCTCAGTATTTTGGACTTTTCTCTACTATAGTCAGACATAGAAGAAAATATGTTTTTAGCAAAATATTCCTCGTTTCAAGGTCTAGAAAATGGTACTATTTTTATTATCTTAAATAGTTACCACCATTTTGAGATATACGATACAAACGATTAGTCTAAGATAGACAACTTTCAATGACAATTTCTTGTCGGATTTTTTTTCATTCCGTGTTTGAGTTCTTGAATTAATGTCTCTCTAGATGTCACTCTATTCCAATCGATAGCCTTCACAAATTTATCCCAGATGCAATAATCTAACAGGTTAAGGTTGGGACTATGTGCTTGCCAATGATCTTTGTCGATAAAATATGGAAAATACTGGCAAGGCCCTGTGCATACTGCACAGCTGTTTTATCCTTTAACGTATGATCGCAGACATTTAGGTTTTCATTCGGAAATAGAGATACAGACGCTCAATATTATGTATATAGTTAGATAGCCCTACAGCCGTACGCTCTTATATCGCAGATGCTTGTATAGTCCGTAGCCTTACGGCCTTATACCCTTTACCCTTATAGAGTTATCCCCTTTTTGTCTTACTCCCTTCAGGACTTATGAGCACCCCATAGGATAGCTCTTGAAAACCTATAGGTACCCCCCGTAATATAGCTCTTGGGATCTCCTTATGCTCTTACTCGACCTTTAACCAGAAACATCTAGAATCTTCTAGAAACTCATGTTAGGTACACATAATCCTGGAATGTTCTCGAAAACTCTAGAACCTTTAACCTTTGACCCGGCACAGACACATACTGAACATTAGTAATATAGATCCTTCATGCAGTTCTTTTTCCCCATTTGATACGCTCGTTCTCATCATGAAAAGTAAAGATTTACAGAAAAGAGTACTGCTGAAATACCAGAGTGGCGAATATTCAACGAAGATATTTCGCGATCTCCATGATGCACTTGATCTGACGACCATTAAGAGGTGATGTAAGATGATCGATGAAATCAGTTCCATCGATTTGTCAAGATCTTCAGGACGTTCCCGTACAGTGAGGACCAAAACAATGATCAGCAAAGTGAAAAGAAAGCCCGAACGAGGAAAAGTGTCGAATCGAAAACTCGCTCTCGAATTGGACATATCGAGGACGAGTGCTCGACGAATTCTGCGAGAGGATTTGGGTTGCCGACCTTACATGACATTGATCGAGCCATTCATAAGCGATCAGAATAAAATCAAAAGAAAACAGTTTGCTAACTGGATACAAACGAATTTTCGTAAGGAGGAGACATTGAAGATTCTCTTTTCTGACGAGAAAACATGCGACATTTACGTGGTTTACAATTCTCAAAATGACAGGATATGTACCATTAATCGGACTCAGGCAAACAGAATTGGTGGATTGAAGCAAAAACGCCAGTTTTCTCAGAAAGTTATGGTATGGTTGGGTGCTTGTTGCAACGGGACTTCGCCATTGGTTATCTCTGAAGAAGGTACTCTCGACCATGCCCGATGCATTGATGAAGTACTTCCTGTGGTACTGAAATATGGGAATAAGACCTTCGGAGATGAGTGGACTTTTCAACAGGATGTGACAAAACCTCACATCCATCATTTAACGCAAGAATGGTGTCGAAACAATTTTCCATCTTTTATCAACGAAGATCATAGGTCAGCACATAATCCTGATCTTAACCTGTTACTTAGGGCAATCCAAAAGTAGTGAGGGAGGTACCTTATTTCCTTAAGCAGAGGTCTAAAAAAATTTCTTTTTTTACCAATAGATAGAGCGTCTTTCGCTCTATCTTCCTTTGCTATTTGATCTATTCCAACTAAGATTAGTATAACAAAATATCGACAAAAACTTTATTTTGCCTCATTCTACCTGGTGGCAATAGTTTATCTTATCATCCTTGTGTGTTTTCTATTGTTGCCTTTCCATCATTTAATCCATTTTTTTAAAAAACAAAAATACATCATAAGTTACAGCGTGAAAAGCTCTACAGCTTACATACGATTCCTTTTTCTTATACTTACGCTTCTTGTTTTCAAAAGAGACAAAACTTTGAGCGACCAAATTTTGACCGTATGAAAATGAATTGCATGGAATTTCACCTTTTTGAAACTAACCACAACAAACTATATTGACAAAATTGTAGAGCTTTTCACACTGCATCTTATGGTATATTTCTTTTTTGATAAGACGTATTGAATGATAAAATATGAAATAAAAAAAAAGAAAATTTGTTGTTTCTGTAGAAAAAATGACTTTTTCGCAATGTCAACAACTGATCTCACAGAATTTTGCGGTTTTTTGAAAACAATTACTTTAAGCTACACTGTATAAATTGTAGAGCTTTTTAAGCTGCATCTTATGATGTATTTTGTTTTTCAATAAAATATGTTAGATAATGAAAAAAAAATTTGGACTATTGCTACCAGGTAGAATGAGGCAAAATAAAGTTTTTGTCGATATTTTGTTATACTAATCTTAGTTGGAATAGATCAAGTAGTATAGGAAGATAGAGCGAAAGACGCTCTATCTATTGGTAAAAAAAGAAATTTTTTTAGACCTCTGCTTAAGGAAATAAGGTACCTCCCTCACTACTTTTGGATCGCCCTAAGTAGATTATTGAATCTGGGATGAATTTGTGAAGGCCATCGATTGGAGTTGAGTGACATCCAGAGAGCCATTAATCCAAGAACTCAAACGCGGAGTGAGAAACCTTCGACAAGAAGTTCTCGTTGAAAGCTATGTATCTTGGACTAATCGTTTGTATCCTATGTCGCAAAATGATGGCAACTATTTAAGAAGGCTCCCTCACTCAGCGTCGATTTTCCACTTACGAAGGAACATATCCAACTGATAAATCGCTTTTGAATTAAGACTATGTGCATCATGTAGATCGTAATGAGTTATGGATACTCTGAAACGATTTCGTACCACTAGCTTATTGTTGCCGAGATATAGCATTTTTGCGGTATTTTTTTAATAGAAGGCTGTGGTCCCCCTCAAGAACACGAGGAAAACTAAGTTTCAAATTTTGACTTGAAAATTTGCACAGAGAAAGGTCACGATGAGAATAATTTATTATGAAAGTTTCAGAGCTTTTGGTTGTTCCTAGTCTGAAATAAGAACATCCAATCCGCTGATGTATATGAACGACGTAAGAGCATGCTTTTACCATCGATCTATCTTAGAATAGGAACAGCCAAAAGATCTGAAACTTTCATAATAAATTATTCTCATCGTGACCTTTCTCTATGCAAATTTTCAAGTCAAAAATCGAAACTTAGTTTTCCTAGTGTTCTTGAGGGAGACCACCGCCTTCTATTAAAGAAACTGTAAAAATGCCACATCACAGCAACAATAAGCTAGTGGCACGAAATCTTTTCAAAGTATTCATAACTCATTAGGATCTACATGATGCACATAGGCTCGATTTAAAAGCGATTTATCAGTTGGATATGCTCCCTCGTTAGTATGATCCGCTTGAACTGAAATTTTGAGGGATGAGTGGTCCTGATGAGAAACGTTTGTGGTAAAAATGTCAGCCCGATATGTCCGACTAAACCAGACTATTCAGCGTATTTATAGGCCATTTGTGGCCTCTAGGAGAATTTTAATAACTTGGTCATGGGTAGAAGTACAAAGACTGAATTCGTCTCAAATTAAAGCTAACATCTGTGTGCACATTTCCATCGAACAGAATTTAGAAATTCCTTTCCATTCGTTTTTTATGAGCATTTTAACAGTCATGATGTTAAAAAAGCATAAAAAAGGTGCCTTTCACGACAGTAAATTCCACTTTTCTCAGTGCAAGAAACCAATATAAAATATCTGTTCGATGAAAAGTTAACTCTCATTGAGACCTTTAAAACAAAAAAAAATATTGATTATATGTCGATCCGTGAGGGAATTATTTCAATTTTTCTGATTGGAAAACCATGTTTTGAGAAAAACGCTAAAGAAGTTTTAGAAGTGGATGTTTTCATGAAAATCCAAAAATCGTATTACAGGGACACATTTCTAAAGTATTTGGCTGAACTTTTTCAAAGCGTTTTACAGATGGTGTACGTTAATGTCATGTGTCATACTGATATGGTTTTCATTTCCTCCTACTAATCAAAAAATATTTTGGATATGTTTTACAAAAGTGCAATACTACGAAAAAACCCTTAAAAACATATTAGTAGGTTGAAGTTTTTTATTGATAAGTTCATGAAAATCTGGTCGTTTTTCGAAAAACCATATATACTCGGATAGCGGAAGCTTCGGTGCCACTTCCTACGTAAAAAATTCCATTTCAAATTTTTTTCAAAAAATTGGATTTTCGAAAGAGGCTCTTAAGACAATAAAAATAGCACCATTTTGTAGAGCTTGAAACGAGAAATGTTTTGCCAAAAAAATATTTTCTTCTACGTCTGACTACAGTAGAGAAAAGTCCAAAATACTGAGAGGTCCATTCTTTATGGCCCATCCGTCATGTTGAAATATTTTTAGAAAAACATAATAATAACTCAAAGCAATTGTATATATCGACCATATAATGTATCCTGTAGTGTATTAATCACATGAATTACAATGCAACTTGATTGACAGAAGAGATGTATTGAAAACAAATCGTCTTTAGTAATTGCCGTTAAAAATGGCAGTTATTCAATCATTGGGCTTTGATTTACTCGTAGCTCAATACGAAGAGCAGTATTTTATTGAGCACATACTCTTTCTAGTTCAAATATTTAGTGACGTGAGACTTATAAAAATTGAAAATGATCTGTATAAAAAGTAGAAAATATTGACAACATAATTTTTAGAGCCAGTTTATTATTTCCAGAAATAACTTATTTTATATATACTAATGTAAAACTTGTAATAGCGACGGCAAGTTTGGCAGATACATATCGCAGCTGAGTTAGAAATTACCTAGAGCTTATCATTGTAGATATCTATAATTATTTTTCACAGTATTTTTTTTACTGCGCACCATCTCATGGAACGACTCTCATTACGAAAACTGTCAATTAATAATAAAGTACCTTTTCTGCGCCTTTTCTTACGAGGGAAACAGTGCTGAAGAATATCCAGTCGCACAAAAAACAATCGTTATTGACTTTGAAAACCTTCGGACATCTTTTGTTTGTTCGTCTAACTCAATAAACAGCTTAATTCACCCCATAGTGATTTTGTTTCTGTCTCAGAAACCCGACTAAAAAATGTTTTTAGTCATTTGACAATGTGCTCTCAAAGATAATGTCAATGCTGCATGTGGTTTTCGAACTTTTGCATGGAAAAATGTCAATAAAAAAAAAACTTTCATTGGATATGAACCGGATCATAAAAAGGGGGTCAGTTTCGATCCCTGCTATACACGATCGACATACCATTTTTAATTTAGATTTCCGAGTTTTCATGCTTTTGATTGTTAACTACTTATCGAAAATATGACTTCTTTTCTTATCACAGATGTGGCTTTTCCTCAGCAATGGATATTGGGTACGGAAACTGCACTACTCTTCCATATGAACCACCAGGAACAACGACTTTTCTTTGCATATGTTCAACAAACAACTGCTCTAGCTCATTAGCATCATGTCAAAGCTCGGTTGATCAAGCACGCTCTTCACCACCACCTCTGTTACCAGTTATCGTCGCCAATCTAACTAACGCAACTAATTGTAGCGGATTTCCATGTACGTAATACGTGAAAAATAACGAAAGATTTCTAAAATGTTCACATATGAGGTTATATATAACACTCCGAAAAATCCATTAAATTTTTAATAATCTAATACGCTTGTAAAAGGATGACTACATTTCCAGAAATCGAATGATCTGTCGAGCAAGACGAGAATGAGGGTGAAATTATATATATACCAGGAATACATACATTATAGGCATATTCTAAATAGTATCGTTTTCTATATTCTTTCATACTTCTGTCCTTTCTTCACGATGATATCGTCTACGATCGCATATCATCATCTCTTCTTTCGTCTTTACTCTCTCTGCCAAATTCTCGACTGCTGTGATCGTATACTGGAAGTACCAAAAGTTTTGCGACATTTCAAAAAAACCATTTTATTTTGAAAATAGAAAAAAGTAATAACATAGTAATACATAGATTGGAAAGCTCCAATAGGGTACTAGCGTAATTAGCTATGTCCATTAAAAACCAGTTCACCATCGTGTTTTACGACTGAACGTACTCGACGAGAAAAAGCACCGATCACGCCCAGCACGTAATTGAGATCAACAATTTTAATAGTTTTTTCGGCTTTTCGACATAAATCATTGGTTGTTTTCACTTTTCCATATTCGATGTAATCCGAAATATTATTCTATAGTTGAAATAATCGAGAGGGTCTAATTCAGCCGAATTGGGCGCCCATCTTTCCTTTGAAATAAGTAATTTCAAGTTCTTTTTACACCAATGCTGAACCTTTTGACAAGTACGGGCGCTAGACCATCATGTTGTAGGCTTCAATCATTGTATCCAAATAGTTCATTATCTTTCTTTTGATAAAATGGTAGCAATTAATCATGATATGTTTGACCATTGAGGCATTCGTCTTTTTGAAAATATGGACGTGTAAATCCATACCAGACCACCCCTAACTCAACCATAATAGATACCGGATATTTTTCCATGGTACAGGGTGGTAAATAATATTATGCAAGAGGGATAGCGCTATAATTCTGAATAGCAACCATAAAGAATTTTATACCAAATGAAAGCCCGTGAAAAATGGGGTTTTTTGAAACTAAATTTTAAGGGTTAGGATAACTTTTCGATATCGAACTTAAGGAGTTTGTGCTTTTTTTTGGGATCGAAACTAATGCGCCAGTGATTCAAAAATGGGTTTCAGTATTTTCTTTAGATATTTTCACATGATTCGATAGAGCTCGTCGAGCTCTACAAGATTGTATATATTAAAATTTGTTTAAGTCAGTCTTTTGGAATAAAAAAACCACTTCGAAAATGCTAAAAAAATTTAAAAAATTCATTTTTTTTTTCATCTCCGGAAAAATACTTGATTTTTCAATAAAGACAGCCTTTTTTTCATTATTTTTACTAACAGAAACGTTTTTAAATGTAACCATCAGATACAGTGTGAAAAACTGCGTCTCATGGTTGTATTTCGAAACGTCCCTGACCCAAGGGGGAAAAAGCGAGACTTCCGTACTCCCGGAGTACGATGGAAGTACAATGGGAGTACATGGGAGTACAATGGGAGTACATGGGAGTACCATGGGAGTAGATGGGAGTACCATGGGAGTACCATGGGAGTAGATGGGAGTACGATGGGAGTACCATGGGAGTACATGGGAGTACGAAGGGAGTACCATGGGAGTAGATGGGAGTACGATGGGAGTACCATGGGAGTAGATGGGAGTACGATGGGAGTACGATGGGAGTACAGTGGGAGTACACAAAATTGTCTTGGATCATCAATAACTGCTAATATCAATATAAAGATTTTTCTCGAACCTGAAATTATTTCCTACTAGACACTTAACCATTTCAAAATACTTTAGTAAAAGTTTTTCGAAGCATAATTCTTCATTAAACTGAAAATGTTTGTACTTTTCATTCCACTAATCGTATTAACATTACAGCTTGCCATGCATCGAAAGACAACAACAAGGTCGCATTGTCTCGTGCTAAGTAATACTCTCCGCTGTAAATCCTTGTGAAAATGTAATATTTTAGTTATCACATTTCGTGTATTCAATCAACCGGTAAAAAATACTTTTGATTAAGCACTTTCAAATATAACAACAAAAATATAAACATTGCATGTTTCTCTTATATAGAAGTATAGTTAAACATTTTTAAAAACTTTTTTACAAACTTGTGATAATTTTTGTGCATGATAAGGCCGAGATTGATCAGAGATATTCTCCTAATTACAATTGAAGCATCAAAAGTTTTCACCATACACCAAAGGACATCATTCGTTTCTTCACGAATTGTAATCATAAAATACAAAGTTTTTGAGTCTTATTAGTGAATTTCAAATATTATTTTGCGACACATCTTTCTTTATTCATCGTATAGATTCCTTAACAATACATAATGGAACGACATCTAGATATATTTTGTATTTTCTTACGTTCAATTGCTTATACGGTTGTCGAATGAATTTCGTTTCTAGTGGCAACGGCTAACGATTTTTTTGACAAGTCTTTGACCAACAGAAACTAATAAAAAACTCAAAATCAATAGTAAATTAGCCAACGTATATTTGATCAGATTTTCATCAATTTAGAAATCTATAGATTTGTCATTTTATTTTTTCAATTGTTATATTTGATTATTTTAAGTAATGGATAATAATTACATTGAACAATTAATTGCTTTGAACGGTGAAAAGTTTTATGAACATATTGAAGAAAAACATGGAAAATCAGTAGTAAAAATTTTACGATATCATGATATTGATAGTTATATTGTTTTAAATCAAGTTACTATACAAGAATTAATCGATTTATTTGAAAAACCTGATGATGAAAATTCCACCAACGAATTAATGAACTTGAAAAAGGAGGTTTGTAATATATCCACAGATTCTATATCAATTAAGGTGGGAACGAAAAACAAATTAATTTTACTGTTGAAATCAACTCAAAACATTCTTAAACAAATAAGACTTCAGTTAGTATCTGATGCAAGATCAAAACGGATCGATCAACATCCATCAACATCATCATCATCTACTATTAACAATGATGCTGATGCTGAAAATAATTCTGCAAAATACTATGAAACAGTAGAAGAATCTCTTGATAAAGTATTGATAAAGCTCAATAAAAATATCCATGGTACTATTTATACAAACGTATCAGTGAAGAATTTTAAAATTTTTGTTGAACAGACAAACAATTTTCCTTCATCTACTTGTTCAGTACAATGTGTGTGTGGTGATCGAGTAAAATTATTTTTAAAGCACCAGCAATTTCAATTATCCAATCTTATCAAACATCTTAAGGTCGTTAACAATAAACGGCCAATGGTTATTAATAATGGAAGTCAAGAATTAAATGATTCACAAACTTCAAATCAAATAGATTCTGATAATCAAGCTTCGAACGAAGGAAACCATCAATCAATCAATTTAAATGGTTCAGGTGCACATACACATGTTGGTAATGGTGATAGTGATGCATTAACACTCTCAGCACCTAATAATACGTAGGTTTCAATGTTTTCCTTTTATCTTACTTAAAACTTTGTTTCGTGTCTTTAATTTGTTACAGACAAACCCAAAATTCTCGTCGAGTTCCTGATGATAATACAAATAATGATGCAAACATTGCATCATCAAAAAATCGGTAAGAGTCCACTGATTCTAATATCAAATAACTATTCGTTTTCCCAAATAAAAACAGGCAAAGTGGACAATCATCAAATCGAATGTTGCCCAAAGAAGGTGAAACACGCAGCTCAATCTCAATCATTCCTACAATAAATAAAAAAAAAGTATGTCTGACTGTCATTTTATTTGTGAATGAACATTTTCTTTGTATACGTTTCTTTTTGGAAACTAATAGGTACTTTGATTCACTTTTACAAATACAGAAAAACGAAAACAAAAAAATTCATTTTGCTGTTCAACTTATGCGATGAATATCGACTGTATATTGTTTAAGAGGACCATAGTTTTAATGCATTTTCAATAATAAGTTGTATTCTAATCATGGTATAGATGTCAAAAGTTTCGTATTGTAGAATGTAGTTGAGGATTAGAAAGAGCGACTTATATAAATGTTTATTGCTTAGTAGTATGACTCGAACTTAACGTGAACATAGTACTTCCTCTTTGCCGTATATAAACAGCATACGCTATACAGTAATTATTCTATTTTAGCAGATGACAAATAGTCAACAACGACAAACAACAAATTCATCATCCAACCATCAAAATTTAAAATCTTTTCATCAAGAAGTATGATATGTGTAAAATACAATTTACTCATTACTTTCTGTTTGACTTATAGAATTTGAATCAAAGCAATCTTTCTCAATCAAAAAAACGTAAATATGATGAAAATGAAAAACAAGCCAAATCCAATTCATCAACAAAGAATAACAAAAGAATATCTAATCAAGAAGTGAGTAAAATTAAATTCTAAAATATGTAACTTGCATTGTGCTCGAAATAATTCAGATTTCCTCGGATAATATCAATTCTTCAGACATTTTATGTACGTTACTTAGTACAATTGACTTGAATAAACATCGTCCACCTAATAATTATCGTTATCCGAACCCAGTAATGAAATTTGCTGCATGTCTCTTCATACTGGCAGGTGCTTACGTATACGAATTTCTTCGTTTAAACTTTAAATTTCTTTTACCATCAATTCAAATAGTCAAAAATGTTTATAATCAAAATCCTTATTCCGAAGCACAATTTAGATTTGATGAATCGAAAGTTTATCTTGATTCTATTAGTTCACAATTCGTTTTCTTGTCGGAAGATTGCTCAGCAATCATTCCACGAATTGAATATGATGTAGTTTTTAATAGTTTTAATGGGTTTGTTACACCGATTATAGATGGTAAACCAGTGGAAGATGCTTTTAAATGTCAATATTTTGAAGAATTTAAAGATTTGATTGAAAATCATCCACGTTCTAATCTAGTTAATGTCCATTTACTACAACCAATTACTGACTCGAATTATTGTGTACCATCAGCAACAGTTTTAGCTGCATATGGAACTAACAATAAAATTAGCTCAATTGATATTTTAAAACGATGGCTTATGATGTATATGGAATTACGTTCCAGAAATATTCATGTATTAGGATTCGCAACGGACGGAGATCCTAAGTATCTCCGTTCGATGCGTTTGGCATCTGGCTTCTTTGTGAATAACCAGACATTGAATATTTATAATGATAATCTGTCGTTTACAGTTAAAATTCCTTTTAGTTGGTATTCCTGGTATTTTCTTAATCCCACTCAACTTTTTTTATGTATGCAAGACGGGATTCATTTATGCACAAAAATGCGTAACCGTTTTTTATCTAGAAATGTTTCACTTAAAATGGGATCATATAAAGTATCTGTTAAACATTTGTATCAATTGATTGATACAAAAAATAAAATAGATCATAATTTATCTATATCCGATATGAATATTAAAGACAAGCAAAACTTTTCTTCCTGTCAAAGAATCGCTGATGAAAAAGTTTTGAACTTATTATCATTGAACGATGAATATAATGCTACATACAATTATTTATTGCTTATAAATTTAATGATTATAGCATTTACAAAACCTAGAGTTTCTTTGTTAACTCGCATTTTTTATGCATGGATAATTTTATTTTTTGTCAGATTATGGCGAATATGGTTATATAAGTCGAAAAATACTCGTAAATCATTTAGTCAAAATAAACAACAAAATGATAGAAATTATTTCATTACTTCTAATGCTCTATTGTCTATAGAGTTAAATGCTCATTCATTGATATATATTTATGTGTTAATCAAACAAAAATTAATACCTGAATCAGCAGCAAACTTTACTCATTTATTCTCTTCACAGCCCTGTGAGAATATCTTTAGGGACGCTAGGTCGTTATCGGGAATTTATTCAACCCGTATCAATTTTACAATAAAACAGTTTCTTCAAAGAATTAATAAACTAAATGCTCTAACAGAATTAAAACAATTTGAATCAATTAATAATCAAGAAAAGATTATTTTTCCTGTTCATCACAAAGTAAAACATCTATATACAGAAACTGATTCTAATATTATCAACGATGAAGATTTTCATACAGATGATGTTGAAACAATCATTTTTCAAGCATATGAAGTAGCACAAGAAATGGTGACATCAGTTGGAATGAATAGAATGTTAATTAAACATAATTTGTTCAATATAAAAGAATCGTCGAAAATGGCGAAGGACTTATTAAAATTAAATACTTTGACCGAATCTGAAATACTTGTTCTTGATGGTCGTGATGATGACGAAGAAGATGGTTATATTCCAGGTGAAGAAGATGATTTTATTCCAGATGATGAAGACGATGATTGTGTTGAAACTGATGAAGAAGATGATTCTGTTCCAGGTGATGAAGAAGAAGAGGATGACGATGATGAAAATGATAGTGTTGAAAATTCAATTGAAAATGGTCATAATAATTATTCATCCGAAGATGATCGAGAACCAACATCTACGTTTGAAAATACACAAGCTACATCTTACTCAGGTGCTTATTAGACAGATTATCTTCTAAAAAATTTCTCATAGAGCATGTATGATCTATATAATATTTTGTGATTCATGAAAATTTACTATTAGGTATTAATTTGTGTAAAATGTTTTCCAGGTGTGAGAATAATCTCAGCAGATGTAAATCCCCGGAGAATTTTCTAGAAACTTGCTCCGAGTCTTGTACATATAATATTGTCACAAAGATATCGTGGAACGTTGTTTATTAGAAATATCATGCTCAAGTGACTGATCGTCTCTACGATTCTACTATGGGGAAGTGGAAATTAATGGCAAAATATTTTACCATTGAAAGTGACTGTTAGTTTTCAATGGGTACACGTTGAAACAGAAATGAAAAATACGATAATATCATGCATAGCTGTTCAGTAATTTGAATTTAATAATGGAAGTTTTTGATCTAATGAATATGAGAGAAAAACATTTTTTAATTATAGAAACTGTCACTATAATTACTCCGAGAACAGAATAGAGTAAAAAACTAAATCTTCTTCGATTTGATAATAATATTATCTTGAAATCATTCTAATTTGTGTTTACTTTATTTTATTTTAGGGCTTCGATTAGCTCATTCAGTTCCATCCACCAATGTACATAAATATTTCTCAGTCAATATAAACAACAAAAATATGTTTTTACACAAAGCTACTGCGGCCTGGTATATGCAGGATAGACAGACTCGTTTACCTTCTGATCGTCTTCAACGAGTTCAATTCAAAGAAAGTTAGATTTTTTTTAATGTTATATGTATATTCATATCTTAGGCTTATAGCACTTATGTGATTCATTTTTATGTAAAAAAATTGAATTTTTGTACCTATTTTTGTATTAGTAATTTGATCAAATGTCAACTCTTTTATTTCTTTAAAAAATAATTAGTGAACTCTTGGATATACTTGACCTTTAGATTTATAGAATTAAATATATATAGTAAACAGACTGTTGATATTACTTTCGTTTTACTTTACTTTACGTACATAAACTTTAAAATATTCACATTAGTTTCATTGCATTTTATCGTATCAACGACAATTTCTCTATAACGTGCTGTAAATCAAAGCCTTTTGTTTTAGAAGTCGTAAATCCATCAATATAGCGGTTGAAACATGTTAACTGAATGTATTGATGATAAGGAAGCAGCGTTAATAAACTTTACTACTAGAACGACTTTGTGAGGGCAAGAATAAGGTTCAGATGAATTAGGTAAAACAATTTTTTATGTGAACAGTCAATTCAATTTTATAAAATTAGACGAGATAAGTTCTTATACAGTATTCTGCAACAATAACTCTAGTTGATTTTGCGCTATTCGAAATTATCTATATTTGCTCTATACAATAGTAAATCCTGACACAGATGACGTAACAGTAAACTTAACTGAATATTCTTCATACAGAACTACGGTTCATTCAGTCAGATTTCTCTGTTAAGAACAGAGATTGTCTGTACGGAACTAATCAGAGTAGCTTATGTTTAGAACTGACAATTTAATTCGAATCATTCTATTCAATCTTTTGTTAATGCTACACTGCATTTCCAGTTTTCGAATTCGTCGGCAATCACAAACCATAGGGATACACTTACAATGTAGTAATTCTTAGAAGTCAGAGAGTTGTACTTTCATCTGAAATTTCGCGAAGTAACGGATACAAACTTTTAGCTTCATATAATGAGAACCAATTAAAGCGCAGCGAAATACAAATACTAAACGGCAGAAGTACAATGGGAGTACAATGGGAGTACGATGGGAGTAGATGGGAGTACGATGGGAGTACGATGGGAGTAGATGGGAGTACGATGGGAGTACCATGGGAGTACGATGGGAGTACATGGGAGTACGATGGGAGTAGATGGGAGTACGATGGGAGTAGATGGGAGTACGATGGGAGTACGATGGGAGTAGATGGGAGTA
>Ga0105047_10005164_pt1 | contig 22505 bp, 12 predicted proteins | sample MAT04_FD_78384 | JGI IMG/M metagenome (GOLD analysis project Ga0105047, IMG submission 78384) | Freshwater microbial communities from Lake Fryxell liftoff mats and glacier meltwater in Antarctica - MAT-04 (megahit assembly) | ecosystem: Environmental > Aquatic > Freshwater > Ice > Liftoff... | reverse complement strand
TTTCCAATTCATCCAGTCCTACTTTTGCGTAGTTGGGATTGCCTCCACCGGGATAATGGATCTCTACATTGGTTAAAACGATGTTTTCTATGGCCACATCGGGCATTCCAACGATAGATACAGGGGAAATATTCCGGGGTAAATCTTCTATCGGCCCTTCGTACTGGTAGCCTGCATCGGCTTTGGTGGCGGGCACTTCTGCATATACATTGGAAATACGGACGTTTTTCAGACTGCCTTTTTTGCCTGGTTTTCGTTCGCCAATTCTAAGGAAAATGACATTCCCGGTATTTAATGATTGCAGACTGTCCACGGTTATATTTTCAATCACGCCCCCATCCACCGCCGCCAAGGATATAGCCGAGCGATAGGTGTCAAAAACAAGATTATTTATGATTTCGATATTTTTAAAACCGCCCAGGGAAGCGGTGCCAAACTTGATACCATTGGCACTGGAGCGCATTTTATTATTGATAATTTTAACGTTCTGACATAAAAAATTGGCATTGTGTGATTTCAGGCAGATGGCATCGTCACCAGCATCGAAATAGCTATTTCTAACGATCACACTGTCGCAATCCACAATGTCTATTCCGTCATTATTCCAGTAGTTTTTACTATCCACGGTTATGTTTTCTACCAGCAGGTTTTTACACTGATCGTATTGTTGATTCCAACTCGCCGGATTTTTAATAATGATCCCCTGGATAACTATGTTTTTGCAGCCTTTAAAATAGATGTTTTGCGGGCGGAGACTTTCATGCGGGCGGTCGTTTTTTAAAACATCATCTTTTATAATGCCTTTGTGAATCATGGATAGCACGTTTTGCGCCACCTCATAGCCACGGCCATCAATTACGCCTTTCCCGGTGATGCCAATATTTTCCTGGTCGTACGCATAGATGAGTGCCGTCCAATAAGTATTATGGTCATAATCAAAGGGATTTAAGGAACCCACCAGCACGGCACCTTCTTCCAGATGAATGGTCACATTGGATTTTAGATAAATGGAGCCGGTCACGAACCGGCCTACGTAAAACACTAACCGGCCACCGCCCTGGTCATGGATATAATCTATGGCCTTTTGAATTGATCGGGTATTCAAAGTGGTACCATTGGATTCTATACCGAAGAAAGAGGCGCGGTAATCTTTGGCATGGAGGGTTAGGGTGAGGAATAGGAGGGTGATGGAGAGTATAAGTTTTTCTTTCATGGAAGGAGGATTGCGGAACTGCATTAGATTGGCTGGTATGGGCTTACCGTTTCCTCATCGTTGTAAGAAACATTGTGTTCAATAGCAGCAGTACCGCGCACCGCACTGAGGTTCACCTCGGTGAATTGAATTATGAATTGCTCTGCGGCGTTTTGCTCTTTGAAGGCCATTAGTCAAGTCTAATTCTGTTTTCGATTCTGAGAACATAACCTGTATCTATTAGAAACTGATTCATCCGTCTTGCCTGACTTTCTTTGAATTTAGGATGTTCGCTATTAGCGATGTGGGCCTTCTTTATAGTATAATCTTCGGCTTGCTCCGTAAGCTCAAAATAACCAATAGAAGTCCGGAGCTGTTTCTCCGCAGCAATTACCCATCCGCTTCCTAACGCAGCTCTTTCTTTCAACTCGACGAATACGACAGTTGACTGATAAGTTAAAACGCCATCGCAACGCTTAGCCATTGTATCATCCTCTCTTCTTATTTCAATACAATGATCAATGGCAGTGAATGTTACTGCGTACAGATATTCATTGATCACAACGGCAATCCGCTTGGCTCCATCTGCTTCATCAATATAGGCAGGGTTTGTGGCTGGGGAAGGATCGTCGCAAAGGCCGAAAAGTTTCTGGTTAGAATGGCTTTGACATATTGCCTCCGAAAAATTGATGCTCATAAGCTTTGCTGGATTTCTAACAACTGTGCAAAAAGTTCATTGCTTTCGCCCAGCTTTTCGTTTAACTCATTTTCATCGGAAGGAAGGCCATTATATGTCTCCAGTTTTTTGATTGAACCATCTCTTTCATCCAATTCATAAATCACCAGGTCATCTGACCGAACGGTTGATGAAAGTGGTACAATACTATTCAATTTATTTCTTAACGCCTCTGTTTTTGTTCTTTTTTTTAAGAAGTCCGCTTTTACCGCCAAAGTTAAATAATTAATTATATACGGACTATGCGTAGTCACAATCAGCCGATTCCCATCCGTCATATTCGCATACTTCAACAATTCATTCAGCAGACTTTGCTGCGAGGTGGGAAACAGATTTTGTTCTGGTTCTTCCACTATATTAATAAAACATGAAGGTTTTCTTTTGGCACTTAGTTGGCGTAAATATACCTGCCGTACCTCCGGTGTAATCTGTGTGTCCGCCAGAATTAGTTTCATCTCCTTCTCTAATTTTTTTTGTTCTTCGAGCGAGTTTTCTTTAATGGAGGGGTCTTCTTCGGTCGTCAAGCTATCTGACAAATATTTAGTTACTAAATATAAGGGAACAGTTGACTGAAAACCGCTGGAAGCTTCTGAAAGCCGCAGTTTATAACTCTTATCCGCTCCAACTATATGGGCAAGTTGGTTAAGCTTGTCATATTCAAATACAACATTGTTTATAGGTAGTTCAATGCCTTCGGCATATAAGTTTTTAGCTCGATCATATTCATCATTAAAAGTGTAAAGAGTGCTTGGTAAGTTTTTTAATTTATAAGGACGATCAACCACACTTAGAAAATTCCGCTCTGCTGGTACGTACATTATTTTAGGAAGTAAATAACCATTGGTACTGTCTTTACTGGCTGTAAAAATTCCATCAATAAATATAAATGAGAATGCTTCGCCTCTATATTCGATGAATGTATCTCTTTTTATATACTTGGTAATCCGCTGATAAGCCAGTTCTTTCAAGAAGCGACTAGGAGTATTCAGTTCATCCTGATGCAAAATGCCCTTGACCATCGCCTTTTCAATCCAACTCATCGTCGAGATCAACTTGGCCACAGTACTCTTACCGCTACCTTGGTTGCCGATAAACACAGTAACCTTCTTAATATCTATCCAGCCATCATTTTCCAGATAGCCTTCTTTAATAGGGCCAAAGTTTTTAATTCTGATCTTGCTCATTTCCTTCGGATGTTATTTGTGCGCAAAACTATCATTTTTAAGTTGTTATACAACTTTTCCTGCCAGTTTCTCCTGCTCGCTAATCTCCGTATGCTCTCCCAGGAGCAAGCGGAACCCCTACCGCAACGGCTGCGATTCCACCCATACGGTGCAGTTGACGGTGCTCGATCCGCTGGTGATCGCCATAGACGCTACGCCCACTTGTTTCGACGAAAGCACCGGGATGCTAACGGCTACGGTCAACGGACAGGCGCCGCCGTTCAGTTACCAATGGAATACCTTCGGTGCCAGCACAGCCACGCTCGACGACCTGCCTGCGGCGAACTACGCCCTGACGGTAACTGATGCCAACGACTGCACCCAGACCGCTAGCGCACAGGTGACAGCTTACCCGCCCATCGTCTTCGCAGCAGTGCCCGATTCGGTGCGCTGTTACGGGGAAAGCAACGGCAGCATTCAGGTTAATGCTGCCGATTCGACGCTGCTGTTCAGCCTGGATGGGGGTGGGTTTTCCCAGCAGGAACTGTTCACCGGTTTAGCCGCCCAGGCTTATACGCTGTACGCCCAGGACGTGTACGGCTGCGTGGACACCCTGGCGGTAACGGTGCAGAGCCCGCCGGAGTTGCTGGTGTCCTTACCCGCCGATACGTCTTTGATACTAGGCGAATCCATCACGCTGCATACGCAGCTGGTTGGCTTTGATCCGGTGCGCTACGTTTGGTCTGACACCTCGTACCTGAGTTGCATTAACTGCCCCAATCCGATCGCGACGCCCCTGACCAGCATCCGCTACCTGCTCACGGTGACCGACCAGAACGGTTGCACGGCCAGCGATGATATTGTCCTGCGGCTGCAACGCCTGATCCAGGTGTACGTGCCCAACGCCATTGCGCCTTCGAGCACCCAGAACAGCCGCCTGGAACTCAACTTCGGCCCGGCGGTGCGGTCCGTACGGTATTTCCGCATCTTCGACCGCTGGGGTACGCTGTTGTATGAAAACCTGAATGCTACGCCCGACGATACCGGCTCGGCCTGGGACGGCAGCTACCGCGGTAAGAACGTGCCGCCGGGAGTGTATATCTGGCAGCTGGAGGTGGAACTGGTGGACGGCGGGGTGGAGCGGTTTCAGGGGGATGTTACGGTGCTGCGGTAGGGGGGCACACTACTGGAAATTTTCTCGCACGACGGCACGACGGTTTTTTATTAAGATTTGGAAATCAAATCGTTGTGGCGTCGTGTCGTTGTGCGAAACAGAAATTTCCAGTAGTGTTGTGCATAATGGTCGTTGCCAGAAGGTTACCTATTTCTTGGTCCACCGTTGTGTGTTGGTTATCATAGGTTTTAATTTCTGTGTTTATTCCTAAATGCTGGCCTGTCAACAATATTGATCCCATAACCAACGAATAAATTCCCCCCAAAATTACGGTAAGATGTGAACACCCGTTCACATCTTACCGTGGTTTTACTTAATCGTTGTTGCCTGCCGGTAGGCTGGCGTTTATGCTCGTGGATTACATTTTTGCAAATGCGACCGTAGTGACGCTTCCGGTCGTATTCTGAACCCGCAGCCAATAGTACCCTTTGGAGACACCTTCGAGCCGGAGCTCCATCTGCGTGGTCTGATTACCGGCATAGGTTTTCACGATTTTGCCGGCATTGTCCAGAATGCTAACGGATCCAATGGCGCCGGCCGACACGGCAATTTGAGCAATATCGGTGGCCGGATTGGGCTGCAGGCTGACAAAAAAGGCGGCAGATTGCTTGTTTGTCCCTGATTCGATCGCCTGTTCATTTCTACCGCGTTCGTCAGGGCCTTTATCGGAAAGGGTGGTGAACTCCGCTTTATGTTCTTTCGGTATGGGAAGAGTGTTTTCACAATCCTTAGCAATGATGGGGATGACCTCCGTATAGTAGGTAGTAGCGGGAGCCAGGCCGGTGAGACGATAATAGTAGTCGTAGTCCAGGATATCGGCTTCTATGGGAATGGTGGTGATCGGATTGAGCAGCTCGCCGGAGGCATCCTTGAACTGGCTGATCCGCAGCTCGTATTGCGACGCCATTTCGATAAATTCATCGTTCTTCTCCACCGGAATGGCGGTCCAGTTCAGCATAGCCGAGTTTTCCCGTATTTCGTCCGCTATGATCTCTTGCGTAAATATTTCATCGGGCGATTGCGGTTCTTTGCAATCCGCATCCTTCCCGCAGAAAACGATGTGGCCAATGTGCAGTTGCGGGTGCAGGCGCGTAATCTTTAGTTCGGTGATATAGATGGGCGGAATATTGCCCAGGATACGCAAGGGCGCCGACGGAAGCGGGGTACCATAACAGCCAAAATCTCCGATAAAATCGACTTGCGATAATTTGTACCATATTTTCGGGCAATTGCACTTTTTATACTCCACTAACACCTGGCCGTTGCCGTTCCAATCCTGGAAGAAAATGGTATTCAGGATTTTAGGTTGGTCGAATTTAATATAAATGGTGTTGGGATCGGGAAAGGACGTAGATGGAGTGATCCATTGGTTCCAAAGGACCTGATTATCGTCACAGGCCTGCGTCAGGGTAGCGCAGCTTACTGCCGGGCCGGTGATCCCGAGTACGTGTTCGGCCTGATTGGTGATGATATCTAGGTCGGTCGAAGACAGGGCGTAATACCGAGAAAAAGAAACTTCCTCCGAACTGAGCTTGATAAAGCAGTCGTCGCAACCGCCAGCATTGGTGGAGCACTGCGTAGTGGGCGCACCTTGCAGACTTTCGGGAACGAGCCCGAACAGGTTGACCGGAATAACGGCAAAACAATAGTCTTTACCTTTTTTCAGTCCGCTGACTGTGTAGGAGCTCCGCAAAGAGCCGATGGTGTTGGCAAACAAACGATAAGTAACTGGATCGAAGGGCGGACAAGTCGTCTGGCCGGGCGGCAGCTCATAATAATAAATAAGGTGATTCCTGGTCGGTCCGGAATACTTCCAGCGCAGGGTCACGCTGCCGCAACAGGCGGCACTACAGGACAGATCGATCACGTGTTCGGGCGGGGTGCGCACGACGCCCTCGTCCAGCTTAAAAAAAAGCGGCGTTTCGCTCACCTCGGTTACCGTTACTATCTGGCCGACCACATCGTTCAGCACCTCGGCCGTGCCGACTTCGCTGAGTTCCTGGATGCGGTACAACGTTCCGGCACTTACAGGGACGCCGGGTGGAAAGGTGATGGAACATTTGAACTTTTCGTGGGCCTCCATCGTCGGACTCCAAACAACAAACATTTTATTCTTGATGTCAGTGGGATCGCCTTTGCTGAACTGGTACACCCGTACCTTCGTATCTGCCAGGTCAGTGGTGATGACATACCCGCCAACACCATTTTCCAGAATTTTTTCGAACGTGTACTCCCCGAGTATCTTTTTCAGGGTCATGATGTAGTACCACGAGCGTTTGTTGTTGCCGCTGAAATCGGTGAGGCCGGAAAAACGGTAAGTACCTCCCTGCGCCTGGTCGTCGCGAATTTCGTAGAGCATCAGCTTGTCTATTGCTTCGGAGGCTGCCGTTTCCAGCACGCCGCGGGTCAGCCATTGGGCCTGTACCTTTTGTGCGTCGTAGTAGCCGTCCAGGCCAGTAATCGGGTCGGCATTGGCAAAAGAACTCCCGGAGGATGCCCAACTGTCGTAGCCAAATTCGGATAGCCATATTTCGGAGTGAGCGGTGCTGATGTTATTTTTTAAATTTTTCAGTTTGTCGCGCAATTCATCCGCCTCAGGGCAAACGCCATGACTGTTGGTCAGGATGAGGTGATGGTTCTCGAATTCCCCGGTAAGGAAAGCAGTGGCACTTTGCTCGGCCGATCTATCGGTACAATAGTGGTGGAAATTGGCAATAAAGTTCGTGCTGCCAAAGGCAGCCCCCACTTGGTTGGCATACGCGCCATTCAGACCCGTCGTGCCGGCCATGGCAATCTGGCCGATCCCGATATTGGAATGGTGCACGATGCCCAGGGGCTGGCCGCCGTTGTAGGTCATGGTGCCGTTATTACCGTTGACATCCGCCTTGAACATGGCCCCGTACTGGCTGGGAGAAAAGTAAAACGCCGTCTTGCCCTGCTCAAAATCCGTGGAAATAACTTGTCCCGGCTGCGCGGGCGGCACGGTTGACATAGTCGGGCTGATGCCCAGCAAACCTTGGTCGAGCCAGTTTTTGTTAGTTTCATTGTTGTCTTCCAGGTAATCAATGAATGGCGCGTTGATGATGGGCAAGCCTTGATCTGGATGCATGTACTGCGCCAAAAAACCGGCGTTCAGGGTGCCCACCCCGAATTTTGCGGCAAAATGCGACATCCAGAGTGCATGCCCACTCCAGGTGGCCGGTTGGTTTTGGGCACTAAAAGAGGGTAAGTTGGCCAGGAAAGTGGTCGCAGTTTGCGGGACGGTTTGCGAAAACTCCATAGGGGTAGGTGGGCAGGTCGGTTTCTGTTCCATCCAGCGTTGATCTCCGGGGTAAGTGGCATAGCCCCTGAACTGCTGCGCAATGCCTTTCAAGACCGGGATGCAACGGCCGTTCAGGCTTTTGTAATAATCGTCGTACCGTAGGAACGGTCCGGCTTGATTGTAGGAGGGATTCCAGCCGAATTTCCACGCACTGGGGTCGTCCAGATCCAAGCATCTACCCCGATTGCTGTCGTCGTACTCCGTTTCAATAATGGGCGTGGCGGGATTGTCGCCCTGTTGAATATGAAAAGCGTTGCCCATGTCGTCGCTCCACTCATGGTACACCCGTACATAGTTGAAGCGTTTGAGGGGAGTGACCGGGTCAAAGACTTTTGCATTGATGCAAACGAGATCGTTGATGGTTTGCGCCAAAAGGGCGGTCACAGGCCACATCAGGGCAAGCAGGAGCCATAGTTTTTGGTATTTCACAAACAGTTTTTTTGTGAAAAATTAGAAAAAAAGAATATTTTTGTGATACAAACATACTGCAAATAGTTTGAATTTTTTCTATATATGAGGCGCATAATTTTTTCATTCCGTCCACTTCTCCTGTTTTCCTGCTTCGGGCTAGGGTCGTTTCATACGGGTGCGCAGACCTTCTTTGCCCAAAGACAGAGTACGGTGGACAGTTTCCCGATCCTGGCTGGCAACGTGGATCTTTTCGGGAGCATCATCCTCAATGGCGGTGCCGATACGGCCAACGACATCCACGACCTGACGCCTTTGCTGCAACTGAAAGTCCTCACTGGTGGCTTGGCTATCGTCCATACCACCCGGTTGAAATCTTTGCATGGCCTGGATAGTTTGATTTATATCGGCGGGTTATCTATTAACAACAATGATTCTTTAAAGGACCTTTCCGGGCTTAACCCCAAATATATTTATAGCGACCTGGTTATCATATCTCAAAACAAAGGCCTGGAGGAAATCAACGGCCTGAACAAACATGAAGAGATGTATGACTTTCGCATCCAGGAAAACCCCCGGCTTAAAGTGGTCAACGGCCTTCAATCGCTCCGATACTGCCCGTACCCATCTTTTTCGGAGAATGAACTGCTGGAGTATATTTCGATACCCAACCTGCAAGTTGGCAATAATCTTCGGTTGTGGGGAAATCCGAATCTTCAGGCTTTCTCCTTCCCAAAACTGGATAGCATCAGATACTTTTGGGGGAACGTAGGTATCTGGTACTGTCCGCGCTTGAAGAATTTGGACGGTTTTCAACCAAAGTATATACCGGATGAAATGTGGATTCGTATTTTCAATGCCGACAGCCTACAGGACATCAACGCGGTCGGCCAGTGGCCGGCCAAAACCATGGTTATTGATATTGCCAACTGCCATCTGCTCGACAGCGTCAACCTTCCCAATGTCAAAAAAACATTCAGGCAGTTGTACCGTAATAATGACGCGCTCAGGTCTATTCGTTTATCCAATCTCGAGACGGCGCAGTATGGGGATCAGAATGCCACAGCGGTGTCTATCTCCCGCAATGCGAACCTGACGGATGTCTCCATGCCCAAACTGAAAACCATTACTTACATAGAAGATTCGCTTTCGATTTCCTACTGCCCGAAACTGGCTTCGCTGGCAGGTTTTGGCAGTCTGGAAAACGTAAATGGGGGTATTTTTCTCAAAGGTTTAAAAAGCCTGAAAACCCTGCATGGGCTGGAGAAACTCCGGTACTGTGGCACCGACTTTAAAGTGGGGTGGTATTACGATGGCGGCCGCATGGATTCGCTGGAAAGCCTATGCAACTTCGAACAATTCAGATATACGAAACAGTATTTTGAATTGGTCAATTGCCCGCGGCTCTCCTCTCTGTCCGGCCTGGAGACTTTTCGTAGAACCAGTTATCTACACCTGGGAAGACTCGATAGTTTGAAAAACCTGGAGGGCTTGAACAATCTGGACTCCCTCCAGAATGATTCTTCCTCTTATTCCGTTTGGCTTTATATTGATTCGACCGGGTTGGAAGATATGTCGGCCGTGAAAAATATCACCTTCGGTTCAATATCAGTGGTACGCATTGAAGACTCCAACCGCCTTAAAAAGGCAGAATTGCTACACTTGACGGAAGGCAGAGAAGTCCGGGTAAGAAACTGTGCAATCCTGGAGGACATTCAATTTCCCGCGCTCCATAAAATTTACGATAGCGAGGGTTCTGTATTTCTGCAGCTGAATAATCTGCCCGCCCTTACCTCACTCGATGGCGTAAGAAATCTTAAAATCTTCAATACCAGCGGTACGGTGAGTAAAATTCGCATCAAAAATAATCCCCTGCTGACGGATTGTGATGCGATCTGTCGAATGCGTCAAACCATTGCCGCTTCCTTTTTCGACCTACAGGACAACGCCTTTCCCTGCAACACACTACCCGAAATAGAAGAATATGTGTGCGACACGCTGACCGCTGTTTTTGACCCGGCCAACCCGGTGGCCTCCGACCTCCGAGTTAGTCCGAATCCGGCCCAGGATATGATCGAACTGCGCTGGCTGGCCCCCCCGGAGCCTCCGCTCCAGGACTTCATCGTCACGCTGGTTTCCAACACCGGACAAGTGCTATTTACGCAAAAAATCAACGGTCCCGATAGCCGCGTGGATGTTTCGCAGCTGCCTTCCGGTTTTTATTTTCTCCATATCAGTGCCGGGGGGCGGCGGCTTGGCAGCCAGAAAGTGGTGGTTTCCCATTAAAAATAAGAGCTCCCCTGCCCGGCAGGGGGAGTAGGAGGGGCCTACCGCAAAATCTCCAACCACCCACTCAGCACCTCCTCCCCATCGCCCAGATCAATCAAATAGAAATAAGTCCCATCCGGGAGTTCTTGCCCGTTCCACTGGCCCGCCCAGGGTGCTTGATTGGTGTAGGCTTTTTGCAGCAGCACCCGGCTGCCCCAGCGATTAAATACTTGTACTTCATTATTCGGGAATTGCTCGATGCCCGGTATGCGCCAGGCATCGTTCAGGTTGTCGCCGTTGGGAGATATACCATTGAAAACGATCACTTTATCGCAGGTAACGGTCACCGTCACGACCGCCGTGGATTGGCGGCCCTGCTGATCGGTAAGGCGATAACTCACGGCCACCAGGCCACAGCGGACGGGGTCGGGCGTGTAAGTGAGCGTGCCCAGAATCGGCTCGTAACTGAAAGCACCGAACTCCGCTGTATTCAGCACCTCCACCTGCACCGTGCCCCGGTAGGTATCATTGGCGAGAATAGAAATCTGCACGGGCGCAATCTTGGTCGTCACCACATTATCGGGCCGCGCCAGCAGCGTATCGGCCGATACGCCGGGGCAGGTCACATAGACGTTGACGATATATTGGCAGGTGCCTTGCAACTGGCGGACGGTCAGGCGATGATAGCCGGTATCCAGCACGAAACCGAGCTGGCTATCGCAGGGCGTGAAGTTATTGAACGGCCGGCCATGATCTTTCACCTCAAAACTACTCGCTTGCGCATTGGCCAACTCCGTGCAGAAGGTCGTGTCGAAATCGCAGTTGGAGACCATCCAGCGGATATTCCCCCCCGCATCGGGCAGGTAATTGTGCAGCGGCGGGCAGCCATTACACGACACCTGTACGGCCATCGTATCGGCGCAGCCGGAAAGCACGCTGCGGAACACCACCGTATGCGCGCCCACGGCAAACCGGAATTGGGTACCCGCCGGTACGTACTGAATCCCGGGGTTCAGGGTCTTCACTATCCCGGTAGCCGAGGTAATCCTCATCGTCCCGTAAGTGTTATTGCTAGTGCCGCCCACGATATGAGCATTGTTGAAGGTCTGCCAATTGCCGGTCACATCCAGTAGATTCAGCAAAGCCAGCAGGCCATTCAAATCGGAAAAACTGCCGCCCACCGGTACACCGTTCAAGAGCCACTGGTTCAGCGTAAAAGGCCCGTTGGTCGGGATTTGACTGATCGGGTAGGCCGTGAGTGTATCGTAATTGCAGGGCTGCAAACCGCCCTGATAGGGTAGGCCGTTGTCAAAAATTGCGTAATTATTGATTTCCGTGAAGGGTGGCGGCAAACAAATGGTCGCTCCGGCAGCACAGTCGTCGGTATTAAGCGTCAGCGAAGCAGGCAGTTGCAAGGCACTGGCACACGACGCAGGCGGCAGTACCGACGGCACATAGTGGATGATGGTGCAGTGAAACGGGCTGCCCCCACAGACGGCCACGCCAATATCGTCCACGTTGTAGCCGGGCTGGCCCAGCGACTGGAAGGTAATACAGGCACTGCTGGGGTTGATCGTATAACTGCCATGGCTGCCACTGGTACTATTTAAGCCACTGGTATTCAATAGATTAATGGCGGGTAGCAAAATATTCGGTGGAATATTGCCACAGGCCGTAGCGGCTTCGGTAGGCAACATGGAGAAAAACACCTGTTGGGTAGTCGGAACCGTTGCGGTAATGCTGACCACGATGCAAAAGGTTTGGCTCAGGCCGGGAATATTCACATTTTCGGCCAGGCAAATCGTATCCAGTGCATAACCAGTCGTGGTTTTTGCGGTATAAACCAAACAACCGTTGGGCCTTAATATCCAGTTGCCAAAAGCCGAACTGCCGCTTGTGCCGCCATCAACCAGCGCAAAACCGACTTCCGCCGCAGATAGTCCTATCGGCAAATCCAGGCAAAAAGTATCGGTAGTGGCAGCGGCCAATATTCGGTACAGCGTACTCGGTACGGCACACTCGTGCGTGATCAGCACGGAATCCAGCGGATATTGGCAGAATAAACTATCGTAAATGGTGGCCGAATAACGACCGGGATGCAGATTCAGGCGATCCTCCCCATCGTCGGTACCAGGCAAATCCGACCAGTCCACGGTAAACCGGCCATTACCGCCACTCAGCACCAGCAGGATTTGGCCGCCCTGCGTGCAGGTTTCTATAGCCACCGTTTTTTGCAGGGAAAAGGGCGGTGGTTCGGCAACCACAAAAGAATAAGGCGGCAGCGTACAACTATCCGCATCAGTGATATACAGGATATAAGGGCCGGGCGAAAGGTTGCCGGGAAAAACCGGGGTGGTCGGGTTACCGACACTGTCGCGCAGGGCAAAAGTGTAGGGCTGCGTGAAATTTGCGCCCGGTATCACCTCGAAGGCGACGTATCCATCGCTGCCACCAGCGCATTTTACGTCGTAAATGGTTAGTTGCACGGAACCGGATACGCTCACATTGGGCACCACAAACACGACCGTATCGGAACAAGCAGAAGCATTATCCTGAATCACATTAATGTAAGTGCCAGGTACCAAGCCATTCAGGTAAGGTCCATTGCCCAGACTATAACTGTAATTGCCCGATCCGCCCGCTACCGTCAGTTGCACCGCGCCGGTTGGTCGCCCGCATTTGGCCTGCTGTAGAATCGTATAATCCGTCTGCAACTGATTGATGCGCGGCACACACACCCGAAACAGACTAAAACAACCCGTAGATGGTTCGGTGGCGGTCACATAATAGCATCCGGCGATCAGATTGGTCTTTACCGCGCCGCTTGTGCCATTGCTCCAGGCGTATTGCAAAGTGCTGGGGGCCAGGGTCACTTTACCATTGGCGGATAGGCAAGTGGCCGCTTGTATGCTCTGCACCTGATATTCCGGCCCATTGGAATTATTGACAATGATCGTAGTGTCCAATATACAATCGGGCTGGCTGTTGCGCACAATACGAATGGAATAAGTGCCGGCACTCAGGTTGAAAGCCAGATTTCCGCTCGATACATTGGGCGTCCAACTGAACTGGTAGTTGAAATTACCACCCTGTACATCCAGAATAATACCGCCAGTGCCTGCACCGCATGTCGTGTTCAGCACGGTAGCGGAAGTCAACAAAACGGGGTTGCTACAAGCATCGCCGGTACTGTCCGCGACGATCTTTTCGTCGGGCGGAAGTGCTTTTGCGGTGGACAACGTGGCAAAAAAACCGGCAACAATCAATAAAAAGAGATTCTTCATGGAGAGAAATGGCAATAGGCAAGATGTAACGCAGTGATAACCAATTTTTATCAGGAAAAGCAAAGGACACGCAGGAACGTCCCGGATTTTATCGGGAAAAGCAATAATGGCACGCAGCGACCTGCCAATTTCATCAGAATAGATGCCCGCCAAACCCAAAGGTAAGGGGAGGAGTTACTCGCCAGTGTTTTTTTACGGTTATATCCTGGCAAATCAGGCTGATTAATCGCCTGGAATATTTATTTTTTTAGATAAAAAGTAAATTTAAAAAGTTGCTATTCAATAAATTAGGTAGTTCAAATCAAGAGAATTATTGCCGACAAATTGCTAAAAATGTTCTTTTGAACCGCCCAAACAGCCGCTATGTTTGTAGCATCCAAAACGAGGTCATCCTACCGATTCTTTCTCATCAGACAATAACACCGCCATGGAATTATGCCACAAAATGGACGCTCTGCGTCAACTGCCGATGTTGGCCAGTTTAGACAACAATGAACTGGAACAACTGGCTACCAATGCCAGCCTGCGCCGGACCACGAAATATAACTTCGTATTCATGCCGGACGAGCCTGCCAACCACCTTTTTTTGCTGCTGGAGGGTCGGATGAAAATCGGCACTTTTGCGCAGGATGGCCGGGAAGTTATCAAGGAAATCCTGCATCCACAGAAACTTTTCGGTGACCTGGCGCTGGCCGGGGAGTCGCGGCATAGTGAATTTGGTCAGGCCCTGCATGATGGTGCTGCTTGCCTGTGTATCAGTTTGGCAAGTTTCCAGGCACTGATGCAGCAAAATCAACGCCTGGTATTTGCCTGCCTCCAACACTTGAGTAGCCGCTTGCAACGCGTAGAAGAGCGATTGGCCAAACTGGTGCTGAAAGACGCTCGCGAGCGGATCATTGACTTCCTGGTGGACACAGCAGGCCGGGAAGGTCGGCGCGTAGGGTATGAAACCCTCTTGCGACACCACCTCACGCAGCAGGACATTGCCAATTTAACCGGTACCAGCCGCCAGACGGTCACCTCGGTGATGAACGACTTGCGCAAATCCAATCTTATTTATTTTAATCGCCGCAGCATTCTGATTCGCGATATTGAAAGGCTGGCGTAAACCACAGTCCCCCTCCGGCTCCCCCATAGCCCAATTTCGGTGAATTAAGGTTTTTTAGTGGACCATAATATTTGTGGCCCCTTGATCAACCCCCGACCCCTGGCACATTGTTGAAAATCAACGAATTGTCCGTTCTTTAGATGTGCTCCCCTTTAGGGATTGGGGATCGATAAAGGCGCGAACCAATACTCTATTACCTGGATTACTTCGCTATCAAGGTTAGGGGTCGGGGGCCGCTAAAAGCGCGAACCAATACCCAGCCGCATCATAATCCCTTAGGTCACCGACACTGCCGTAAAAGGGAGGAGGGTAGATGGAGCTTAGGGACGATTGTGCTTTCCTGCTTAAAAAATTTGGGTCTCGCTGCGCTTTAAGTAAATAAGCAAAATTGCAAATGGAGCGCAGTGACATCCCGGTTTTCATCGGGAAGGCAAATGGGGCAAAGCGATATCCCGGTTTTTTTATCGGGATAGGCAATGATAATCAGCCAGTTATGACAAAAATAACCTTGATTAATTTTGCCCACCTACTTATTTATGATTGTTCAGTTACCTTTTACCTATTTTAGTCCAGATACCGCTGCGTCAGGCCCGCATAGAAGTCAATACGGCGGTCACGGAAAAACGGCCAGATACGGCGCACCTCCTCGGTGCGCTGTTTGTCAATTGCTACGACCACATTTTCCTCCTGATCGGGCGGTGCCAGGTACAGCACTTCGCCCTGCGGACCAACGACAAAACTTTGTCCCCAGAATTGAATACCACCCGTCGCACCGGTCGGATCAGGCTCATGGCCCGTGCGATTTACCGTCACGACCGGCAGGCCATTGGCCACCGCATGGCCACGCTGACTGACGAACCAGGCCCCGTACTGGCGCTCCTTTTCCGATTTTTCATCGCTGCTTTCCCAGCCAATAGCCGTCGGATAAATCAGTAGTTCGGCTCCCGCCAGCGCCATCAAGCGGGCAGCCTCGGGGTACCATTGATCCCAGCAGACCAGCACCCCCAATTTGCCGACCGAAGTCTGAATGGGCTGAAAACCCAAATCGCCCGGCGTGAAATAAAATTTCTCATAATAAGCCGGATCATCGGGAATGTGCATTTTCCGGTATTTCCCGGCAATAGAACCATCTTTTTCAAATACCACAGCGGTATTGTGATAAAGGCCGGGTGCCCGTTTTTCAAACAGCGAAGTCACCAGCACCACCCCGTGTTCGCGGGCTGCCGCGCCAAATACTTCCGTATCGCTGCCCGGGATGGGCTTCGCCAGATCAAACAGGGCCGTATCCTCCGATTGGCAGAAATACAGGCCGCAGTGCAACTCCTGCAGGACGACTAATTGTGCGCCTTTGGCTGCGCATTCCGCGATGCCGCGCAAGGACTTGGCTATATTGGCTGGTTCGTCGCCGGAGTTGGCCTGCTGCACCAGCCCGACGGTCAAAGTTGATTTGGACATAGTATTAAGATGGTCAATGGATGGAGGTGGTCAATGTGGTTTTTGCCTGGCATTAGGAATATGGTTAATAATTAAACGAACATAAGGAATAATGTCAAAATAAGGGTACAGATTATATCGGCGTAGTATAGTGACCAAATGTAGCGTCAATTGGAACGCGGACGACACAGACCACGCGGATTCACGCGGATTTTTCCCAGTACAAAGTTGATCCTGCGCACCAGAAAGCGGTTTTTATCCGCGCAAATCCGCGTCATCGGTGTTATCCGCGTTCCAATTGTTATCACGTTTGGTTCTCCTTAAAATCTGTACCCTTATTCCATAGCCGTTCCCAAGTGTTTGGTTATCAATGTCTAAAAATTTTATTAAAATTAATTGAAAATTTCTGGAAGCCCGACCCAACCCTTTCATGCTGTGCTGCGTAACATAAACAGGAGGAGGGAAGTTGCTGAGTTTTCTAAACCCCTTCTAAACCTTTTTTACCTGCCGTAGTCTTTTTCAGACCAAGGAGGGCTACTAACCACTCCAGCCGGATACTGCATCGTCACACAGTGCAACGACCCATGCTGGAGAATAAGCGACCGGCAATCAATGCCCAGAATACGCCGGTCAGGGAATAATTGCTGCATAATACGCAAGGCTTCCGCGTCTTGCGGCACCTGATAAGTAGGGACTAATACTGCGCCATTGATGATCAGAAAGTTGGCATAAGTGGCGGGCAGGCGCTGGCCTTCGGCATCGTAGCAAGCGTCGGGCCAAGGCAGTGGCACCAGATGGTAAGGAGTGCCAGCGGCGGTGTGGAAAGTCTTCAGTTCGGCTTCCATGCGCTGCAAGGCATCGAAATGCTCATCCGAGGGATCGGAGCAGCGAACGTAGGCGATGGTCGTCGGATTACAAAACCGCGCCAGCGTATCAATATGTGCATCGGTATCGTCGCCGACCAGGTAGCCGTGGTGTAGCCACAGCACCTGGCCGACCCCGAAGAGGGACTGCAGTTCTTTCTCAAGTTGGGCTTTGTTTAAATGCGGATTGCGATTGGGCGACAGCATGCACTCAGTGGTCGTGAGCAGTGTGCCTTGTCCGTCGCTTTCAATACCGCCGCCTTCCAGTACGAGGCCGCCGGGCTGGAGCGCTCCGTGCAGCACACCTATATTATATAGGACACGCGTGATCAGGTTGTCTTTATCGGCGGGGAATTTCAGTCCCCAGCCATTGAATACAAAATCGAGAATGAGTATTTGGTCTTCCTGTTCTACGCTGATGCCGCCGTGATCGCGCGCCCAGGTGTCGTTGGAGTCGGCGCTGGCGAAATACAGGTGTTCTGCCTGGGCATTTTTCAGCAGCGGGCGTAAGGCTTCCGGGTCCTGGCAAACGATCAGCACCGGCTGGAAACGGCTGATCGTTTCGGCTATCTCCACAAAACAGGGTAATACTTGGTCGAGCATAGGTCCCCAGTCCGTATTGGCGTGGGGAAAAGTGAGTTGGATGGCACTTTGGGGTTCCCATTCGGCGGGAAGGCGGCGACGGGCCGGAGAAAAATCGAGCATAAATCGGGCAAAATTAAGCGGCAAAATTAAAAGATTAAAGAAAAAATTTTATTGGGAATTGACAAACAGGGTTAATCCGGTGAGAATGAGTGCTTTGTTTGCTGTTCCATAATAAAATTCTAAGTTCTTCCTGATCTAAAAAATTTGCAAAAAGGCTTTGTCTGTATTACCGATGAATTACTACCTTAGCCGCTTCTAAGCGTACTAACCACACGTACTATTGCCGATTGCCGCCCGCCGTCCTGCCAAATTAAATCCTGTTTACTCGTTTTGTTCTGCATGAGTAGCCAGGACTAATCCCAATGCCTGAAAAACCCATTTTGTTGGCTTTCACATTTTGTGAAATAGGATTTTTTTCACTAAACTAAACTCATTCTCGTATGAAGTTTTTGCACACATTTACCAAATATGGCTTCCTGATAGCAGCATTGCTGCTGCTCAGCAATGCTGCTTTGGCCCAACAACGCACCGTAAAAGGTAAGGTTACCGACACTGAGAGCAGCGAAGGTCTTATTGGTGCAACCGTATCGGTGGTCGGCACAACGCGCGGCGCCTCTACGGATATTGACGGCAACTTCTCGGTGGAAGTGCCGGAAGGCAGCACGCAATTGCGTTTTGCTTACACGGGCTATGCCGAACAAGTGTTCGACCTGACCGCGTCCAATGTCGTGGAAATCGCCATGAAACCCGGCTCCGTGCTGGATGAAGTGATCGTGGTCGGTTATGGTACCATCAAGTCGAAAGAGGTGACCAGCGCGGTGGCCTCCCTGAAGAAGGAAGACTTCAACAAAGGTAACATCACCAGTGCGTCGCAACTGATCCAGGGGAAAATAGCCGGTGTGAGCGTATCGCGTCCAGGCTCCGACCCCAACGGAGAGTTCTCGATCCGTTTGCGCGGTCTGTCTTCATTGTCAAACGTTTCCCCATTGATCGTGGTAGATGGTATTCCGGGGGTTAGCATCGGGTTGATTGATCCGAACGACATCGAGACCTTCGACGTATTGAAAGATGGTTCGGCGGCGGCTATTTACGGCACACGTGCCTCGGCTGGGGTAGTGTTGATCACTACCAAAAAAGGTTCGGCTGGTCGCACGGTGGTTGATTACAACGCTTTCGTGGCCGTTGACCAAGTAGGGAAACGCTACAACGTGCTAAGTTCCGAAGCCTTTATCGCTACCGGCGGTACCGACTTCACGCCCGCCGACGGCGATAGTGGCACGGACACGGACTGGTTCGATGCCATCACGCAGTCCGGCGTGTCGCAGGTACACAACCTGAGCTTGTCGGGTGGTGTGGGCAATGGTGGCTACCGTGCCTCGTTCAACTTCCGTGATGTGGACGGTGTTTTGAAAGGCTCGGGCTTCAAGCGCTACAACGGTGGTCTGAACTTCTACCAAAAAGCGCTGAACAACCGCTTGAGCATCAATGGTAACCTGGCTATCACCACGACTGATGCTTCTTTTAGCTTCCCGGAAGCATTCCGCTACGCGGTGCTCCAGAATCCGACTTCGCGCATCTTCTCCGACGATCCGACCAATGTGAATGGCGGCTATGTAGAGAACGCCTCGTTCGACTTCTTCAATCCGGTGGCTATTATTGAGCAGAACAGTAACCAAGGGGAAAGTAGCCGCCTGTTGGGCAGCGCCCGCGCCGAGTACACCATTCTTGACGGACTGGTCGCCGGGGTGACAGTTGCCCAAGAGCGGTACAGCTTCGACAATACGGAGTTTTACAGCAAACAGAGCAAATTCCGGGGTGCCGGTCGCAATGGAGCGGGTAGCCGAAGCATCGCCAATGGCACCACCAATACCCTGGAATTAACTGGCGAATACACCTACAAGTTTAGCCGGTCCAGCAGTTTCAAACTTTTGGGTGGTTACTCCTTCCAGCAGTTCAACAACCAAGGGTTTAACGTGAACGCGGGTAACATCATTTCCAATGAATTCGGTGCTAACAACCTGGGCGCATTCCTGGAAAACAGCCGTGGTTTGACCCAGATCGGTAGCTTCAAAAACGAAAATCGTCTGGTCGCTTTCTTTGGCCGCGCCACAGTCAACATCAACGATCAGTTCTTTGTGGCCGGTGGTGTACGCCGGGAAGGTTCCACCCGTTTCGGTCCAGACAACAAATGGGGCCTGTTCCCTTTCATCAGTGCTGGTGCCGACATCACGAAATTTGTCGAAATAAACGGCGTGAATCAGTTGAAACTGCGCGCCGGTTATGGCGTGACTGGTGCGCAACCGGATCGCAACTCATTGTACCGCCGAACCTACGTGCAGGGACCGCAATTCTTTTTCAATGGCAATTTCGTGCCGAGCTACGGCCCGAACCAGAACCCGAACCCGGATCTGCGTTGGGAGGAAAAAGGCGAACTTAACGTCGGCCTGGACTATGCTTTCAGCCAGTATAAGTTTACCGGCTCGCTCGACTTCTACAACCGGAACACCAAAGGTCTGATCATTGCCCTGAACGTGCCGCAGCCGCCGAACTTTGCCGGCACGACGTTTGACAACGTGGCCTCAATCCGGACCAATGGCTTTGAAGCCTCCTTCTTTGCCAACGACGTGTTTGGCGGCGAACGCTTCAAATGGTCGCCGGGTCTGGTCTTCAGCACCACCCGGAGCACTTTGGAAGATTTTAACGAAACTGGCGACACCTTGCGCTTTGCCAATGCCGGCTCACCGGGTCAGCAGGGTGTGTTCTATACCATCCTCTATAATGGTGCCAACCTGGGCCAATTGTGGGGACCCGTTCGGGAAAGCATCAGCGGCGATGGTAGTAGTATCACGTACAAAGATGTTGACGGCGACGGGATGGTTGACCAGTCCACCATCGAACAATTTAATCAGGATCAAACCTTGCTGGGCAACGGTACGCCTAAATTCGAGCTCGGTTTCAACAACACGTTCGTTTTTGGCAACTTTGACCTCAACTTCCTGTTACGTGGTGTATTCGGCCACGATCTGGTCAATGAATACCGGGTGTTTTTTGAAAATGCCGACCCGGGCGCTACGACCTGGAACAAAGTGGATACCAAATTCTACAATCCGGACTTGAAAGCAAAAAGCCGTTTCGACGACACCCACGTGGAAGATGCCACTTTTGTCCGTCTGGACAACGCGACCCTGGGCTACAATTTCGCCCTGCCCCGCAGCAGTTGGTTTACCAAAGCCCGGGTGTACGTGAGCGGCCAGAACCTGTTTACCCTCACTAACTATAGCGGTGTGGACCCAGAGGAACGCGTTGGTGACAGCGGCGACGTGGATAATGGCGGCCGGGTCGGTGGCCTCAATCCCCTGGCCCCCGGCATTGACCGTCGCAGTACCTATTTCCTGGCCCGCACGGTTTCTTTTGGCGTCAACTTCGGTTTTTAAGATATTACACAAACAATTCAAAACTTTTCAAGATTATGAAAAAATTGTTCCTTTTCGGGAAGTTGGTGCTGGCGCTGGTTCTTCTGGCGACCTTCAACAATTCCTGCACTGACCTGGATGAAAAGCTGTACGATACAGTGACGGACGACAACTTCCTGAGAACGGAAGAAGAGTTCATCGCTGCCCTCGGTGCTGCTTACACTGGTCTGTATTCCCTGGGCAACCACGGTGCTTATTTCTCCGTCCAGGAGACTTCCTCGGATGAGGCGATGATCCCGACCCGCGGTGCGGACTGGGGCGACGGTGGCCAGTGGATCAATGCCCACCGGCACGATTTCAAACCGGGCGATCCCAACGTCAACAATGCCTGGGGCTTCCTGTATGGTGGCGTAGCGACCTGCAACCGCCTGATTGCTCAGTTCACCACGTTGAAGGTTGCGGGTAGTGTGGATGGTGCTCTGGCCGATAAGTTCATCAGTGAGCTGCAGGTATTGCGGGCCATGTACTACTATTGGTTGATGGATACCTTTGGCAACGTACCGCTCGTGACCTCTTTCGACGTGCCGGAAGGCTTCAAACCGCCGACCACGTCACGCAGCGAAATCTACACCTTTGTGGAGTCGGAGCTGCGCAGAGGGGTACCACTCCTGTCGAAAGCCAATGATGGTACCTCTTACGGCCGGATGAATTACTGGGCTGGCAAAGCCATTCAGGCCAAGCTGTACCTCAACGCCGAAGTCTACACTGGTACGGCTAGATGGGCCGAAGCAGCAGCAGCGGCGGACGAGATCATCGCGTCCGGCATTTTTTCGCTGGAGCCTTCCTACCGGGCTAACTTTGTCAATAACAATGGCTTCCCGACCACCAAAGAGTTCATTTTGGCGGTGCCTTTTGATGAAGTGTTTGCACAAGGACAGAACATTGCCCAGATGACCCTGCACTACGGTTCGCAGTTGACCTACAACCTGAGAGACCAGCCCTGGAACGGCTATTGCTCGTTGCAGGATTTCTACAACCTGCACGACGACAACGATTCCCGGAAGATCAACTTCATCGAAGGTCCGCAATTCGCATCCGATGGTATCACCCCGATCCTGGATGCCGCCGTGGAAGCCGCCGACCCGGATGGGCCGCAGGTAAACTTCACCCCGGAGATCAATGAGCACTTCCCGTTTGCCCTGCGTCAGGCCGGTGTACGGATCGGTAAGTACGAGTTCAAATCGGGGGCTACGCCCAACCTGAGCAATGATATGCCACTCTTCCGCTACGCCGACATTCTGCTGACCAAAGCCGAAGCCGCGTGGCGGGTAAATCCATCGGACGCTGTGGCCCTGACTTTGGTGAACCAGGTCCGTGATCGCTCGCTGAAAAATTCACCGTTCGCTTCGCTGACCGCCCAAAACCTGTTGGACGAGCGCGGTCGCGAGATGTTCTACGAAGGCGTTCGCCGCCAGGATCTGATCCGCTTCGGCGT
>Ga0105047_10005163_pt1 | contig 22506 bp, 18 predicted proteins | sample MAT04_FD_78384 | JGI IMG/M metagenome (GOLD analysis project Ga0105047, IMG submission 78384) | Freshwater microbial communities from Lake Fryxell liftoff mats and glacier meltwater in Antarctica - MAT-04 (megahit assembly) | ecosystem: Environmental > Aquatic > Freshwater > Ice > Liftoff... | reverse complement strand
TTGAGCAGCGTCACAAACTGCGGCGTCTCGAAGTCCGAGGCGTGACCGAGCGACGTGTAGAACGAACGACCGCCATCGGGACGGGGAAAAATCCAGGCGACGGGTTCCTGCGTGTCGGGCTTGTCAACCAGTTTGCCTTGCAGCAACGGGACAGTCCCTTTGGCCAACGGCGAGACGATATACAGTGAGCCGCGGGTCGGAAATTCTGCGGGGTCAATCCCCTTCAAAATCGGATGCGATTTCTGATCAGGGATTGTCGAGACCACCGTCTTCAATTCGTTGCCATGATGATTCGTGTAGTTGCCGCCGAAGACTTGCGCATCGAACTCGGGCCAATCGCTGAGACCTTCCGGCGGCTTTTGATTGCGCAAGCAGAACGCATGGCTTGCCGTGCGAATGCCGACGACCGGTTTGCCCGCCGCGACAAATTTGCGGATGTGTTCAAGTTGTTCGGCCGGCAACGGTCGCCGACGGACACTCACCAGCAGAACATCAGCGGTGTCGAGGATGTCCAGATTTGGAACGTCAGACTTGTCCTTGGGATTCTCGTAGAGCAGCGTCACACGATAATCTTGGCCCAGATGTTTGGCCGCGAACTCCGGCAGCGTCGTTTCGGTTTTGTATTCGTCTTCGGCCGAAACGATGACGACATGCGGGCGACTGTCGGCGGGGAAGCGGAATTCGCGGCCGTCGAGGAAATCGCCACTGATCAGCGTCGGGCACCAATGCTTTTCAATGTGCTCGACAACGAGATCGGTCCCCGTGAAATGGCTGACGAACGGGGCCTTCGCCGGGTTGTACATCGTGTCTGTCAGGTCGCGCATCAAGGCGACGTTCAGGCCTTGATAGGCCAACTGCCTGATGGAGAATGGCCGGCCGAGGACGCACATGTTGGTATGCACGCCCATCACGATCACGTTCTCGATGCCCCGCTGCCGCATCAAATAATACGCCTCGGCGGAATCGGTGATGGCGTCACCGTCAACGATATCCAGCGTCTTGATCTGCCGCGTCCACGGGAACGGATCGCCCCGCTTCCAGGTTGTTTCGCAATCGCAGCTGCCGTCAGAATCGTCGATCGGCAACTCGCCTTCGCGGTCTTTGTCGAGGTGACACCAGCCTTCAAGTTTCCTTTTCGGCTCCGCGACCGGCGCGGCTTGGGCCAGCTTGCGGCCCGGGTGGTCTTTGTAGAAGTCCATCGTGCCGCTGGGGCAATGGATGATGAAGACACCCTTCTCCCGCGCGGCTTTCAGGACCTCATTCATCCGCGGAGCCATCTCGGCGACCCGCTGCTCGGCGTTCGGGCAGGTGTGATGGTCCCACATATCGCAGACGACAATCGCCGTCTGCGCAGGATTCCAGTCGGCTTTTTTCACTTCCAACTGATACCGACCGGATTTTTCGCCGATTTCGGTCCGCGACCGAAGGTTCAATTCCCGCCCCGCCTGGGCAAATTGACCCATCAACCCCGACACGATGAAACACACAATCTGGACGCGTAACATACAACTCTCCTGCGGAAAATCTGAGTTCCACCAGTGTGATGTCCTCCCGCGGGGATTGCCAGTCCGTGCTGCAACGAGGATCGATGTCCCGTAGGGTTTGCCGAGTCGTCGAGGCGAACCAGATCGGCCATACAGGTTCGCCTCGACGACTCGGCAAACCCTACATCAGCGGAAAACCTTATGAGAGCAGTGGCGTTTTATGCGATTCGCCCTGTTCTTCCCGCACATATTGTGGCACCGCATAGCCCGGCAGGCGGCGGCGAAGTTCCTGGATCAAGGCGCGGCCGATGTCTTCGGCGACCTCGAAGTGAGCCGCACCGGTCACGCGGTCGAGTTGATGCAGATAGTACGGCATCACTCCCAGATCCACGAGTTGTTCGCACAGGTCCGCCAACGTGTCTGCGGTGTCATTCACGCCGCGCAGCAACACGGCCTGATTCAGCGTCGGAATCCCGTGACGAACGAGTTTTTTCAGAGCCACCCCGCAATCGCCTGCGAGTTCGCAGGCATGATTCGCATGCACGACCATGATCGTCGAGAAGCGGCTCGAAACCAGCAATTCGAGCAATTCGTCGGTCACACGACTGGGCAAGACAATCGGCAACCGGGTGTGAATCCGCAGTCGTGTCAGATGCGGAATCTCGGCCAGAAGCTGAATCAGATCGGCCAGCCGGCGGTCGGTTAGCATTAACGGATCGCCGCCGCTGAGAATGATTTCATGAATCGTGTCATCGGCCCGCAGCGTGGCGAGCGCCGGTTCCCAGTCATCGAGCGTGCGCGGCGCGTCTCCGTAGGGAAAGTGCCGGCGAAAACAGTAGCGGCAATGAATCGCACACGCCCCAGTGGCGATGAGCAATGCCCGCCCGGCATATTTCTGCAATAACCCCGGCGCGAGTTCCGCCTGCTGATCGCCGACGGCATCAGTCGTGAAGCCGGGTATCCTCGCGGTCTCGGCATCCAGCGGCAGCACTTGTCGTAGCAAAGGATCGTCGGGATCGACACGCCGCATCCGCGCGAGGTAACTTTCGGTGACCATCACCGGAAACAGTTTTGCAGCGCGGCGCGCGGGGATGCGCAAGTCATCCGGCAGGCCGAGACGATCCATTAGTTGGTCTGCATCACGAATCGCGGTAGCGAGTTCACGATGCCAGGAAGGTGCGGCGACTTGTAGCATCATTACGTTATCTGCGTTTTGGCGGAGTTATGTACCAATAATGGACCTATGAGTCCCTAACTCCGGGTCAGGGTTTTCACAATCTGGGCGATCTGGTATCTTTGCGGAGAATCCCGTAGGACCAGCCGGGCGGCTCGGTGTGTCTACCAAGGTATCTTCCAGCAGAGAAAAAGACCAATGGCGAATATTGATGTCGGCGAACTTCGCAAAGGTTCCAAGGTGATCCTCGAAGGGGATCCGTTTGAGATGCTCATCGTCGATTTCGTGAAACCCGGCAAGGGACAGGCTCTGTACAAATGCAAGATGCGGAACCTCATCAAGGGGACGCTCCTCGACCGTACCTATAAAAGCGGCGAAACGCTGGAAGGGGCCGACATCCGCCGGAACGACGCCCAATATCTCTACAAAGAAGCTGCCGGCTACGTCTTTATGGATCAAGGCTCCTTCGAGCAGCACACGATCCCCGGCGACATCGTTGGCGAACAATCCCGTTTTTTGCAAGACGGCTCGATCTGCGAATTGCTCTACTGGAACGATACACCCATCGGAGTCACGCTGCCCAATTCGGTCGTACTGACTGTGGCCTATACCGAACCAGCCACCCGCGGCAACACTTCGGGCAACATCACCAAGGCGGCCATTGTGGACGGCAACGTCGAAATCCAGGTTCCGGCCTTCGTGGATACCGGCGACCGGGTGAAGGTCAACACTCAAACGGGCGAATACGTCGAACGCGTCCGCGATTAGTTCTTTTGGTTAGCCGCGACGCGGAGGGTTTCCGCAGCGGAGCGCGTTCCTCGAACGGAATCGGGGCATGAATTTCTGGACAATCGTCATCTACGGCATCGCGGCGGTCATCGCTCTCCAAGGCCTGTTGGCTTTGATGGTAGCCCACCGTCAGGCGTCGCTGAACCGGTTTTTCCAGGAAGAATCCCGGCGCAGTGAGCTGCAAGCAGCCGAAAAATCCGAACCCACAGCGATGCCCAACGGTCAGAAATCGAAAGCAGCCTGAAGCAGCAGCCCAGGGATAACCGTCTCCTGGGCGTCCTCTAAGAGTTCAGCATGTCCACACCCCACAACGGCAAACTCTTCATCGAGACCGTCGGCTGTCAGATGAACATGCTCGACAGCGAGCTGGTCGTTGCCGCGCTGCGCAAGCAGGGTTACGAACTCACGCCCGATATCGCCGCCGCCGATACGATTCTGTTCAACACTTGCAGCGTGCGGGAGCATGCGGAACACAAGATTTACAGTGCCCTCGGCCGCCTGAAATTCAGCAAGCAAACACGCCCGCAGCAAGTGATTGGCGTGATGGGCTGCATGGCCCAGAAGGATCAGGAACTGATCTTTCAGAAAGCCCCCCACGTCGATCTCGTGGTCGGCACCGGGCAACTCGCGGAAATTCCGCGCCTGGTCGATGATGTCCGGCGCACGCGCAAACGCGAGGTCGCCGTCAGTCTCGATCGGCGTGACGGCACGCGGATGGAAGTCTCGAACAGTTTCCAAAGCTACGATCCCCTGCGAGAGCCGGAAATGCGGCCGACGCCGTTTCAGGCATTCGTGCGGATCATGTTCGGCTGCGACAAATTCTGCACCTACTGCGTCGTCCCCATGACACGCGGTCCGGAGCAAAGCCGTTCCCCCCAAGACATTCTGCACGAATGCCGCGTGCTGGCGGATCAAGGCGTGAAAGAAGTCACGCTGATCGGGCAGACGGTCAACAGTTTCAAGTTCACCGAAGACGGCCGGACTTGGCGTTTAGCGGACCTCCTGTCCGCCATGCACGACATTAACGGTCTCATCCGCCTGAAATTCGTGACGAACTATCCGCGTGACATGACCGATGATCTGCTGCAAGCGGTCCGCGATCTGCCGAAGTGTTCGCGGTATCTGCATGTGCCGGCCCAACATGGTTGCGATGAAGTCCTCAAGCGGATGAAGCGTGGCTACACGATCGAGCAATACCGCGAAATGTTCGGCCGGATTCGCGCGACCTTGCCGGATGCCGCCGTGTCGAGCGATTTCATCGTCGGCTTCTGTGGCGAGACGGATGCCGCGCATCAGAAAAGTCTCGACATCATCCGCGAATTCCGGTTCAAGAACAGCTTCATCTTCAAGTACAGCCCACGGCCGGGAACAAAGGCCTACGACCTGCTGCCGGACGATATCCCCGAGGATGTGAAGCGGCAGCGCAATCAGGAAATGCTGACGCTGCAAAATCAGATCAGCGCGGAAGACAACGTGCAGTTCATCGGCCGCACCGTCGAAGTGCTGGTGGAAGGCCCGAGCCGTACGGCCGAAAAACGGGGCGAGATCGACCCCACCTCGGGACCGATTCAGTTGATGGGCCGCACGAGTTGTGACCGCATTGTGGTCTTCCCCGGTAATCCGCGGTTGGCCGGTACACTGGCGAAAATCGCTGTGGAAGATGGGACACCGACAACGCTGCTCGGCACCATCGTCACGCGCGAAGTCCAGCACGGTTCGTCGTCGCTGCTGCCGATTCTCGCGTGATCGAATCTCGCTTGCCCTTCGCGGTCGCGCGACGTGGAAGGTCCGCGAAGCGCAAGCGCCTGCGGCGTCGCTCAACGTGGCGAATACAAACGGTGCTGCGCGATATAAACCTCCACCGCGCGGGGCACTTGATACCGCACACTACGGCCGCTGTGAACCCGGGCGCGCAGGTCGCTCGATGAGATGTCCAACCCTGGCATCTGAACTGAGACGATCCACTGCCGCTCTTCAGCAGTGAACTCGCGCGCCAGCTCCGTATCTAATATGGCGGGACGATCACCCCGATTCACGGCGATCACCGTTGCCATCTGTAAAATGCGGTGCGGTTCGCGCCATGTTGGCAGATCATGCACGGAATCGGCACCGAGCAGCAGATGCCATTCGTGGCCAGGCGATTCGCGGTGCAATTGCTCCAGCGTGTCCACGGTGAACGATGGCCCGCTGCGTTCGATCTCGATTCTCGAAATGCGGAATGTTTCGTGACCGGCGAGGGCGAATTCAAGCATCGCCAGCCGGTCTTTCGCCGGAGTCAGATCGCGGCGGTGCTTGTGCGGGGGAACTCCCGCCGGCAGAAACCAGACTTCATCGAGCCGGCATTGTTCACGGCACTGCTCGGCCAGCACCAGGTGGCCGAGATGAACCGGATCAAACGTGCCGCCATAGATGCCGATCCGCATGATGTAATGCGCTGTCCTGAAATGACTGTGCGTATGCTGCTTGCCGCATGGTAATCGGCGACGATTGATCGTGCCATGCTCACGCGTGTCGTGCTGGACCATGCAGAAACTACAGGCGAAGAGTTTCTGCCACGGATTGCACGGATGTCACGGAATACAAAAACTAATTTACCACGAAGGACACGAAGGTCACGAAGTAATGTGCGAGTTTGACAAATCGCGCTTCTTCGCCTTCACCTTCGTGATCTTCGTGTCCTTCGTGGTTCAAATGTGTTTTCTCCGTGATATCCCTGGCAGAATCATCGCGTCCGTCGATCCCGGACTGGCATCCCAAAACCACGCGTTGATACACTGCCGTCCGAGTTGGAACTGTCTCAGGAATATCTTATGCCGACACTCGATCCCGTTCGTTGGAAGCACGCGGCGACATTGGCGCAGCGGTGGACCGTCGAGAAGAAGTTGCCGGCGATCACGTTTCTCACGGGCACGAAGGACGCCGTGCATGGTCCGGTCTCGTTCGGATCGCATTCGGTGGACGGTGCGACGCCGCTGGTCGAGCGGCCCATTTATCTGATTGCCTCGATCACCAAGCCGGTCGTCGCGATGGCGGCGCTGCAACTTGTCGAGCGCGGGCAAATTCGGTTGTCGGATCGCGTGACCGATTACTTTCCGGAGTTCGGCAAGCAGGGAAAGTACAGCGTCGAACTGCGGCACCTGTTCACGCACACGTCGGGCTTGCCGGACATGCTGCCCAACAACGTGGAACTCCGGCAGGCTCAGGCACCATTATCGAAGTTCTTCAGCGAAATCTGTGAGTTGCCGCTGACGTTTCCCGCGGGGCGCGGCGTGCAGTATCAAAGTACGGGGCTCCTGGTCTTGTCGGAGATCGTGCGGAAAGTGACCGGCCGCTCGATGCCCGACGTGCTGCGGCAAGAGATTTTCCAGCCGCTAGGCATGTCGGATTCCGAACTCGGCGTGCCGGATGCTTGGCACGCGGGATTGAGTACGCCCGGCACGTCGGATCAAACCTCGAAGATCGCTAGAATCCCGGAACTGCGCGTCCCCGCCGACCAGGCTGCGGCGACGACCTGGAACTGGAACAGCCTTTACTGGCGGCAACTGGGCGCGCCGTGGGGCGGGATGCTGACCACCACCGAGGATTTCGCGAAGTTCGCGCAATTGATGCTGCGTGGTGGCAAAACACCCGATGGGGCGACCATCTTTTCACCCGCGCTCGTTTCCGCCGCGACGACCAATCAATTGGAGATGATGGTCAATGTGCCGGAGGAAGACCGCCGTTGCCGGCCGTGGGGATTGGGCTGGCGGCTGAATTGGCCCGGTCACAGTGCGAGCTTCGGCGATCTGCTGAGCCGTGTGACGTATGGACATTGGGGAGCGACCGGCACGTTGATGTGGATCGACCCCGCACGCGGGACGTTCGCCATCATTTTCTCGACCGAGCCCTATGACACCAGCGGCACCCAACTCGTGCAGTTGAGCAACGCGATTGCCGCCGCGTGGGTGTGATTCCAAAGCCCGGCGTTGGCAACGCCGGGACGATTTTGAGAAGTCCCGGCGTTGCTGACGGCGGGCTTTAGCCCGCGACGAGTTGCTGGTTGGCGTCGAGGATCGGGTTGGGAGACGGGAAGTTCCACCACCAGATATAGCCCTCGACGAGATCGCCGTAGTACGGGACGTACTCGCAGGCGGTCTGCAACGGCGAGTAGAAGGCGATGACCCAATACGGTCCGCTGACATACGCCGCGCCGAACCATGTCCAATACATCGGCCCGATCGAAAGCGTGTAAATCAACCAGACCGTCAAAAACTGAACGGCAAATCCGCGAAACGTCAGCAGCGGTCGCTTCGGCAATTCAGGGTTTGGCAAATCGGAAGACATAGCAAAAGTCTAACCAGCGAGTTGATGTGTGGTCAAATCCAAGTTGCGAACTTACAGGTCCGCAAGGTCACGCCATTTTACGCAGTACATCCAGTTTGTGATTTTGCGATCCGCTCTGGACCTGTGACGCCCTTTGCGGTGTAATCTGTGCGAAGCAAAGGGCAGCGAGCATTGGCCGTCCATGCTTCCGTGGCGTCAGGATGATGCCCCGCCCTCGGGAACAAGGACGTTCAGCTCTCGTGCAAGTCTGGTTGCGACTGTCGAAATTCGCCTGGACCTATCGACGCAAGTTTCTTGCATCGATCGTGTTAGGGGCTGTCGTCTCCATCTTCTGGAGTGCCGAGCTGCTCCTCTCGTTTCCGGTGATCAAGGTCTTCCTGCAAGGCCAGTCTCTGCCCGAATATTTCGGACAGGAGATCACCAAAGCACAGGCCGACGTTTCGACCCATCAACGGGAAATCGATTCCCTGCAAACGCAGATCGCCGGGCTGGAAGACGCCGAAGACAAGCGCAGCCGCCTCAATCATGCCAGTTTGTTGAATGATCAGGCCCGTTGTCTGCGGCGGCTCAATGCCGCGGCCTGGAAATTGTGGGGCCTGAGTTGGGTCAATTCACGCATTCTCCCCTACCTGCCGCAGGATCAGTTTCGGTTTCTGCTGGTGGTCTTCGGCATGTTGTTGATCGTCACCGTTTTGAAAGGTCTGGTCACGGTCTGGCAGGATCTGTTGGCGGGGAGCATCGGCGAATTGACGGTCATCGACCTGCGCAAGGCCCTGTTTCGTCAGACGCTCAAACTTGATCCGCAAACCGTGGCGATGGGTGGCACGGCGACTTTAATGTCGCAATTCACCTACGATCTGCAATCACTCGCCGCGGGTTTATCGGAACTCACCGGCCGTGTGGTGCGGGAACCGCTGAAAGGGTTCGCGTGCATCGCGGCGGCGTTCTGGGTCAACTGGCGGTTGACGGCTCTGTCGCTGCTGTTCGTGCCACTCGCGGGTTGGATGTTCCATCGCTTCGGCAAACGTCTCAGCCGTGCGCTGCACCGCGTCATGGACAGCATGTCGCATTTGTACAAGCATCTCGAAGAAACATTCGAGGGGGCGAAGCTCGTCGCGGCGTTCGACGGAGCCGGTCATCAGCGGCGCAAATTTCACCGGCTGAATCGAGACTTCTATTTCAAAGCGATCAAAATTGTCCGCATCAGCGCCATGAGCGGCCCAGCCATCGAACTGCTGATGATGGTCGCCGTACTGGTGGCGATTTTGCCGGGCGCTTATCTGGTGCTACGGCAAGAGACCGGCTTGTGGGGCATCCGCCTGACGACGAGCGAAATGGATATCACCGAACTGGCCGTGCTGTATGTCCTGCTCGCTGGTGTTGTCGATCCGCTGCGGAAAGCCTCCCGTTTTTATGCGATCATTCGGCGCAGCGGCGCGGCCGCGGAGCGGGTTTTCGCCAGGATGGATCGTCCGGCTCTGGTGACGCCGCCAACCTCGCCGCAAGTGCTGCCGGAATTGAAAACCGGTCTGCGATTGCGGCACGTCACGTTTCGCTATGCCCGCCCCGATGCCGATCATTCGCTGGAACGACCGCCGGCTCTGGATGACATCGACCTCACAATCCCCGCCGGAAAAACGGTGGCGATTATTGGGACCAACGGCTGCGGCAAATCGACCTTGGTGAACCTCTTTCCGCGATTCTACGACCCGGAACAAGGGAGCGTTCTGTGGAACGATGTCGACTTGCGGCAGGTGCGGCTGCGTGAGTTGCGCGAGTCCATCGCCATCGTCCCGCAAGATGCCGCGCTGTTCGACGATACGATCCTCGGCAACATTCGTTACGGCCGCTGGGGAGCCTCGGCGGAGGACATGCGAGACGCGGCCCGACGGGCGCATGTGACCGATTTCGCCGAGTTGTTTCCCGATGGCTTGCTGACCCGAGTCGGCGCGCATGGAAAACAGTTGTCTGGCGGTCAGCGTCAGCGAATCGCTTTGGCCCGAGCCATGCTCCGTGATCCGCAACTGCTGATCCTCGATGAACCCACATCGGCCGTGGATGCCAACAGCGAACAACTGCTGTTGCACTCCCTGCGGACATTCGCCCGCGGCCGCACAACGCTGCTCATCACCCATGCTCTGCATCGCGACTGGCTGAGTTTCGTGGATCGCATCGTCGTCATGGATCTGGGGCGCGTGATTGCCTCCGGCACCCATGAGGAACTGATTCAAGCCTGTCCGATTTATCAGCAGCTCTCGCCGGCGGAAACACGAGCGGCGTGATCCCGCATCGTCCTTTGCTGCGGCGAACCTGTTTCTTCGATCTCTTGTCCGATTCCCATTCATGTTCCTCTCGTCTCTCACTCGCAGTCGACCGAACTCCTGGCTGCTCAGGCTGAGCGCCGCCGGCTGTCTGTTTTTACTCGGGTTAGCCTGGGGCATGCATACGCAGTTCGGGGTGGAAGAAATCGATCGGGCGGAGACCTCGTTCAACCTGCCGTTGGCTCTCGCCCCGGCGTCCCCCCACGATTGGCCGGGTGAGTTCGGTTCGACCGGTCATGGGGATTGCCCCCGCGCGCGGCTGCCTCATGAAGATCTATCGGCGGGACAATCCACATGGCGCGTCCCGCTCGTCGGCCCGGAGGTGGGCGGGGCTTGTCTCTGGGGATCACTGGTGATGACGCCGGTGCTCGACCCGACCACACGCTCGCTCGCCTTACACGCCTACACGTTGGATAACGGGCAATTGGCGTGGCAAGTGACGCTGGGGAAAGATCTGGACCTTAAGCCGGAATTGCCACGCCGGGCCGCGACACCGGCCTGTGATGGACAATCGGTGTTCGTGTCGGCGGTCATCGACGGCCGGCTGCGGATGTTCGCCGTGGATTTGCAGGGACGTTTGCGCTGGGAACGTGACGCCGGGCCGATGGCCTGCGAAGACGGCCGGCTCATCTCACCGCTGCTCTTCGAGTCTCTGGTGATCGTGTCGGCCGAATCGCGTGGTGATCGACTCCATCGCTGGCAGTCGACCAGTCATCTCACGGCCCTGCATCGACTCACGGGCGAAATCATTTACCGCGTCCGCCGACCGCCGGGCGATGGGTTCGCAACCCCTGTGCTCGCGACCTTCCGCCATGGCACGCAACTAATCATTCCCTCCAAAGGACGACTGACCGCCTATGACCCGCGGCGCGGCGAACCAATCTGGTGGTCGCGGTGGGATGCCATACAAGTCGCCAATTCCATCGCCTGGGACGACACCACGATTTACGCCGGCAGCGGCGATCCTTTGCCGCAATTGACGGCGATCCGCGCCGACGGCACGGGGGATGTGACGAACACGCATCTCGCGTGGCAAAGTTCCGCTGCCGGTTCAACAACGATCGCACCCGTGCGGCACCGCGATCACATTTACGCGCTGACCGAAGACGGCTGGTTGACGGCCCTGGATGCCGGCACGGGCAAAGTCCTCTGGCGGAAATCACTCGCTGGGAGTTTCGTCCGTTCGCCGATTCCCGCCGGTGACGACCTCATGTGCCTCAACATGCAGGGTGCCGCGTATGTCCTCGAACTCGCTCAGCGGGGCGCGGCGGTGTTCGAGTTGCGATTATCTCCCGGAATCATCGCGGCCCCGGCCGCGACCGATCGGCACCTCATCCTGCGCGATCGCGACGGACTGGTCTGCCGGTCCTGGGGTGACGCGGAGACAACGCCCATCGTCACCGCCCCGGCTCGACCCGTTAAACGGCTGTAGGATTCGGGTGGCACGTGCCTGAGTCCTCGAAGGGCGTGGGGATTGCTCGCAGCCCATGCCCTTCACAAAGCCTCAGGGAGGTGCCACCCAGAATGGTGAGGGCGCTGGACTACCAGAGTTCTTCCCACGTTTCCGGCTGAACCAATGCGTGGCGACCGGCGGGGAACCGGCGGGGGGCCAGCGACGGGATTCGCAGCCACACGCGGTGGCCCTGGTAAATGCCGTCGATGCCGACATGCGGGCCAACTTCGTCGTCGGCACCTAATCCCTGAGCTTGCCAGTAGGCGGACTCGACTTCGTCGAAAAGCACAAGCAGGGCTTTGAAATCGACATGAAAGCGGGACGGCCGCACACCCCCATCATTGGGGCCGCCAAGAATTTCGGTGTGCGAGGCGAAGAGGGTGATTTCCCACACGCCGTCGGCTTCACAGAAATGACAGCCCAGCGGGGCGAGAACATCGACCGCGATCAGCGCCGCGCCCGCTTCGTCCGCCAACAATTGAATCCAATCCGGCGGCGTCTTCATCGAGGGGAACTCTCTGTCACAGTGAACCCACCACCGTTCCTCGGGGTGTACTCACGAACGTCATCGGCGCAACTCTTCTGCGCCGAGTATCTTCTTAATTTATCCCTGTCCAGCATGCCAAGTCAAACGAATGAACGGGAAAAGACCGTAAAATTCGTGTTCAAAACGCGGAAGCCCCACCTTTCCCATTCGTCCTCTCCGGCACCCTCATTGGCGACCCATGCCGCTCGACCTATAATCCGTCAGTGTTCCCCAGCGCGAAACCTCTCCTCTGTGAGTGATGAACCCTGATGACCGACCGTCCCCGGACCTTGCGCGAATTGCGTGATAGCGGCTATCGTTCCCAAAGTGTTAAACAGGAAATGCGACAGAATCTGCTGGCGAAACTCCGCCGCAAGGAACCGCTGTTCCCCGGGATTCATGGCTACGACGACACCGTGCTGCCGCAATTCTCGAATGCGATTCTCTCTCAGCACGATTTGCTGCTGCTCGGTTTGCGTGGTCAAGCCAAGACGAGAATGCTGCGGATGCTGACCTCGCTACTGGATGACGCCTTGCCGATGGTCGCCGGTTCGGAAATCCATGACGATCCGTTTCATCCGTTGAGCAAATTCGCCCGTGATCTGCTCGCCCAGCGCGGGGACGACACGCCGATTACCTGGATCGGCCGCGACGACCGCTATCACGAAAAACTCGCCACGCCGGATGTGACCATCGCCGATCTCGTTGGTGAGATCGATCTGGTGAAACATGCCGAAGGCCGCGAACTGGCCAATGAAGACGTGCTCCATTTCGGGTTGATCCCCCGCAGTCATCGCGGGATTTTCTGCCTGAACGAACTGCCCGACCTGAGTCCGAAAATTCAGGTGGGATTGTTCAACGTGCTGGAAGAACGGGACGTACAGATTCGCGGGTTTCCGATCCGCCTGCTGCTCGATGTCTGCATGGTGTTCAGCGCCAACCCGGAGGATTACACCAATCGCGGCCGCATTGTGACGCCTCTCAAAGACCGGATTGGTTCGGTGATTCGCACGCATTACCCGCCGACACGCACACTGGGCATGCAGATCACCGCAGAGAACGCCTGGACCGACCGGACGGAAAGTCCGCCGGTGATCGTCCCGCAATTTCTCGCGGAGATCGTCGAGGACATGGCGCGTCTCGCGCGCACCAGCCCGCACGTTAACCAGGCGTCGGGCGTGAGCACCCGCATGTCGATCGCGAATTACGAAAACCTGATTTCCAACGCCGAGCGGCGGGCCGTGCTGCATGAAGAATCACCCGTCATCGCCCGCGTCACCGATCTGGCCCACCTCGCGGCGAGTTCGCGCGGCAAGATGGAACTGACGCTCACCGAAGAACCGGGCCAGGAAGATCGGCTCGTCGAACGGCTATTTGAGGAAGCCGTCAAAGCGGTCTTCGATCAGTCATTTGACCCGAAGCAGTTCCGCTCGGTGGTGGAATACTTTGAGGGAGGCCAGCCGATGGAGTTGGGCGATCATCTCTCGACTGCGGAGGCTTGGAAGCAATTGGACAAGATTCGCGGGTTTGCGAAACAGGTCGAACAAGCGGCGGCAAAGTTGCAGCCGGAACTCGCCCAGGGTTCCAGCAGCCGCGCGTTCCATGTCGCCGTTGGCGAATTCCTGCTGGAAGGCCTGCACTGTCACAACCGGCTGAACAAGAAATCGGTGACGGGGAAGTCGAAATACGGCGTGTGATGCCGCAGTTTTGGGAATGGATCAGCCTGGGTGGCACGTTCCCTGAGGCTCCGCGAAGGGCGTGGTCTTCGTGGTTGTGACGCCTTCAAAGACTGGAGATATGCCATCCAAATCCAACTGGGCCACGACTGTGTTTCCCCACTGCAAGCCGAGTAGCGAACATGCCGGAAGCGATTCCGCCTATGCTGCCTTGCCCAATGTGCCGTGCGGAGCATCAGCGTGGTACCGCGGTCTGCATCGTCTGCGGAGAAGATCTGCGACTAATCGATTCAGGGAACCCTGGCCCGTTGTGGTGTGAGCTGTTGATCACGATGTTGATCGGGGCTCACGTCCTATTGGTATTGCTGATTTTCTTGCTGCTGCTGAGTCTCGTACATTGAGCTGTGGCGAATCTGCGTTGAGTTTGCCGATCACGCGGACTTGCTCGATTCCGTAGAAAATTCGCTCACTGTTTGAAGTTCGGCTCAAGAAATCTCCCGTTCCCCGGCAATCTGGCGGAGCGGCTGTCAATTCTTGGCGCTCGGATAACCGATACAAACAGCAGAGGGGGAGCGTTCCCTACAAGCCTATTTGTCGGTGGAATCGCTCCGCTCGCTGATTGAAATCGCCGTGACGCCGCAGCCATGACGCGCCGCGCGGCGTCTGTTCTCTTCGAGGTGCAGACCATGACGAAGTGGTACGAACCAGGCCGTTGGTTGTTGATCGCCGCCGTGGCCGCCCATCTGACGGGCTGTGCCCAGACCTCGCAATGGGTTGGCCGCGTCACGGGACGGGATCGAGCCACGGAAGATGTCGCGGAAGTCGATGGTCGGGACGAGGCTTTGTCGAAGCAGAAGGAAAAGGTGAAGATCGCATCCGACAGCAACGGCTCGAAGAAGAAGTCGAAGGCGTCGAAGTACGACGCACCGGACGAGCCAAAGATCGCGAAAAAGTCGCAGACGAAGTCGGGCGAGGAGCCGTCGCGGAATGAGATCGCGCAGGCATCGAAGTCGGATCGCCGCCACGCCGATACATTTGAAGACGAGACCGACGAGCTGCCGATCCGCCGGAAATCGCGGACCCGCGATGAGGATCAGGTCGCATCGGCCGATGAGGACGGGACTTGGCCCGCCAAGCGCGGCTCGATCCTGTCACTGCCGAAGAATCCGTTCGGAGGCCGGGCGCAAGTCGCGGACGAATCCTCGTCACAAGCGGATACCGATGAGATCGAGGTCCGTGAAGTCGCGCTGACGACCGAGGAAGAGGCTCCGGTCGAGGAAGCAGGCGAAATCGCCGCGGCGTCGGCTGTCGCCGGCGACTCGGTGACGCGCAAATTGTCCAAGCTGAAACCGTCGCAGGCGTCCTACACCCAGTTGTGCCCGGCTGCGGAAGGGGATGTGCGCGAGCTGGTGCGCAGCCTGGACGACGAAAATCTCGAACACGTGAAGCGCAGCCTGCATCGCCTGGGACGCCTCGGTCCCGATGCCGCCTCCGCGTTGCCCGTGCTGGACCACTTCCTGACGCATACCGACGGGTATGTGCGGGTTCACGCCGCATTGGCCATGTGCCGGATCGATGGCGTTTCTCCCATTGCGTTAGACACCCTGACCGGTGCCCTCAAGGCGACTGATCCCGGTCTGCGGTCGTTCGCCGCCGCGGTGATCGCCGAGCTTGGCCCGCAAAGCAGCGAAGCCACGCCGGCATTGGCCACCGCCTTGGAAGATCCTGACGCTTACGTGCGGCTGCATGTCGCCGAAGTGCTGATCCGGTATGACGATTGGTCGGAAACGTCACTCGACACGCTGTTAGATTGCCTGCGGCATCGAGACGAGAATGTCCGGTGGTTAACGGCCTACTCCCTGGCGGAATTGGCCCCGCAGTCCCCAGCGGCGGTGAATGCTCTCGTGGTCCGCTTGGAAGACGATTCCACTAAGGTCCGCATTGGGGCTGTCTATGCCTTAGGCGAGATCGGTACGCTCGCGGAAGCGGCTTTGCCCGATCTTCAACGCCACGGCCAAGATGCAAACGCGGAGCTTCGCGCCGCGGTCACTTATGCGCTCGATCAGATTCAAAACAGCGCAAAACAGGAAGAATAGGTAGACTTTACTGATTCTATCCACATTGCCCCGCCGATCTATCTTTCCAGCAGATGCTGTCGACATCGCTGAGTGATCGGTGCGCTTTCACCGTGGCCTGACTTACGGGCCGGTGCGAATTCTTCGTCGCGACTCGAATGCCGAGAGGGGTGATCCTTCTCGGCAACCACGAGTCAGCTGGGCGACACCTCTCATGCGGCGATGTCTGCGCCGCTTCGCAATAATGCCGCAAGATATATTATTACAAAACCTTATGCATTGCCGTCAGTTGGCGTAACCGTTCGGATCCTCGCCTGGATTCTCCTTGTACACTGGATGGGCTGCGTATCATTTTCGCAGCCGACTCTCCACACTGGAACGGTTCGACCGAAGCAAGCCTCTCTCTGATGGACAACTGCAAGGAGCACACTGTGACGATCCTGTCCCTGAATCGACGGAGCGTTTGGACGCTGATCCTCACGACGGCATGGGTGCTGTCGACCGCGACGACCATAACGGCGCAGACAGCCGCTGTGGGGAAATTTGAAAATCACGTTTTGAAGGACGACCGGGGCGAACACAAGTACGTCGTTTTTGTCCCCGCGAACTACAAAGCCGATCGCCCCGCACCTGTCATCCTATTCCTGCACGGGGCTGGCGAGCGCGGCGCGGATGGCCAGAAGCAGTTGACCGTCGGCTTGGCCCCGTATGTGAAAGCGCGTGCTGCCAGCTTTCCGTTCGTGGTGGTCTTCCCGCAGTGCGAAGACATGGACGGCCGATTGCTGACAAGTTGGGCCGCTGACACCACAGATGGCCAGCGCGCGCTGAAGATTCTGGATGACGCACAGGCGACTTACAAAACAGACCCGCAACGGACGGTGCTGCTCGGCTGGTCGATGGGGGGCTATGGGGCCTGGAGCCTGGGAGCGGCTCATCCCGAGCGGTGGTCTGCTGTCGTTGCGATGTCCGGCGGGGCGGATGTCGAGAAAGTCACAGCCTTAAAAGACACCCCGGTCTGGGCGTTCCACGGAGCGAAGGACAAGCTGGTTCCGCCGACAGAATCGCGTGCGGCCGTCGAGGCATTGAAGGCCGCCGGCGGGAAAGTGACCTACACCGAGTTCCCCGAAATCGGCCACACCCCGTTTGAAGAAACGTTGCTGAACGATGGCTTGCTGCGCTGGATGCTTGATCCGCAGAAAGCGCCCGCTGAACTCACGAAGCAGCCGATTCTCGCCACGCCCGTAGTCGCGCAGCCGCCGTTCGTGCCGGCGGTCGAGATTCCCCAAGCGGTCGGCATTCGTGTGGGGAACGACACGCTCCATGCGTTGTCGTATGCCGCCCCGCAGCTTGTGCCGGCTAATCTCTTGAGTGGCCGCCTGGGCGATATGTACGACTCCACCGAAGCCGCCGGTCGCCAGTTTTCCATCACCTTTTCCGGCATCAGTTACAACGGTCAGTTGGAACGAGCTTACATGAAGTCGCAAGGCGGCGATCGGTTGCTGATCCAACTCGGGCTGCGCAACATCCTGATGACCATTGCCGGCACGTCTGTCTCCGGGGCGAGGCATTCCGCGCAAGCCGGGCCGATCAACATCGGCATTGGTCATAACGGACCGGTCTGGCTCACGCTGGATGTCACGCCGACTATCGCCGACCGCCGTATTAAACTGCGCTACAATTCGTCGAGCTTCCAGATCCCGCCGGACAACTTCTATGTCACGCAACCGGCCGGCGTCTCGGTGCAAGGCTTTGGCATGTCTCAGGAACGGGTCACCAGCAGTTTGACGAGCGGGTTATACGGCAGCCGCAATCGCATCGAAAATGAAGTACGCGGCATCGCCCCGCAAATCGTGCGGCAACTCGAAGACAAGTTGAATCTCGCCGTCGATGCCGGCCCGCTGCTGTCCGGCCTGTGGCCGCTGCCGGTTTATGCGCCGCAACTGCAAGTCTGGCCGGAAGCGGTGAAGATCGACGATCAAGGTGTGACGCTGATCATGGGTTTGACTGCCGCGAATCCTGATCCATTCAGCCCGGCGAAACCACTGAAAAAAGCCGCGTCGGTCGGTGTGCTGCCGGAAATGGTGGGCCAGGACAAATCGTTGAAAGTGGCGCTCGCGCCGCAGATTCTCACACCCCTGACGGGCATGTTGATCGAAGAAAATCTGGCCAGCATCAATCTGCTGGACATCCCCGAAAAATCGTTCGCCAGGCTCGCCGATCCCCAGGAACTGACGGCCCTCATTCCCGATCTGGCCCGGCATGGCGACACGTTGCAAACACGGGCCGTGCTGAAACTGGCGGCTCCGTTTGAAGCCGCGGCCGCCGATTCCGACCTGGAATTCCATCTCCCCAATTTGCTGGTGACGGTTTCGGTCAACACGAATCCGGCCGAGCCGAACTGGCAACAATGCGCGGAGTTCAACCTGGATATCCGCCAGCAAGTGCAGCCGAGCCTGACGAAGCCCACTTTCTCCCGCCGCGACGTGCAACTTGGTTGGAAGCCCAACGAGAAGGTCACGGGAACCGCTCGCTTCGTCGAGGGGTATGATGCCCAGGATAAAACGCTGCATGCCGATCAGTTCGCGGAACTGTTTCGAGACAGTTGGTCGAAGTGGACGCAAGGCGGTTCGTCGGCCGAGAGTGTCGTTCCCGATATCGCGTTCGGCAACGTCAAACTGCGGATGAATGACTTCTCGTGGACGGCCCCCGTACTGGTCGCCGATTTCCAACCCGCCGGCATCAAGATCACGAACCTCAGCGATGAGCCGTTCACCTATGAAGCGAAAGGCCCGCAAAGCGGCTACGGCGGACCGTACACTTTGAAGCCCGGTGATTCCCATGAATTCGCGATCCCGTACCCGCTCACTTATCGCCGCCGCGTTGGGAACACGCAGGAAGTCTACACGCTGGTCTCCGGCTCCCATTCCGAATTCCGCGTCCCCAAATCCGGCGGCACCCCGCGACTGTTCCAGGCATTAACGCCCTGATCGCGAGCCTGCTTGATCTCGTAGGGTTTGCCGAGTCATCCAGGCGAACCATCATCCATTGTGGCTCATTGCATTCCCTTCTCCCCCGGAGGGAGAAGGTGGCCGCTTCGGCCGGATGAGGGGGAGCTCACGGGGGTATAGTTCTCCGCCCCACCCGCTCTCACTCCAAGCATGGGTCGCTATACAAGTCATAAATCCTCTCTCGCAAAGACGCTAAGGCAGAGAGTTCGCCAAGAGAATTCTTTCTCATCAAACCTTGCATCTCGATTTCGAGATCGTCGGAAATTGATGCTTTCTGCCGGGCCTCCTGATCGAATTCTTGGCGAAACTTTGCCTCTTTGCGCCTTTGCGTGAGATGCCTTTTCGAAATGTGTAGATACCAATTCACTGGAGGGAGAGGGAAGACAAACCGCAATCCGCCTTTACGCCCGGCAAACTGCATCCAACTCGGCGAGCATTCCGCACGCGGGATCTTCACGTTAGAATCCGGCACGTCCATTCGTCGTGAATGACTTTCTTGTACCGGTTCGCCCCGCGCAGGGCCGCGGCGAATCTGTGCAGATCATCAGAGAAGGCAACATGGCTGGAAATGCTCTCGTCGGACAATCGGGCGGTCCGACCTCCGTCATCAATTCATCTCTCGCCGGGCTGATTGAAACCGCGCGCGGCGCGCGCAAGATTGGCAAAGTTTTCGGCCTGCACTTCGGCATTGAAGGCTTGCTCGGCGATGACCTGTACGATCTCGGCAAGGAATCGCCCAAGACCATTCGCGGCCTGCGGATGACGCCCGGCAGCGCGCTGGGCTCGAGCCGGCTCAAACTCAAAACCGAACATTTCCCCGCGATTCTCGCGCAGCTCCAGAAGTACGATATTCGCTACTTCTTCCTCTGCGGCGGTAACGACACGATGGACACCATCCACCGCGTCACCGAGTACGCCAACGAACATGGGCATGAGCTCATCGGCGTCGGCGTGCCCAAGACGGTCGACAATGATCTCCACGGCACCGATCACACACCCGGCTTTCCGAGTGCGGCGCGGTTCAATGCGCTGAGTGTTTTGCAGGCCGGCATCCTCGCGCGGGATATGCAGCGCGTCGATCAGTTTGTCGTATTTCAGTCCATTGGCCGCAGCGCCGGCTGGCTGCCCGCCGCGACTGCCGCCGCCCGTTTCGCAACCGGCGCGCCGCATATCCTGCTGCTCCCAGAGCGGAAGTTCGACCGCAAGAAATTTCTCGCCGCGGTGAAGCAGGCGCAGCAGGATCATGGGTTCGTGTCGATTGTCTGCGGCGAAGGGATCACCAACGCCGATGGTTCGCCGGTCTCCGCATCGGAGACGAAGGACAAATTTGGCAACGTCGAATTCGGTGCGATGGGCGGCACCAGCGTGGCGATGGTCCTGCATCGTATTGTCAGTCAGGAATTCGGCTGGCGCGGCGAGTTCCAGGTCATCGAGTCGCTGCCGATGTGCGCCGCGGATCGTGGCGTGAAACTTGATTTCCAGGAAGCCTACGCCTGCGGCAAGCAGGCCGTGCGATTAGCCCTGAAAGGCCAGGGGGGCGTGATGGTCACGATGCAGCGGACGAACGCCGGCAAGCAACCATACAAGATCGGCTTCGGCACAATTCCGCTGAAAGAGGTCGCCAACCATGAACGGCCGCTGCCCGACGAATTCCTCGCTGACAACGGCCTGGACATCACCCCGGCGTTTCTGAAATATCTGTCGCCGCTAATCGGAGAATTACCGCAATACGTCTCGCTGGCGGGGAAAAAGGCGCGGCCGTAAACTGAGCCTACTTTGAATACCAATCGTGGGAAGCCCAGGGGTTGCACCCCCTGGGCTTTTTGTCCCTGGAACAGACCATGCATCTCAATCGCGAACCCTATTCATCCTACGGCCTCGTCACCGACATGCTGTCGACGGTCGATGTCGTCCGCACATTCGATCCCGCGGTCGTTGACGCCCTGGCGAAGGACATCCCCGCGGCCGGAAAACTCTTGTTGACCGGCGAGGGGTCCAGCCGGTTGTTTCCCGCGAAGCATGTGATTGCCGAGGCGCGACGCAAGAACTGGCCGCTGACGTTGCACACGGAGGCCGGTCGGCAAGCACAAGAGTACGGTCTCGCCGAGTGGGCCGTAATGGGAATGTCGAATTCCGGCCGTACTGCCGAGGTGATTCGACTCTACACGCAATTGCAAGAGGCAAAACATCCACGGCATTACAGCCTGACCGCTTTCCCGCAATCCACCTTGGAATCGCTGGCGACCGCCGGACGCGTGCTGACCTGCGGCAAAGAAACCGCCGTCGCCGCGACGAAAAGTGTCGTTGAACAAGCATTATTCTGCCGCGCATTGGTCGAGCGGATCGTCGGCGTCGATACACTCCGTTCGCGCCTGGCCGACCTTTCAACCCACATGCACACGGCATTGACGCAAGAGATCGACCCGGAAATCACCGCGAAGTTCGCCCGCGCGGGGACCATTTATTGTGCCGGCCGTAACGATGGCGTCGCGGAAGAATTGACGCTCAAGGTCAACGAAATCACCCGCAAGCACAGCGATTTCCTCGAAGGAACCTATGCCGTGCATGGCGTCGAGGAAAGCATGCGGGCCGATGATGTGATTGTGTGGATCGATCCGTATCCCGAGTCGGAACAGAAGTTTCACGACGTGCTGGTGAAAGGTGTCGGCCTCACGGTCGTCGCCATTGCCGCGCGGCCGACGATGTTCCCCACGATTCAGATTCCCGACGCCGGCGACTTGAATGGCTTCGTGCAGCTTGTCGCGGGTTGGAATCTGCTCGTGGAAGCCGGGCTGAAACTCGGCATCAATATCGATAAGCCGGAACGCGCACGAAAAGTCGGCAACGAGTTCACCGGATAGTAACCACGTTCAAAGCCCGCCGACGGCGTCGGCGGGACTTCGTTTCCGCAACCACTTTTCGCGCAGTTTCAGCGCCCCCTGCCCCACGATCCAACCCACGGCCGCCCCCACACACACATCACTCGGAAAATGCGCCCCGCATTCCACGCGGTGCAGGCCGACGAGGGCCGCATAGATGAAGAACATCCAGCGGCCCTGCGGATACATGGCCGCGAGCACCACCGCGAATCCAACTGCCGTTCCCGTGTGAGCCGAAGGAAAACTGTGGCTGTCCCCTTTCGTCATTTTTACGAATGATAACACCGGCCCAAACGTGTCCCACACCGTGCCGGACGAGAGATCCAAGTTGCGCGGCCGTGTGCGCACCACAAGCAACTTCAACACGTCGGCTGTCAACCCGCCACCATATGCCCCGGCAAGCAGCGTCCCAATCCAGTTCCGCCGGGGCTTGTCGAGCACGGCAATCGTAATGACGATGAATGCCACCCCAATCGCATGCCCGAAGAACTCCGCATTCTCCGAAATCTCCCGCAGGATCTTCGGATACTGTTTCGCATGAAAGAACGCCGCGACAGGCATGTCAATAGCGAAGCATGCGGCCCCCGCCAGGCAGAGCGTGACAGGAATCAGCCAAATTCGGAGTTTGGATGAGCCGTCCGCGGCTGAAGTGATCGTCATCCGAAATCATCCTTGAAAGACAATCCCCAGTATTCCCGCGCAAGCCAGTATTCCCGCGCAAGCCAGTATTCCCGCGCAAGCCAGTATTCCCGCGCAAGCCAGTATTCCCGCGCAAGCCAGTATTCCCGCGCAAGCCAG